>VOFK01004329.1_pt1 | contig 12856 bp, 21 predicted proteins | sample 5384121 | NCBI WGS metagenome assembly VOFK01 (sample SAMN12384730, study PRJNA508395) | human gut metagenome | isolation source: healthy gut J | host: Homo sapiens | reverse complement strand
CTACGCGCTGCTTATGCTCAGCCTGACGGCGCGCACCTATCTCCTGGGTGGAGGCGGCGGGATACGGCGCAGAGGTTTGTCTGGTAGAGGGTGTTTATGATGACGCATGCCAACAAAAAGCTATTCAGTTAAGGGACGAAAATGGATACACCTTTATTCACCCTTTTGATGATGAAAAACGTTATTGCAGGACAGGGCAATCGGTCTTGAGCTTTTTGAGCAGCTGCCTGACGCTGACGCCGTTATCAAAATTCGTAGGCGGCGGAGGTCTGATTTCTTGGCGTTGCATTTGCAATAAAACAGTTAAGACCGGAAATAAAAATCTACGGAGTACAGGCAAGCGGCGCCCCAGTATGGTTGAATCTCTTCAAAATGGTAAGATAGAGTGTCTTGACGATGTTGCAAATACGTCGCAGACGGTATTAAAGAGCCGGGAGAACACACATTTTGAATTTTGTAAAAAATATGTAGATGAAATAGTAACAGTAAGCGATGACGAAATTTCTTCCGCTATACTGGCTCTTATTGAACAGCATAAGCTTATTTCCGAGGGAGCAGGCGCTGTATCGGTAGCGGCGGCAATGTTTAATAAAGTACCGATTAAGGGCAAAGGTGATATGCCTTGTATCAGGCGGAAAGTCATTGACGTTACTATTCTTTCAAAGGTCATAAAAAAGAGATTCTCAAATCAGGTCGTTCGCAGATTCTGGCTTGCCGAGTTTGGATGGGTGAAAACCGACAGCCGCATGTTTTCAAGAATACGCAGATCTTGGCGGAAACAAGCCCAATAAGTGATCCACTTCCATGAAAGAGCAAGTGAAAGTACCCGCGATTTCATAAACGGATGCTAATCTCTAAATTCTTCCCGGTACCAAGAAACTTTGAAATCAACATAACGGTTGTATCGTGAAAAATCGGTTTTAAAAATAAAAGAATAACATGATTGAGGTTATAAAATGGCGGGAAATTATTACATCAAACCCAACCGAAGTTCCTCCTTTGGTCCTTAATATTCACAGGTAATGTTACACCGGTAATAAGGATTTTCACCAGTCAGATAGCTATTCCAACCAGCTGACAAATACCTGCTGTTGAAGCTGCCAGATATTGAAGGACAGACAGAGCAGGTTATGAAAAATCTTGAGGCGGAAAGCCGACCTCAGCAGGCTTCCTTTGACAAGGCGGTCAAGACAAACATGTGTTTCTGAAAAATATGTCCGACTCTTGCGATTTAACGGTAGGTCTATGGTGAAATGCTTCACCAAAGCCTCGCAAGAGCTGTGTTGTAGTGAAAGGAACTCCTGTAAGGACGTTCTTGTTGTCGAAGCTGGCTGCAAGAAAATAAAATATTTTAAGGCGGTCGAAAGACTGCTCCTTACTTTTCACACAGATTATCTATGTAATGATTTAACAGCAAAAGTAAATTAAAACAAATTATTGTGAAAAAAAAAAACACTTGGCTTCTTCTTATTGACTTATATTCGCTGAAATAGTATAATATAAAAGCGTAGAATTAAACTAATATAAATTCGGAGGGAGTTCAACAATGGCAGAAAGTATGGCATTTCTCAGTGTGGTCCTGCCGTACTTCCTGGAAGCGCTAAGCGACAAAAAGGAAAAGGCATTGAAATGCTTGATTATAAGGGTACAGGAATGTCTGTAATGGAAATGAGTCACCGTTCAAAGGCTTATGATGAAATTATCAAGGACGCCGAAAAGGGATATCCGTGATTTATGAATATTCCCCAATTGATAAGGTACTGTTCCTTCTCAGGGCGGCGCTTTCAGCAGTTTTGCGCCTGTTCCCATGAATCTTATGAAAATAAAAAGCAAATTAAGAAGTTACAGGTCAGTGGGCCAAGAAGGGCTTCTTATCAGGGAGGTAAGCACAGATTATTTGTGAAGCAGTTGCAGTTGCTTCTTCTAAGCTGACAAGCATTCTCTTATATTCCGATTGTTCCGATCTTGATGTCTGTAGTTATTGATTATAAGCTTACATCTGTGAAAAATAATAATAATTTACGGTTACAAAGTTCAAGTAAACTTCCTTAATACTAAGGGCAAGACTTTGTTGCCGACGTTTCTTTCATGCTTCCTTTCGAGCCTGTTGACGTTACTTTCAATGCTTTTGGCGTTATTTAGCGCGGCGTTCAGAAGAATATCATCGGTCCTGCTTGGCGTTGTTATTTCCAATTATCCGTGAGGACTCCTCCATGATGACGGGAGGGTAACGCCCTACGGATGCTCAAGTGGAAAACTCAGGCTGATGCTGATTCACTTTACAATACCCTCCGTGCTACGGTATTTAAGATCTGTATGGTCGCGGGATCAAGAAGCGGGCGGTGAAAGCCCTCACAACGAAAAAGAAAGCCGCTATCCTTTATGATTTTGACCAGAGCAAAGCTGTTTAAGGGTACTGTTGAACCTGGGGACAGATCTCTTATGAATGTTCCTTTGTTACAGGCGACGCTGATCTGATGCTAAATTTGTTAAGAAGCCAAGGTCGCCGGTTTTGAAAATCTTATGACAACAGAACAGTTGGCGGTGGCGAGAGCTTCTATCTACAACAATGCAATGGCCTATCGAGGGCGTTGAAAGCTTGTTGAAATTTATGAAGAAATTTGAAGCTGAAAATGCTTAACCAGCTTTTTGAAAAGCTGGGCAAAAACTTTTATGCCGAATTTTATCGACTTGATTTTCTTTTAAAGACTCGCAAAGTTACTTTTGCAGAGAATTAAAGAAAAAAAGATTTTGAAAAAGTAAGCAAAAAACTTTTATGCCAAATTTTATTGACTTGATTTTGTTTTTTAAAAGACTTGCAAAGTTAATTTTGCAGAAAATTAAAGAAAAGAAAAAAAGATTTTGAAAAAAAAGTAAGCAAAAAACTTTTATGCCAAATTTTATTGACTTAATTTTCTTTTTAAAAACTCGCAAAGTTAATTTTGCAGAGAATTGAAAAAAAAGATTTTGAAAAAAAGTAAGCAAAAAAAAACTTTTATATCGGTTTTTAGTTAACTGGTATTTTTTTTTAAGGCTCGACAAAGTAAGTAAAAAGAGAATTAAAGAAAAAATTTTGAAAAAAAATAATCAAAAAACTTTTATGCCGAATTTTATTGACTTGAAATTTTTTTTTAAAGACTCGCAAAGTTAATTTTGCAGAGAATTGAAGAAAAAAAATTGAAAAAAGTAAGCAAAAAAACTTTTATGCCGAATTTAATTATCTTGAAATGCTTTTTTAAAGACTCACAAAGGTAAGTAAACAGAGGAGAATTGAAGAAAAATTGAAAAAACTGGGTAAAAACTTTTATACTGGGCAAACTTGATTTAAGACAGTTTCTGAAGTCTTGCAAAATTACTTTTGCAGAAAATTTATGGTTCAACAGGTAAATTATTATAAAAAATAATAAGGGAGATGTTTTTATGTACAGCATTTTAACTTTAAATAAAATTGCCGCTGTCGGTACTGATAAGTTTGACAGCGAAGCAAGTACACAGTAGGGGAAGAAGTTTCAAATCCTGATGCAATAATGGTTCGTTCTGCTAAGATGCACGATATGGAATTTGGTTCAAATCTTCTTGCAATTGCAAGAGCAGGTGCAGGGGTAAACAATATTCCTGTAGATAAGTGCGCTGAATCCGGTATAGTTGTTTTTAATAGTCCGGGAGCTAATGCTAACGCAGTTAAGGAACTTGCTATATGTGCGCTGCTTTTGTCTTCAAGAAAAATTACCGAAGTCGCCGCGTGGGTCGCATCTCTTAAGGGTACTCCTGACGCTCCAAAGACAGTTGAAGGCGGTAAGTCTAAATTTGCAGGTCCTGAAATCCTTGGCAAGACTTTGGGTGTTATTGGTCTGGGAGCAATTGGCGGAAAAAATCGCAAACGCTGCTGTTGATCTTGAATGAAAGTGGTTGGATATGATCCATATCTGTCAGTTAACGGCGCTCTTCATCTTGATCCGTCAGTAAAGGTTGTAACTGATATCAATGAAATATATACAGCAAGTGATTATATTACTATTCATGTTCCTTATACTCCTGACACAAAGAATACTATTGATGCTGAACAGATCGCTATGATGAAAGACGGAGTACGTCTTATCAATCTTGCAAGAGGTGAATTGATAAACAGTGAAGCAGTAGTTAAGGCTATTGCAGACGGTAAAGTTGCAAAGTATGTTACAGACTTTGCTGATGATGTTGTACTCGGCGTTGATAACGTTATTGTTCTTCCACACCTTGGAGCTTCAACTCCTGAAAGTGAAGATAATTGTGCAGTTATGGCAGCTAATGAACTTATTGATTATATTGAAAACGGAAATATCAAAAACAGTGTAAACTTCCCTAATGCGATTATGAATGCAACCGGTACAAAGGTTTGTATCCTTCATAAGAATGTTCCGACAATTATCGCTCAGATTACTTCTGCAGTTGGTGAAGCCGGTCTGAACATTGACAATATGGTTAATGCAAGTAAGAAGGATTATGCTTATACAATGCTTGACATTGCCGGTGATGTTACAGACGCTGTTGCTGATAAGATGAGTTCTGTTGACGGAATCATTAAGGTTAGAGTTATTAAGTAATGTAATGATCTCTATATAATAAAAGCCGCCGATTAATATCGACGGCTTTAATTTTATAAAGTATCTTCAAAAAGTAATTTTGCGAGTTTTTAGAAAGCGCTTCCAGATTTAAGATTTTTTGACCTTAAATTTTTATATTTATTTACTTGTCGAGCCTTATAAAAAAATGTAACATTAAATTAAAGACGAAATAAAAGTTTTTTGCAAAAGCTTTTTTCAAAAAAGCGTAAGAGAAGTCAATATTGTACAATATAGTCGTCATGATTTGCTATTGCAAAAACAGTTGGATACTGTTATACTATACATGTTATGCCGAGGATATCAGGAGCCTTTAAGTCGCTTCCTTTTCTCTCCGGGAGAGCAGCCGTATTGTTCTTTTGAATTTGCGGACAAAAAGCTTGTAATTTTTTTTCAAAGCCGTGATGATCTGCAATACTGCCGATAGGAAAATCTGTATTGATGACGTCGTAATAAGCATGTTCAAGACGAATGGCATAAACGTAATCCATAAAAGTCATGCCCATGTATCTTTTAAAAACCTTGAAAAATACTCCCTGTTAAGAGCAACGATGTGCGCGCGTCATTCAGCGAAATATTTTTTCGGCATAATGCTGACGGACATACTGAAGAACGACTCCAAGTCTTTGAATGTTTCTGTCAGCTTTCTCTTTCATGACAGGATCTATGCTGGTTTTGAAATTTATAACAAGATGATAAAGCAGGTTATATATAAGACTGTTAAGCATAAGCAGATATCCGCAGTCTCTTGGGGATTCATAATGCATTTTCAGTTTTGTAAGTATATTACGGATCTTTATGAAATTACCTTTTGTATTTTCTTCTGAAGTACATATACATCTTATCATGATTATGTCAATATCGGGAATATTTTTTCTTTATTGTTTCATAGGGTATCTGAATGAGAAGATATTTGCATGTTCCGCGGCAGACTGTTGAGTGAATAGTTTTGAATTTACTACTGCAAACCCTCCGTTTTGAAGCTTATAATCTCTATTGTTTATATTAACTGTCATTGAACCGCTTAAAATAAAAAAATAACTTCAAATCCGTTGTGCCAGTGCTTAGAAACGGAATGTCCGGAAACTTCAACAATTTCAAGAAGCATACCCGTATCTGTCTGGTAATGAATTTGTTCATGGCTGTAATCTTCCATGGTTGACCTCCATAATAGAAATTCAGAATGATTTTATTTTATCATAAAAAAATAAAAAATTACAATATTCAAGAAAGGATAATGCAATATGTCTATGACTAAAGAAATGACGACCGGCAAACCTTATAAACTGATTTTAAGCTTTGCTCTGCCGATGATTTTCGGTAATGTTTTCCAGCGAGCTTTACAATATGGTTGATACTATTATTGTTGGAAAATATGTAGGGGTTGACGCACTTGCCGCTGTAGGTTCTACAGGCGCAATAAACTTTCTTGTAATCGGTTTTGCACTTGGAATTTGCAGCGGATTTTCCATTCCGGTGGCCCAAAGCTTTGGTGCAGGGAATCACTCACAAATGCGAAAAATATGTGGCAAACTCTATTTATTTAAGCGTTATTGCGTCTATTATACTGACTGTTTTTCAACTATGCTTCTGACCGGACCGATTCTACGTATAACAAACACTCCTGAGGAAATTTATGATGATGCTTACCGTTATATAATAGTAATTTTTGCGGGTATTTCCGCTACAATATTTTATAACATGCTTTCCGGAATTCTTCGTGCACTGGGAGACAGTAAAACGCCGTTGGTGTTTCTGGGAATATCCTCTGTACTGAATATAATTTTAGACCTCACCTTTATTATAGTATTTAAATGGGGGGAGTATTTGGTGCTAGTTTTGCGACTGTTATATCTCAGGGAATTTCTGCTTTGCTGTGTCTTTTCTATACTATAAAAAATTATGATATTTTAAGATTTGATTCATTTGAGTTAAAACCGGATTTGGAAAAAAATGAAAAAACTTGTTGTAATAGGAGTACCTATGGCGCTAATTTTCTATTACAGCTATTGGCTCTATTATTTTACAGTCTGCTGTAAATACGCTTGGTAAAACAGCAGTAGCTTCAATGACAGGCGCAATAAAGATTCAGACCGTAGCTATGGGACCTATGGAAAGCATGGGTATAACTATGGCAACCTATTGCGGACAAAACAGAGGAGCCGGAAAGTATTCGAGAATTACTGCCGGAATTGGTCAGAGTATTGCAATGACAATGGTTTATAGTGTAGCGGCATGCGCAAAGCAGTTTCATTCTTAGGGTGGAGCGCTGACAACTTTGTTTATTGACAAAAATACGGCTGATTCTGAAAATATACAAAAAAATAATTGATCTTTCAGTGTATTATTTAAGAATAAACGGTTTGTTCTATCCGTTTCTTGGAGTACTGTTTATTATCAGAAATTCACTTCAGGGCATGGGATACAGTATGCCGCCGATGCTGGCAGGAGTCAGCGAGCTTGCAGCGAGATCTCTTTGTAGCGATCTTGTTTGTATCTTCAATAGGATATACAGCAGTATGTTTAGCAAGTCCGGTTGCATGGATTTTTTGCAGATGTTGTTTTGCTTATTACCTATACTGTGAAGATAAAGGAACTTAAAAACGAATTGATTTTTCGTAAGCATGAAGCAGTTGTTTAAGTTCTGCATTGAATAAAAACCGGACAGTTTATCTGTCCGGTTTAGTATTAAAAATAAAATTAGATTGTACTGTCCCGATTTGTGCTGAACGCATAAACCGAGGCAGTATTATTGGCTTTTAGTTTTAGCATATTGATAAATCTATAAAGTATCTTCAATTGCCATTAATTCTTCTTGAGAAAAGTCGGTTTTAAAGACTGCCTGAAGATTTTCAGTAATTTGTTCCGGACGGCTTGCACCGATAAGAACAGTTGTGATCTTATCATCACGTAAAACCCAGGAAAGCGCCATTTGTGACAATTTCTGACCTCTGTTTGCAGCAATTTCATTAAGTTTTTTCAGTTTTTTCAAGGTATTTTCATCGGGTTGGCTTTTCATCCACGGACGGTTGGAGGAACCGGTATTTGTTTTCAGATATTTATCTGTAAGAAGACCTTGTGCAAGAGGGGAAAATACGGCAAGTCCCAAGCCGTTTTTCGTAAGCGTAATCTTTTGAGTCCGTCCTCTTCTATCCATCTGTTGAGCATAGAATACGAGGGTTGATTAATAATAAACGGAGTTTTCAGTTCATCAAATATTTTCTTTTTATTTTAGAGGTTTGTTTTGTATTATAATTTTGAAATTCCTACATATAGGGCTTTTCCTTGTTTTACCGCATTATCCAGTGCAAGTGCAACTTCCTCGAGCGGTGTTTCCGGATCAAAAAACATGATGATAAAAATATCAACATAATCCAGTCCCATTCTCTTAAGAGACTGGTCAAGAGATGCGGTAAGGTATTTCCGTGAACCGTGTTTAGCTCCGTAAGGACCCGGCCACATATCGTATCCTGCCTTGGTTGAAATACAAATTTCATCACGGTAATGCCAAAGACCTCTTTTAAGAATCTTTCCGAAGTTTTCTTCTGCGGAACCGTTATATGGATTACCGTAATTATTGGCAAGGTCAAAGTGAATAATACCGTTGTCAAAAGCGGTACGGCACATATTTTCCATATTTTCCAGATTGTCGGTATGGCTGAAATTCTGCCACATTCCAAGAGATATAGGAGGCAGTTTTAATCCCCATTTTCCTACGTGTCTGTAGGGCATTTTATCGTATCTTTTTTCATTTGCAATAAACATATTCAACATCCTTTGCTCTTTTTTTTTATAATATTATCATAATTATATTCTGAATGTCAAGTTCACAAAAATTAAAAATTTCATAATATAATAGTGTATGGCATAGCTATACAAAATATGCATAAGGAGGAATTAAATTTGGATTTCAGTATGTTTGATAATATTCGTTTTGAACCTGAGATGCGTAAGCATGAACCAAATGATATGCCGAATATGATGTCAAGACCCAGATTTCCGGAGCATACGCCCCTTGCAATGGCTTATGTTCCGCTTCAGCAGTGGGGTCAGACTTACGATGAAGAAAAAAAGGCGTTTGAAAGAGGTACTATTTTCCCTGAACTGGATCTTCCATTGGCTCCTGAGGAGGGATGTTTATGAATTCTAAAGAAAAACTATTCAGAGTGATCCAGATGTATGGATTTGCACTTGATGAAATTTGTATTTATCTTGATACTCATCCTGACTGTCAGGATGGTCTGGCATACTATATCATAAATATAATGAATTAAGAAAAGTCGCTGTAGAAGAATATAATAAGCTTTTTACGGCCCTCTTACTACTGAACAAGTGCAGAGCCGAAATAAATGGACATGGGTTCAGGAACCGTGGCCATGGGAAAGGAGCGCTAATTAATGTGGCAATATGAAAAGAAACCCAATATCCGGTGAATATAAAGAATCCTAATCCAAAGCTTGCTGAATTTATCGTTAGCCAGCTGGGCGGTCCAGACGGCGAAATGTCAGCTTCGCTTAGATATTTAAATCAACGATATGTCTGCCCTTACGGAGAAGTAAGAGGGTTGCTGACTGATATTGGTAGTGAAGCCTCAGAAATGGTGTTTTCTGAGGCTTCAGCTTTTTTAACGTTTCTAAAGCCCCTGTAACGCCTTTTTGCTACCGTAAAGCCCCACTTATGAGGCAAAGCATTTTCAAATAAACATCTATATGGTTTTTATCGTTAATTACCATTTTGTCGAGTATCTGGGTGTAGTATTCGTCCTCGTACTGGATACCGTTAATCAGCTCGTCAATAGCGTTCTTTATATCTTCCATCAATTCCTTTATCTGCTGATTTTCTATGCTTTCCACCATAGATTTCAAGCTGTCGATTTCAGCATCGTATTTTGCCCTAAGAGCCGTAAATTCGTCACGGTCAATATCACCGCTTGTATAAAGGTCAATCAAATCAGTACGTTTTTCTGTGTCGCTTCAATTTTATCTTCCAAAGTATTTGTATCTGCACCTGTCATATCCATTAAAATCATTTATTAATCGTCTTGATTAAGTTACCTACTATTTTCTGGCGGTCAATGGTGAGCTGTTTGCAGACGAGATACATGATATGAGTCGCATCTTCATTACGGATACTAAGCCCCGTACAGCCGACTTGGTTTCCTGCCTTGTCGATATGAGGGCTGCCGTACTTGTGCAGCTTCCCTACAGCGCCACGCCTTGTATCGGCTGCCGTCCTTGCGTGTCTTATATACCTTGCCACATAGCTTGAGCCGCAGCAGCCGCATTTGATTTTACCAGAGAACGGATAGCGGTTAGAGTGCTTCGCCTTGCCCTCCTGCGAAAGTGACTTTGCATCTAAAATTCGGTTTGCTTTATCGAAAAGTTCACGGGAGATAATCGGCTCGTGGTGGTCTTTAATGATAACAAATTCCTCCTGACCCACGGTTGTACTTTCTTCTCATGAGATAGGAAGTCGGGCGTATAGGTCTTTTTCTGCACCAAATCGCCGCAGTATTTCTCGTTGCGTATCACTCGCAGAATGACGGTGTTGCTGCCATTCCTTAACCCGCATAGGACTGATACCTTCCTCCCGAAGCTCACGGGCGATAACATGCGTACCTTTGCCCTCGTCCACGAACTTATGGAAGATAAGGCGTACAACCTTGGCGCCTTCCTCGTTGATGGTCATTTTGCCGTCCTCGACATCGTAGCCCAACATACTTCTACCGAACACAACGCCCTGCTTCCATCTGGCGTTTTTGTCCCCACTTTACACGCTCAGAAGTCTTACGGCTTTCTTCCTGTGCAATAGAGGACATAATCGCCAGACGGAGTTCTGCATCGCCGTCTAAGGTATTGATATTGTCATTCATAAATATAACACCTACGCCGTGTTTTTTAATTCACGGGTGTAATATATACTATCAAAGGGTGTTTCTGGCAAAACGGGAAATCTCCTTGGTGATTATCAAATCAAAGTCGCCGTTTTTCGCACACGCAATCATGCGGTTAAACTCTTTACGCTTCTTTGTGTTCGTACCAGAAATGCCCTCGTCGGCAAAAATCTCAAACAGCTCCCAATCGGGATTACGCTCTATATATTGCTTAAAATAACGCTGCTGACTTTCAAACGAGTTGGCTTGGTCATCATTGTCCGTTGAAACACGGCAGTAGGCAGCAACTTTCTTTTTCATTTTCTGTATTTTTCTCTCTTGATTGAGAGTTTCGTATTTGTTTGTTGACATAAGAAAATCTCCTTTCCCGATTAAGCTTTTTTTATTGTAAGTAAGTCTCAATTTGCGAATTTTGAAATTGTACTTTATTATGCTTTATTGAGCATCAGTGCTTCAATAGGCATATGTAAAGCCAAGCGTTTAAGGCTTGGCTGTGGTTGTTTTTACTGAATTGTTTTTCTATTTCTTCGATACAACGGTCATACTGCGAATGTGTCAAAAGCTCTCTTTTTTTCAGAGAAGCAAGTATTGACTTTTGAAAAATGCAGATAAAACAGCGTATTCCTGTTCGGTAATTTGCGGAGCAGGCTCTCCGACATAGACAAACTCACGATACTTCAATCATCAACACCACCTTGCTATAATGTATTCATAAGGGTTTGTACGATATAACACCTTGTCAAGACACGGATAGTATTTTCTGACGAAAATCTCCATCCTTAAAGTCTTGACAAGGTGTTGAAGATGCGAAAAACTATTTTCGCATGGCTATAACGAGGGGGTTGATTCTTTTTTTGAAATTCGGTATTAACTTATTTAAGTTTGCAATGTCTGCAATGATTTAATGTTTGTACAATATTTAATAACATTTATAAATAAATTTATCAAAATATATACAAAAAGCTAATAATTTATTAATATTTTATGAACATTTTATGGAAATTATTGACATTTAATATTGTTTATTGTATAATAAAATATATTATTTTTATATTAGACAATAATATATAATTGTTATCAGGTGGTGAGCGGATTGAATGTATTTAAAATAATTGAAGAACACAATAATTTTGATACAGCATTATTATATCGTGGTAAAAAAACTACATATAAAGAATTACTGGAAAAATCCAAAAAATTATCTGATGTAATTAATAAGCATACGGAAAATATACCTGAGCCTGTAGGGAGTATTTATTTCAGGTTCATTGGATTTTTCTGTTTCATTCTTTTCAATAGCGCATGCAGATAAAGTAATTATGCCATTAAATGTAAACTTAAAGAAAGCCGAATTCGTACGAAATAATTAAATACTTGGATATAAGGATTATTATTACTAATGATTTGTTTTATGATAGACTTATTAAGTTAATTGATAATGATATTACAGTAATATGTCTAAATGCTGACGGCGATGTGAGATTTGTTAATGACGTTACTGATATGAGGCATATTGAATATAATAATGAATTAAAAGATGTAGCATTGATACTACATACCTCTGGATCGCTTGATTCTCCTAAAAGTGTGATGCTGACACATGAAAATTTGTTAAGCTGTATCCATTCGATATCGGAAGATTTGAATATAACACAAAAAAAGAATAATACATTAATAATTTTGCCAATGTATTATGCATCTGCAACCATATCACAGTTTCTGACTCATTTGTATGCAGGCGGAACAGTAACATTTATGGATACAATTTTTACGTCGGAAAATCTGTTTTATAATATTGCAAATTATAAAATAACTAATTTTTCATGTATACCATCAATGCTTTCAGAAGTATTAAATAATTTTAAGCAAAATAGAAAAAAATATGATTTATCTTCATTAAAATATGTATGTTTTGGCGGTGCGTTTGCGGCCGGTAATAAAGTCAATGAATTAGTTAAATATTTTTCGAATGTAAAATTTATCAGAACGTACGGTTTGACTGAAGCTTCGACAAGAATTTCACATTATGTTGAACAGCCTGATGTTATACATGATACTTGCGTTGGAAAGTGTATTCCGAATGTTAAAGTTAGAATAGTCGATAAAAATGAAAATGATTGCAGGATTGGAGAAATAGGGGAATTACAGTAAAAGGTCCTAATGTTATGAAAGGTTACTATATGCGGACTGATGAAACTGAAAAGGTTATGATTAATGGTTGGCTGCATACTGGTGACTTGGGCAGGATAGATGAGGAGAATAATTTATATATTGTCGGAAGAAGGAAAAATATTATAATACGCAATGCTGAGAACATATATCCTGAGGAAATAGAAGGAGTTCTTAATAGTTGTCCGCAAAT
>VOFK01000580.1_pt1 | contig 12858 bp, 18 predicted proteins | sample 5384121 | NCBI WGS metagenome assembly VOFK01 (sample SAMN12384730, study PRJNA508395) | human gut metagenome | isolation source: healthy gut J | host: Homo sapiens | reverse complement strand
GCTCGCGCGTAAGTTCGGGCGGTCTGCCGGCGCGTGCCGCGCGGTCGTGGATGCTCGTAACGGTCATTGGCTTCTTTCTCGGCGGTCCGGTCGGTGTCGGCACCATTATTTCCGCCGTCGGACTGGGACCGCTGATCAACCTCAATTTTGCAGCCGCGCGGTTCAAGCCCGCCGAGGTGCATCAGGAGAATGCGGCGGAACCATTGCGAGAATTGCCGGAAAGCGGTAATTCTCAGGCAGAAGGGTGTAAAGTCATTTCTTATCTGCGAAGTTGCACAGCTGCATCGGCACGCCGTCCTCCATGATTTTTAGAACCCAAACCGCTGGTAAAACGCAGCGTTTTTGCTCTCCTCGGGCATGAGATTTCGATATATTCGCTGTCATCGAGCAGGCGCACGAGACCGACCAGCCGGTCGCCGTCCCATGCGGCGTTCCCCCTCCTCTGCCCTATCATTATACCGAATGCGCTTGCGCGCCACAAGTTGCTATTCAATTTATGAGTAACTTTTCTTTTGCATATGCACAAAATTCTCCCGTAAAAACACAAAAACCGTCCATAAGGACGGTTGATTGACAGGATATTGTCCGCATGCTATAATCAAATCAGCAAACGGTGAAAAAGGTTGTTCCTCCCTCGATGAGGAGGGAGGTGATCGTGATGTCGCTGTCCGAAGCACTGCTTCTGTTTTTCAGTTGATCGCCATGATCGTCTTTGGTATCCTCGGATACATGAAGAAATAAACCAACCGCACCCGTTGTAAAGAGCGGCTTTCTTCTCGACATAAAATCGATCTGAGGAACGACCGCTCGGTGCAGAACGAGCCGCCGTTTGTAGCTATACTGTTATAGCGCGGCGCCCCGGTTTTCTGTCGTGTCAAGTGACAGAACCGGGGCTGCTAGTTTTTCACGCTTTTTACAAAAAAATCACATATTCTGTGCCTGATAATACGGAACCGGGTCTGTCGTGCCGAACAAAGCCAATCCCGTCCATATCCTCGATGAGCAGCGTATCATCGGTTTTGCTGACATACAAATTCAGCCAAATATCGTCGCCGCTATCGGCTATGGACTGACACCAGTCGGGCAGGCTTCCTACCGCCTCGGTATCGTACAGTGTGAACGCAACCGTGTACATATCGTACTGATCGGACGGATACGCCTCCGGATAGTAATACTCATTGGGGTCGTCGTACAGACACCACGCGTCGGCCGTGCTCTTGAATGTGCCGCCGTCCGCCGAGGTATACAGAATCGCCCATTCATCATTCGACTGGTCGTAGTGCAGACGGAAGGTATCGCTGTTATCTATCACCATGCCGCTGTCCGTGCCGAGAATGCTGCTGAGGTCCTGCTCCTCATCGCTGTAATCCGAATCATACTCCGGTGCAGGGGGCATTTCCGAAGCTGCTCTCAATCTCCGGCACCAGATCATCCATCACAAACGCGAAGATAGCCGGTACGATCTGCAGCAGAGCGATAACAATTATCGCAATCACCACACCCTTTGCGCTGTTTTTTCTTCGGCTTATCCTTGATGGGACGCGCCTTGCTCTTTGCGGTTTTCGCCGAGCTGCTGTTCTCTATCGTCGGATGATATTCGGTGTAGGTCTCGCGCGGCTTGCCGTGCCATTTCGGTTCGTCTCGTCATGCGGCCCTTGCTGCCCGCGCGTGCGCCGCACATCGGACATACGCGTTCCTCATCGTCAAAATGGATACCACAGTGCTGACATTTCACAGGACACACCTCCCTTTTTACTATTTTAATCATACCAGAGATACGCCCTGATAGCAAGCAAAAAGAGCACACCGTTTGGTGTGCTCCGAGGCTGTCGCGAAACTACAGTTTCGCTGACAAGCAGGAACGGACCGTGGGCCGTTCCAAAGTCGTCCGAAAGTTCCTATACAAAACTTTCTCCCTCCAGAGTGTAAAAACCGGCGCTATCCTTGCGCGGCCGGCTCCCGGTTTGCTCTCATTAAACATTTTTAAGGATAGAGGCCTACGGGCTACGAATTTGCGAAGCAAATTCTATTTTATGCGCGCTGCCGCGCGAATTATTTGAAATTGTGGGAATATGGAGTTTTCCGACAAACTAAGAGCACACCGTTTGGTGTGCTCCTGCTGTTTATTCAAGATTTAATTTATGCACCAGAATCCAGCGCGTAACGAGGAAATACACCGCGTCACTGAGCAGCGTGAATACGCAGCAGAACCGCAGCATGAGATGCGCTGCGCCCATCGGCGTAATGCCGCTCCACCAGACTTTCATCAGGTCTACGAACGGCTGCGGCACGGCATTGCCCACGCCCATCATCACCATAAGCATGAGGACCTGCAGTGCGGTAGAAAGAACAACGTACCACACGATCGACATGAGCAGGCGGTGACGGCTTGCCAGATGACCGAGCGCAATGCACATATGAGGAACAGCGCCATGCCCGCAATGCCGAGGACAGCCAGCACGAGCAGCTCCAGTTCAAACAGGGAATTCCTGACCGCTGTGCGGCAGCAGATTGGACAGACCGGTAAAAAGCCTGCCACACTCATCCATCGACAGAATCATCTTATCCGCAAAAATGATGATGCTGATGAGTGCCGACAGACCGCTCAAACCAATCATCACCACCGCGATAATGGTTTTACTGAGCAAATGCTGCGTCACCGTGACCGGCAGGGTGAACATGAGGTAGCCCTCACTGCCGAGCAGGTTTTTGTAGAACCGCTGGATGAGAATGACAGCCGTTACCACAAATGCCGCCATCATCACGCCCATATACAGCATGGAGCCGATGGCGGGCAGCATGAAATCCAGTGATGCATTCTTCGGAATGACATACAGCATACGGCTGATAAGGCGACATGAGAATCAGCACGCCGTACAGCGGCAGACAGGTCCGCGCGCAGGCTTTCCACTCATATTTCAGCAGCTTTAACATGCAAACACCTCCCGGAACAGTGCATCGACCGATTTTCCGTGCTCCTCGCGGATATGGTCAACCGTGTCGTGCAGCACCATCGCGCCTTCGCGCTTGAGGAAAATGACCTCGTCAAGCACGCGCTCCACATCCGCGATAAGATGCGTGGACAGCAGGACGGAGGCGTCCTCGCTGTAATTCGAGAGAATGGTGCTGAGAATGTAGTCGCGCGCCGCCGGATCAACGCCCGCGATCGGCTCATCGAGCACATACAGCTGCGCCTTTCGGCTCATGGTGAGGATGAGCTGCACCTTCTCTTGATTGCCCTTGCTGAGCGTTTTCAGGGCGGTTCAGCGGGTCGATCTGCAGCGAATCCAGCATATCGGTTGCCTTTACGCGGTCAAAATCCGTGTAAAAGTCCGCAAAGAACGAAATCAGGTCGTTGACCTTCATTGCATCGTTGAGATAGTTTTTGTCGGGCAGATAGCTGATGATGCTGTGCGTGTGTAGGTGCCCGGCGCCTGACCGTCAATGAGCACCGAGCCGCTTGTCGGCTGCAGCAGACCGTTCAGCAGCTTGATGGTCGTTGTTTTGCCCGAGCCGTTCGGGCCGAGCAGACCGATAAACTGTCCGCGGCCGAGCGTCAGATTCAGATTATTGAGCGCGGTCTTTTTACCGTAGTTTTTGTCAATCCCTGACAGATAACCAGTTCGTTGTTATCCATTGTTCTTCTCCTCCCCACTGCGTTTCTCCAGAAGCGCCACAATGTCCGGCTCGGTGAAGCCAAGCTGGCTCATGCCGGACAGAAATTCCGTGATGCGTTCTCCCCGCGATTTGCTCTCTTACCTTACCAATCATTTCTCTGTCCTCCGTTACATAGCGTCCGCTCGTGCGGTTGGTGAACATCAGGCCTTCGCGCTCCATTTCCGCAAGCGCACGCTGCATGGTGTTCGGGTTGACACCCGCCTGAGCCGCCAGCTCGCGCACCGGCGGTACCTTTTCACCCGCCAGCCGCTGACGATCTGCTCGGTCAGCTTTTTCCACAAGCTTGTTGATAGATCGGACGATCCCCCCCTGCAATTCCCATTGCATAAGCTCTCTCCTTTCGTTTTTATTGTATTATGATAATAATACAAACATACAGGCAGATTTGTCAATAGCCTTTTGCTGAAATTTTTTTCTGCACCGCCCTACGGAGTGCGCGAACTGCGCAGGCGGGTTCGCCCCTATCCGGGCGGCTCCTTTTCCTGCACCGGCTGACCGGGGTGCGCGAACTGCCGCAGGCGGGTTCGCCCCGACGGGGCGGCTTTTTCCTGCACCGACTGACCGGGGCGCGAACTGCCGCAGGCGTGTTCGCCCCTAACGGGCGGTGTTTTTCGCTGAGATTCAGCGGGGGATTCGCCGTCTGCGGACGGCGGGACGTCGCGGCGCCCGCCCGCGCCGGCGGAGGGCAAAGGAAGGACAACCTGCGGTTTTTCCTTCCTCTTTGAACTCCTACCTTTCCCTTATTAGATAGTCTGGCGGCAATCGGAGAGCGGCGACCGCTTCGAAAAGGAGAGCGGCAGTCGGTTACCGTTGCGTGTCTTTCGTGAAATATTCGCAGTTCACAGATACCTTACTGCTACGCATACGGTTTACTCTACGCAGGCGCGACATGTCTGTGTCCGCGCAAATCCTCGTTTGCACGTTATTACGCCCAGCACCTGCGAATTATAATTGATGTTAGACTTCACCTTATGCATCCTACGGCATAAATCAGTGCAAATGATATAAATATATGCCATAAAAATAACACCCGATAAACAAAGGGAGAACGGAAAACCTTACGGTAATTCTCCATTCTCCATTTTCCATTCTCAATTTTCTCGATGTCTCGAAACACGTTCGGCAGGTACAGCTCATGCTTCGAATCTTCTCCCACGAAAACGCTTTCACGAGCTCCCTTCGCGGCAACCGCTCTGCGGTGTCGGTCAGTCCTGCGGCGCAGGCAGGAGTGCGCCGATGACCTGCTCGGGTGTGAATTCTCCCGCAGAAGGCCGAGGTCGAGGTCCTCATCGCGCTTGGGACAGGCGGCACGCCCGTCATGGTCGCACAGCAGCGGGATGATGAGATAAACTTGGGCGGTGTGAAGCCCGAACAGCGCTCATACAGCCAGATCTGGCGCGGCGTACTGCCGATGATCGTGCCCGCGCGACCTCGGTCGCGCCGGACAGGCCGTCATCCACCACGACCGCCAGCTGATACGCGAACACGCCGTCCGACCGCCGGATGATGAAGTCACGCCGCACTCCTCGGTGAGCATTCGGTATACTCGCCGTACACGCCGTCCGTGAACGTGATGGTTCGCTCGGGCACGCGCACAGGCACGCTTTCTGCGCTTTTCGGCCACTTGCTCGGGTGTTAAATCGCGGCAGGTTCCGGCGTAACCACCTGCCGTCCGACAGGTGCGGCGCGCTTGCGGCGTGCAGGGCCGCTCTCCGAGCAAGCACGGATACAGCAGACCTTTTTCGCGCAGAATCGCCTCATATTTCTCGTAAACGAGCCGTGCGCTCGGACTGATACGGGAGTTTCGCCGTCCCATAACCCTAACCACCGCAGGTCGTCGATAATTAAATCCGCGAAGCTGCGCGGACAGCGCATTTCGTCCAAATCCTCAATCCGCAGCAGAAATTCGCCGTTCTGCTGCCGCGCACTCAGCCATGCCAGCAGCGCACAGCACGTTGCCAAGGTGCATGCGGCCGCTCGGACTGGGTGCAAAACGTCCGATGGTGTGCATGTTTTTCACTCCTTATTGCTTTTTCTTCTTGGATTTTTGGTGCCGGAAGTTCGTCATACATGGCACACAGCAGCTTCTGCAGGAGGGCGGCATCGTCGGTTTTCGTCACCCGCAGCATGGGTTTTGCGCCGTTGTACGGAAATTCATAAGCGCATCCGGAAGGCAGCTTATCGCAGCTTTGACCGGCTTGACCAGCAGGCGGTTATCATAAATTCCGCCGACGATTTTGCCGTTGTAGAGTATGTACTCCCCCCCATCATGGCTCGATGCGTTACGCCGTCCAGTCCGGACAGGCGGTCTAATATTTCCGCAAGAAATTCCTTTGTGGTTGCCATTATCGTCCTCTTTTCAGGGTTTACCGCTTACATACCCTTTTTTCGTACCAATACTCGTCGTCTGCCGGATTCATTTTGCGCTTTTTATGGAACAGGCGGTACATGTAAAAAACAATCCCTTGACCTTCGCGCACGGCGTGACATTTCCGGCATTTTTCTGAATGGCAGAAACCGTTTTATCTACCTTTTTGCTCGATTTTGTGCATGAAATTCTCGGGCATACTGCTCCAGTCGTATCCCCAGACAGCCTGCGTGATAACGTGCGTACGTCCAACGCCCCAGTAGTTCATGCTGTCGCGCAAATCCCGGACGGTGGATTTCATGCCGCCGCCCGCCGCGTCGTGATGATGAGCGCCTGCTTGCACATCAGCGACAGGTCGGGACGGTGCACCAGCCAGCGGTACGCAAAGTGGTCGAGCAGGGTCTTAACCTGCCCCGGAGATGTGGTAAACGTAGGTCGGCGCACAGAAAACGATCAGCTCGGAGTCATCAATCGCGGCGATGAGCTTCTGCATGTATTCGTGCCCGCCGCACTTGTCCTCGCGGCCGTTCATGCATGCAGAGCAGCCCGCGCAGACATGCGGCATATCCTGCGGCAGATAAAATTCGTGCAGCGTGCCGCCCGAAAGCGACGGTCGAGCACCATCCGCAATGCCGTAGGTGGACGATTTGGTTTTCCGTTTGTGCGGATAGATTATGGTTATGTTCATAGTGAACATCCTTTCTTGTGTAGAACAAGTGACAGGATTAAGGGATTTCCGTTTTGTGGGCGAACACTGTTCGCCCCTGCGGCTGCACATGTGCAGATAATTGACGAGTGACACGCTCTCCGCTCTCACGCATCCTCCCTGCCTTCAAACTCCTGCCTTGTAATATTACCACATTCACCCTATGCTTTTACAACTCCCCTGCTCTCTTGTATAATGTAGGCAAACGAGGTGACGCACATGAAAAAAACGAATGCTTGCGCTGCTGCTGGGTCTGCTCTGCGCCGGACTGGCCTGCGGCAGCACGGACACCGCCGCAAAGGACGAAACGCCGTCCGCGCCGACCGTCGAGCAGCCCGAGCCGGAACCCACGCCGGAGGGTCCGCCGGACGGCGGCGGAGCAGTATGCGGACGGTCTGACGCTCGAGGAGCAGAACAGGTCGCGCAGATGTTCTTCGTGCGCTGTCCGGAGACCGACGCGGCGGCGCTGACGGCGCAGTACGACATCGGCGGCTATCTGCTGTTTTGCGCGCGATTTTGACAGCCAGACCAAAGAATCCGTCGCAAATACCATCGCAGCCTACCAGAATGCCGCCGCCCATGCTCATCGGCGCGGACGAGGAAGGCGGCACGGTCGTGCGCGTCAGCTCAACCCGAATCTGCGCGGCACGAAATTCCAGTCACCGCAGGCGCTGTACCGCGGGGCGGCTTTTGACCGCATCACGAGCGACACCGCCGAGAAAAGGACGCGCTGCTGCGCGATTTAGGTATCAATGTTAATTTTGCGCCCGTGTGCGACGTTTCGACCGACCCGAGCGATTTCATTTACGCGCGCGCAGCTTCGGCATGGACGCCGAGCAGACCGGCGAATACGTCCGCACAGTGGTCACGCAAATGGTCAGCGACAAGACCGGCATGGTGCTCAAGCACTTCCCCGGCTACGGCAATAACGCGGACACGCACACCGGCATCGCCATTGACGAACGGCCGATGGACACCTTCCGGCAGTCGGATTTCCTGCCGTTTCAGGCGGGCATTGAGAGCAGGGGCGCAGTCGGTTCTCGTCAGCCATAATGTGGTAAACTGCATGGACGCCGACCGACCGGCGGCATCGCTCTCAGCCGAGGTGCACCGCATTCTCCGCGAGGAACTCGGCTTTGACGGCGTAATCTTGACCGATGACCTGATCATGGACGCCATCCGTGATTACACCGGCGGCGAAAACGCGGCGGTGCTTGCCGTACAGGCGGGCAATGATATGCTCACCTCGTCGGATTTCGTGACCCAGTACAACGCCGTGCTTGCTGCCGTGCAGGACGGCACGATTCCCGAGTCGCAGATTCACGCTTCCGCCGTGCGTGTCATCGACTGGAAAAATGCAGCTTGACTGATTTCCTATGACGCGTAAACAACAGAGTCCCGGCCTTGTCGCTTGACAAAGCCGGGACTCTGCGCTATAATCTTAAGTACAAACGGCGGCCTGCTGGTAACGGGCGGTCGTTCCCCCATAGTTAAGTGTTTGAGGAAACGCCGCTCCGGTTACGGGGCGGTTATTTCTTTTATGTATCCTAAGATACCAAAGACGATCGTGGTGATCAACTGAAACAACAGCAGCGTTTCGGAAATTGACATCCAGATCACCTCCCTTTTTTATCGAGGGAGGAACAACCTTTTTCACCGTTTGCACTTTGATTATAGCATGCGTGTCATATTGTAAATCAACCGTCTTTTCAGGCGGTTTTTATTTTTTGCTGTAAGAGACGGACGCATGTATCCGTCTTTTTTCATGTCATAAAATGCAAAAACCGCCTGAAAAGGCGGCTTATTGACAGATTTCGATTGTATATGCTATAATCGAAACGGACAAGTTCACATAGCGGTCAGACCCTCTGTTCCTTTCCCGCTGTCTGCAGGAAGGGAGGTGGCGCGAATGCGGGAAAAAGGCATTTCAGCGTATGTGCAGTAATCCTGCTGTACATCTTCTGTATAAAGCGATGACCGCTCGTCTGAACCCCCGAACGGTCATCATAATCTAATTATGGTGCGAGGGTCTGACTGCTGAACAGTGTCCTCTTGGGTATATTATACCCAGCAGCCCCGGCTTTTGTCAAGCGACAAGGCCGGGGTTTTTGCTATGCAGACGAAGTGAATTCTCAATTCATCTTAATCGCAGATATTCTTTCCGATATCCGCGGTGGCGTAGGCATTCTGCAGGGTTTTTGCCGCGGGTGCCCGCCTGATACTCATAATACGCCTGACTGCCGATCATGGCGGCGTTATCGCCGCGCAACAGCTGCAGCGGCGGCATAAACAACTGAACGTGCTCGCGCTTTGCCATGTCCTGCAGGGCCGCCCGCAGGAAGGAGTTGGCTGCCACGCCGCCCGCACACAACGCGCCGCGCATGCGTTCTGCTTGACGGCCATCTCGAGGCGCGGCACGAGCGTATGCATATCGACCGCCGTGCAGAACGAAGGCCGCAAGGCCCTCCCGGTCGAGCGTTTCGCCCTTCTGCTCGGCGTTGTGCGCGAGGTTGATGACCGCCGTCTTGAGCCCGGAGAAACGAAAAATCGAGCGGCGCATCCTTGATGTGCGAATCCGGCAGCTTGTAGCATTTTCAGGGTCGCCGTTTGCGCCAGCTTGTCGATCTTCGGGCCGCCGGGATAGCCGACGCCGAGCACGCGGCCACCTTGTCGAACGCCTCGCCCGCGGCGTCGTCGCGCGTGCCGCCGAGGATCTCAAACTCGGTGTAGCTTTTCACCATCACGATCTCGCTGTCGGCCGCCGGACGCGATCAGTCGTCAAAACGGCGGTTTCAGCTCCGGATACGCCAGATAAGTAGCCGCAATGTGTCCGCGGATGTGATGCACCGGAATGAACGGCTTGTTCATCGCGAACGCGAGCGACTTGCCGAAGTTTGCGCCGACGAGCAGCGCACCGATCAGTCCCGGCGCGCAGGTCGCAGCGACTGCGTCCACATCGTGCTTATCCATCTCCGCGTCCGCAAGCGCCTGCTCGGTCACGCGGACGACCGCCTCCATGTGGCGGCGCGAGGCGATCTCGGGCACGACGCCGCCGTACAAGCGCGTGCGTCGCGATCTGCGTGTCGACAACGTTCGACAGCATTTTCTTCGTCCGTCCTCGATGACGGCGGCCGCCGTCTCGTCGCAGGAGGACTCGATTGCAAGTATTTTCATGGTTAATCTCCTAAATTTTTCTCAAAGCAGAGGCAGTTTTTCAGCGCCTGCCGGACTGCCGTAGTACGGAATGACGCGATAGCCGAGCTTGGTGTACAGCGCCGCCGAATCTCGGTCGTGCGGGCGGTCTCGAGGATGGCCTTGGTGAAGCCGTGCTTTGCCGCGTCCTGCTCGAGAGCCGCAATGACTGCGCTCGCAACGCCCTTTCGGCGGAACTCCGGCGCGATGTAAATGCGCTTGACCTCGAATGTCCCCTCGTCGATCTTCTTCCACGCGCCGCAGCCTGCGGGCTTGCCGTCCTCGTACGCGACGATGCGACAGTTAAACAGATGCGGCAGGTTGTATTTGGCGTAGCGTTTTTCCACATCACCGACGAGCATAAAATAGTACTCATCCAGCGCAGCGGTCAGGTCGTGAAAATTCCCCTGTTTTCCGCGTCAACAAAGCGGCTCCAGCATGGCAAAATCCTCCTTCAAATCAGTGAAATCGTCATTAAAACCGCGTTTTCTGTGGGATTGCTGTAAAAATTCTTCCGTTTTCCGACCGGCACAAATCCGGCTCCGGTGTGAGCGCTATCGCCGGTGCATTGCTCTCGCGCACCTCGAGCGTCACAAACGCCAGTTGTTTTCTCCTGCTTTCGCTGTCAGCTCGGCAATCAGCGCCCGCGCGATGCCCCTGCCGCCGGAAGTCGGGCGACACGGCAACATTGGTAATATACCCCTCGTCGAGCACGGTCTGGCAGCCGACGCAATAACCCGCCGTTCTGCCGTCCTGCTCCGCCACGAGAAAAATGCCCTTGCCCAGCTCCTCGCGCAGCATTTTCTCGCCACGGCGCGTGAAAGCACGCGCTCGATCCGCCAGCGCCGCGAGATGGCGCTCCCTGCATCACGACAATGTTCATCGGCTCAGGTTCTTGATGATGGCCTGCACGCCCTTGTCGATCTCGGCGGCAGACCGGCGGTGGAGGTGGCGAAGATCGCCGCCAACGGGTCGAAGGAAATGTCCTCGGGCAGCAGCGTGAAAATCTTGTCCGCGCAGTCCGGAACAGTTCACAGCGGTCGTAGTGCGAGCCGGTCATGCAGACCAGATACTTCGCATTTTTCGGCCATCTCGGCGGTCAGCTGCTGCGAGCGGTGCGCCGAAATATCCGCGCCGCGTTCTCCGGCTGCGGCAACCGCGTTCGCGGAAGCCGGAAGGCCGTTTTCGGTGTATAATCCGGCAGAAGCCGCCGTTAAACCGGTCTTTTCCTCGCCGTTATGTGCGCGGAATAAGCCTTCCGCCATCGGGGAACGGCAGGTGTTGCCCGTGCATATAAATATAATCTGTTCCATTGTATTTCACTCTCAACTTTATAATTGAAAATTGAGAATGGAGAGTGAGAATATCGCTATCCTTGCGCGAGTTCCATCCGCGCTGCGACAGTTATCGCGCATAGCGCGACTTATTTAATAACGGTGCTTCGCACCGCACATCAATTTTCCATTTTCCATTCTCCATTTTCCATTCAGCTCTTATTTCGCATCATACCAGCTGTGCCCCCGCCTTTGGCCTCTGCCACCAGCGGAGCATCCATCCGGAATGCGTTCTCCATCTCCTCGGTGAGCAGACGCATGGCGGTTTCCTGCTCGTCCTTCGGTGCCTCGAGGATGAGTTCGTCGTGCACCTGGAGAATCAATCGGCTCTGCAGGCCGTCTCTCAGCAGGCGGTCGCGACGCGGACCATGGCGATTTTGATGATATCCGCGGCGGTGCCCTGGATCGGGGTATTCATCGCGACACGCTCACCGAACGAGCGCATATTGAAGTTCTTGCTCTTCAGCTCGGGCAGCGCGGCGGCGGCCGAACAGCGTCGTTACATAGCCCTGCTCCCTTCCGGTCTGCTTGATGTCCTCCATATATTTTAACGCCCGGATAGGTGTCGAGATAGGTTTTTGATAAAAACTCGCCCGCCTCTTTGCGCGTTACGCCGATGTCCTGCGCGAGCGAGAAATCCGAAATGCCGTAGACGATGCCGAAGTTGACCGCCTTGCACGAGCACATCTGCGGCGTGACCTTCTCAAGCGGCACATGGCGTAGACCTTGGCAGCCGTCGCGGCGTGAATATCTGCCCGTGCTTGCTTCCGATCATGTTATTGTCCAATCCTGCGAGATATGCGCGAGGCGCAGCTCAATCTGCGAATAATCCGGGGCGTCAATCAGGACGTGGATTGTCCGGTGACGACAAACATGCGGCGCAGTTCGCGGCGCAAGCTCGGTGCGGACCGGGAATATCTGCAGGTTCGGGTCGGTCGAGGACAGGCGGCCGGTGCGGTCACGGTTCGCTGGAAATGCGTGAATGCGTCCGCCCTCACCGGCTGATGACCTTGAGAAGCCCCCAACGGGAAGCTGAAGTTATCAGGCTTGCGGTACCGAGGATGCGCGGCACGATCGGATGATCACTTCCGCGATACTGCCGGGCACCTCAACGTTGGTGGAGATAGCCCAAGTTTTGTAGCTCTCGAGCATGCGAAGGCGAAAGTTTCTCGAGCAGCACCTCGCCCGGCTGCTTGCGGACTCGTCGATGTTGAACTCGCCGTCCGCGTCAGGCGATACCTGCTCGGTCGGGTCGCGGATGCGCACGTCCAGCTTGTCACCGAAGGCACGCAGCTCATCCGGCTCGACCGCACAGCCCCGCCGCTTCCATCTCAGCCAGCACGCGCAGGAGCGGCAGGCTTCCGATTTCGTAGTACAGCTTTCGCATGCCGAGCTGCTCAATCCGGTCAGCCGCCTCGGCATTAAATGGCGCAGCGGCTGCACGCCACACGGCCTGCGGTGAAACTCTCTCCCCGACCGCCGAGCTTACGCTGAAAGCCGCCGGACGTCCGGATCAGCCTCCGGCAGCTCCGGCGTCGCACGTACGCGAGCGCAAGCCGCGGCAGAGTCGTAGCCGGACT
>VOFK01000752.1_pt1 | contig 12893 bp, 21 predicted proteins | sample 5384121 | NCBI WGS metagenome assembly VOFK01 (sample SAMN12384730, study PRJNA508395) | human gut metagenome | isolation source: healthy gut J | host: Homo sapiens | reverse complement strand
CAGTTACGTATTGCTGATGCCGGCGGCGCCGCTAAACTGCCCCATCATGTATGCGGTCGGCCGGGCGCTGTAGAGCATCTGCAAAAAGTACGAGAGCATAGGCAGGGCAAAGACCGCGATGGTCTGCAAGGACATTGCCGCGTGTGAGGTCGTGTTCCATGGCGGGCTTTCTGGCATGGGTTCGCTTTATCTACCAGTGCGTAGTGAAAAACCCCATAACGATTGTAGAGTCAAGGTTTATGTTGACGCTGGAGCGAAAAAGTCGCAGCGCACCATTATTCCGAGTGAATATGGACACACGTCACGAGAACTGCCGCGGCGCTAAACCTTGCAGAAAACGATTTCGGAATACCTCTTCTTGACACCATTATTGGCGCGCAATAATACGTGCGTTTGCGAACAACGTTGATGGGGCTGAACCTGCGCGCAATCTCAAAATAATACTGTTTTCCTATCTAGGGGCATACCGTCGTGCCATCCCGCCTCAGGGTCGGTCGAGACGCCTGAGCTGTTTATCCGAAGTCATCATGGCCAACATCATCGATGGGCCAGAAGCATCAGTACAGCAAGGCCAATCCCTCACGGAAAAATGACCGTCGCTGTGCCGCCGCCAAGCGATAAGGGATTGCAGAGCATTGAAGTCACCGATCAGAATATCGGCTCATTCAACCGGATCGCCCGGAAGTATGGCATTGACTTCGCCCATTCAAGGTCAAGAGTGAAAAGCGATACATGGTGTTCTTCAAAGCGCCGGACGCCGACGCCATGACCGCCGCGTTCAAGAATATACCGCCAAGCAGGTCAGAAAGGCGGAACGCCCCTCGGTACTGGAAAAAAGCTGCAACACTTCAAGTCGCTCATTCAGGCGGCTGTGGTGGACAGGACAAAGCGGAAGGAGCTGGAACGATGAAGCAAGTCAACGTCAAAAAGCTCATTCTTCCCAATATTCCGTATGTGTTCATCGCGCTGCTGGCCACCAAGGTCAGCGGGCGGTGCGGCTGGCTCCCGGTTCGGACGCTTCCGCGAAGCTGCTGAACATTATGACCGGTCTGAACACGGCGTTTCACTCCCTTGTCCCCAGCTTTCATCCCATTGACCTGTGCGTGGGCGTTGCCGCCGCCATCGCTATTCGGCTGGCGGTCTATATCAAGGGGCAAAAATGCCAAGAAATTCCGCAAAAAATCTGGAGTACGGCAGCGCCCGTTGGAGTGCATAATTTTAAGTGTAAATGACACATACATGGACGCACAGGAGGTTATGCACATGACTGATTATAGCAAAATTACAGCCCTTTACTCCCGCCTTTCCGTGGGCGACGAGGACAGGGACGGCGGCGAGAGCAACAGCATACAGAACCAAGAGTTACTATGTAGAGGGTGGTTTCTCCCACCTAATACATATGACTGCGGCTCATTTGTGGTGAATGGAACAGCGGTTGTAGGAAAGGAGCCAAAAAAAGCCTTATAACCGCTGCAAATCAACACAAAAAGGAGCTGAACTTTATGAAATCTCTATTTGAGGAAATGGGCGGCACTTACCGTCAGGAGGGTGATTATCTTATCCCGAACCTTGCGCTGCCGGACGAACCAGAATACCAGATCGGCAAGTACGGACGTATGCGTCGCAGCTATCTGAAAGAACATCGTCCAGTTCTCTACGCAAACCTGCTCACAAGCGGAACGCTGCATCGGCACCTTGCCGAGATCGACCAAACCTGCAACGAGCGTATGGCAATGATCGTTTCCGATATGGCAAGGCAGGAAGATGTGACCGAAGCGCTCAAAGCCGCCGACCAAATGGAATGGGTGAGCCGCATGAACAGCATCCGCAGCCGCGCGGAGGAAAATCGTTTTGACCGAGCTTGGCATGAATGACAAATGCCCGTTATTGGCTGCATGGCCGATAACGGCATTTCTGTTTTAATCTTTTCCCTCAGTGCTGGCTACAAGTCGGTCAAAATCGCTCTGATACTGTCGATCCTGAATGACACGGTATTTCTCAAACTCGCTCTCGGCAAAGGCTTTTTGCAATGGCTGCTGTCACTTTTCCTTTATGATGCAGCACTTCTTCCTCGTTAAACTGCAAAAACGCATCCAGCCGTGCGACCCAATCCCGCATACATACATGATGTTTCCACGGCGCGCCTGTCGCTCGGCATAATCAAGATACATTGTGACGATTTTCGTTCAGGCTTCCCATCTCAGTTTCATCCAGATAGTTCTTGGCTATCGAAACATCGGATTTTGCGGATTCTGCCGCTCGGTGCATTTTTCCATGTTGTCAGGCCCATATTCGGTTTTGTGCTGTCTGCCCGGTCATAGATGATCTCCGCTGCAGTGTGCTTTGTAATTGCGTAATGCAGCTTGTTTTGTACAGTGGCGAAAAATTCTTTTGTCACAGGGCTGTCCACGTCATAGTCGGCGCTGCATTGGGAATATATGTCCGTGATTTTCTGGTAAAATCTTCTCTCGCTGGCGCGAATGTCACGGATGCGTTCCAGCTGTTCTTCAAAATAATCCTTCCCGAAGAAGTTCTGCGGCTCTTTCAGGCGCTCATCGTCCATGACATAGCCCTTGATGATGTACTCCTTCAGTATCCTGTTCGCCCAGATGCGGAACATGGTCGCCTTTTTGGAATTAACCCTGTAACCGACTGCAATGATAGCATCCAGATTATAATATTTTGTGGAATAATTTTTCCCGTCCGCCGCAGTTGTTTCCAAAAAACGGAAACAACTGAATCCTCCATCAATTCACCAGAGGTAAAGATATTCTTCAGGTGCTTTGAGATAGCAGCTTTCTGCACCTCAAACAGCTCTGCCATCTTTGCCTGCGTCAGCCATAAATTTTCCTGATATAGCAGGATTTCAACCTTGACATCGCCGTTGTCGGTTTTATAAAACAAAATTTCTCTTGTTTCATATGGAGTAAGTGCCATATTCTCATCCATTTTCCTCACCGTCCTGTCCCTTATTTTTCCCCCTGCTCTTATAGACATTATACTGATTCTTGCACCGGGCGCTGCAAAATGCGGAATTGGCCCGGCTGCCGAGGAACACCTTCTGGCAGTGCTTGCACAGGCGCAGGGGTCTTTGCATCGTCCACCAGCATAAAGCTGAACATCATCTGATGCCCAGCAGCAACGAATGGAAGTCCCAATAGATGGTCGGTTTCTCCAAAGCAAAATGCCGCCTTTAGTTGCCGCTTTGGGGCCTTTGCGGTGTGACTTTGTGTCCCTCATCAATGCTGTTGTAGTCATTAGTATTAAAATAGAGGTAAGTCAGCGTAAAGGCTCAGTCCTTTGAACTGCGCCACCCAGTCGCGTTTCTAGCATACCCCCGCTGAAGTTTCATGGAGCCATAGGCTCATCTCATGAAGGCCAGGTGAGCAATCACTATTAACCCCGGAAATATTCCGAACTGATTCCACGCCCTTTTCTTTACTATTAATCCAATTTGTCAAATGGATAGAATGTAGCGCAAGCGTAGTCCTCTTTCTGTTTCTATGCGTTTTCTTTGATGAGTGATTCTTTCGGCAGATAGATCGCCTCATAATCCATGGGGCGATTTGCGGTGGCAGTGCCAGTCATCAGCCCCAACAGACTGTAGTGGGTCACAAGTTTCAATTGTTTTTTCACCTCGTCTCCGGACTGCGGTTCATCATCAGTATCCTTTATTGTTCAGCGCCTCCAACACCATGTCGGAGGATTCCTTCCATGGGTTATAGATGTCGGGCTTTTGCCGTCTTTTCCGGTGTGATATAGCGTTTTCCTGTCCTTGCCGGTCTTGATCTCATAGTGGTCATACTGCACCAATGGAAATGGACTGCGTAAATAGATTGTTCATGACGCTGTTCCTCCTAAATCGTAATCTATCTATATATTAACCATATTACTATTGTATCATCTGTCCTTGGCCTCCGTTGGCGGGCGCTTTTTTTTTTCGGCTTGTTTTTGTTTTCCTGGCGGATCACGGCATCTCTGCCTCATGGTTTGCAAAGCAGTGTTTTTATTCTCCTCCACGAACTCGCGCCTCCCGCAGCGTAAGGCCCTGATCGTTTTTCCAGCTTTCGCCGATGCCCTACATCCGCTTTGCAGCTTTTTCTGAATGGTCATCCGCAGCTTTCGGATGTTTCGGTCGGACTGTCCACGGATGGCGGCAAGCCGTGCGGCGCTGTATTGCTTGACGAACAGGTAATACAGCACCTCCTTCTGCTCATCACTGAGGGCGAAAAGAGCTTGAGAGAAAAACGGTTTGCTGTCAGCTCGTGCAGCTCGTAGGGACAGGCGAAGATGATGTCAAGAAAATTCCCCGACAGAGCTGACGAAACCTGGCAGATTCATCCATGGCAGGGGCGATTTTTCGGATCAGGCATCAGCCCTGAAACTCCAACGGCACATCCCCGCGGGGTTTCGTGGTCACGCCCCGGCGCTCCCGGTTCCTGTCCAGCTTGTTCCACTCGTCTACCACAGTCAGAAAATCCGATTCTGTCCGGGCTGCCTCTAACGCTTCAAACGCCTCTGCAACGAGAATTCTCCTGCTTGAGTCGCTTCTTCGGTGGGCGTGATTCCTCTTCCTGGTCCTCCAGCTCGGCCAGTCTCTGGTGCTCTGTCTTGCTCCAGCTCGCTTCAGCCCAGCGCGTGTACTCCTTCGCAAGCGCGCTTCCTCCAGTGTTCCTCTGTCCTCCGGGGCGCACCGTCAGACGAATCTCCCAATCGGCAGCGTCCGCATCCATTTCTTAAGACTGGTTTTCTTCGGCGACGGTGTTTACGATGTCGCATTTTTGCCACAACGGAAAGCCGTTTCTTATCGACGAGCATTTTGACCGCTTCTACAACAGCTGCCGACTTGTCCGCATCGACTTTCCGTATACGTGCGAGCAGCTGCTCGAGATAATCACCGATCTCATTTCGCGTCTCGATGACCGCTCCGATGTCCTTATCTACTGGCAGGCGAGCCGCGGAACAGCGCCCCGCAATCATCCTTTTCCCCGAGAATTCCAAGGCGAATCTGCTAATGTACGTAAAGCCTAAGAAAATTACAAAGCTCGACGTGCCTATGAAGCTGCATACCGTGACGATATCCGCTATGAAATGTGCAATGTCAAGACCATCAACCTTATACCGAATATTCTCGCCGCTCAGGCTGCAATCGACGCGGGCTGCGACGAGGCTGTTCAGATAAGACGCCGCCTGTTCGAGGAGGACGGTACCGAGTATCGCGACGTCGTGACCGAGGGCGCACATACCAACATCTCTATTCTCAAGAACGGTGAGTTTATCACCGCACCGCTCGGACACTTTATCCTCCCCGGTATCGCACGCAGCCATCTTATCGGTCTCTGCCGCGCAAACGGTATTCCGGTCGTCGAGCGCTATATTACCCGTGCCGAGCTTGCCGATGCCGATGAGATCATGATATCGAGCACCACGACGCTTGTCCGCCGTGCCTGCGAGCTTGACGGCGCGCCGGTCGGCGGTCGTGATACCGTACTGTTTGACCGCATTCAGCAGCTCTATCGTCGAAAAGCTCGACCGCGACTGCATCTGATCTTCGCATTTTTATCATTTTATCTGTTCCCATTGAAATGGGCTGTTAAAAACGAGTTTTTAACAGCCCATTTCAATGCGTTTTGTATATAAGGCGCAAATTACCTATATGATTTCCTTTTTATGATACCTTTAGCCGTCTCCGGTGTTTTATACATTTATATATACGCAGACATATGTATATGAACAGTATGCCGGCAAGTCCGCCGAAAAAGTCTATGATGACATCGACCGTACTCGAGGTCCGATCGGAATATATCTGTATAGTTTCGTCTATGACGGCGGTACACAGCACGGCGAGAGGTACGGCGGTATTGCTGCTGCGCTCGAGCAGCAAGCGCATGACAAACAGCTTCTGCGCCGAGCAGCGCATACTCGGAGAAATGCGCCGCCTTTCTGATGAAAATGAAAAAATCCTCGTCGCTTACAAGGTCAAACGGGTCGAGTATCGGCTTCAATATCTCGACTATTCCGTCGCTCTTTCGTGCGTATCTTCGGGGCTGTCGGAGGAATTACTCCAGATGAAGGCAAGAGTCGCCGCTATAAGCACGGCAAGAATTATTATGCCGCATCTTCTGCGGCTGCTTATTTCGCTTCGATTCATATGTCCCCTCCGTTCCGTTTTTCTCGTATGATCATGCGGCGTTTTTTTACATAATATTACTGTAATATTATAGTTACTTTTTCGTGCGCTGTCAAGCCCGCACCGCGCTTGACTATTCGTCCGCTGTATGCTATACTTTTTATTCGACGCGGGTCAAGGCTCCTATGCTCGGGCATCGAATCATGATTCGGGCTCCCGAGTGTTCGGATTTGACACCCAACGGTTCACCGTAAGAGAGTCGAACGCATATGCCGATATGCGCACCGCTCTTTTTTGACCATCTATTTTATCGTTTTCGGTTCCGAGATCGACGCATAAGTCCGAATTACTTTTCGGCGTTGTATTCCCGCGCATTACCATTAATACGGGGCGCTGCCGCGCGGTATGCCGCTCCGCCGACGAAAGGCAGAAACCATCATGTCAGGTATAAAAAAGAAAACAAGGCTTCCGCGATTCTGTGCCGTGCTGCTTGCGGCATTCTCGATGCTTGCGCTGTCGCTTCCCGCGTCTGCCGCTGCCGAGACGACCGCCGCGGGCAGTACTGCCGCCGTGTCATCTGACGGTATTATCCGCGAGACGCTCGATATCAGCCGACCGAAAAGGATATCGTCGGCGGGGGTTATGTGTGGAAGAATATCGACGAGACGCTCAAGCTCTCCGGATTCGAGCTTCATACAGACAGTGATTACGGGATCCGTATCGCAAAGGGAGCGACGATAGAGCTTTCCGGCAAGAATTATATAAGCGCGAAAAAAAGGCCGCTGTCGCATGTCAGGGCAGTGTTACATTTACCGGCAGCGGCAGTCTGACGCTCGTCTCGGAGGACGGAATAATGTCCTACTCGACCGAGAGCGGTACTGTGATAACCATACGCTCTGGCAATATTGCAATAGAGGCACAGAGCTGCGGTATACGCTGCGAGAGCGGCGGCATCACACTCTCGGGAGGCGATGTTGATATCACATCGAACGGTCAGTCGCTGCTTGCGCGCACCATCGCACTTGCCGATTGCTCGCTCAGCGCCGACTCACCCGTTCATGCAACCGACACGCTGCGTATAACCGCGGCTGAGGTCGATGTATCGGTGCCAAGCGGCGCCGCACTTGTCGCAGACGGTAATCTCATCACCGAAAAGATAGATATGACCTCAGACGGTCAGCCTGTCGACAGCTATGACGGCAAGTCCCGGATATCCACCGTATCGAACGCCTATCGCGGCGGTACAAGCGCCATTCTCGGCGAGGGCTATCCGCGCATAGCGGATGTTATCATCGCTGCGGCTGCCGTGCTGCTGCTTGCCGCACTTATCGCGGTGCCGCTCATTCGTCACAATGCAAAAACTAAGGCGCTCAAGCGCAGACTTGCCGAAGCAGAGCAGAAATAAAACGCTCCGAAAGGTCGGAAAAAGCATAAACCGACAGCGGCAAGGCGCCCGCGTGGCGTGAGCGCTTAAATAAGCCGATAGGCTCTGAGGCTGCTATCTCGGTATGATCGGTCATATTTCGTACCGAGCCGCTGCGATATTTATTCCGCTGCCGTTAATATCGACGCAAGACAACTGCCTCTTGTCTAAAATATAAAATTATTTTTTCGGTATACTTGCAATTGTCTTTTCGATGTAGTAAAATATATGCGTATTAAAAGTTTATGAGCATCGCGTATGTTCGGAACCGTAAACGGCAGACGAAAATGCGTTCGGTGCTTGGTATACCGAAAGGAAATACGGATATGTATAATGGCTTTAAGATCAAACCGCCGTTCTTCGAGATCGGACCGAAGTGCTTTATGTACGGGGACGAAATGCTTGCGCTCGCGAAGGTCATTGACCGTGTAGCGATAAAGTACGATGTCGATATCCTTGTCACTCCCGTTTATACCGATATAAAGACTATCGCCGACAATACCGAGCGTATACATGTATTCGCTCAGCACATGGATCCTCTGCGCCCGGGCAGAGGACTCGGATCGGTGCTTCCCGAGGCGGTCAAGGCTGCCGGCGCGGAGGGAGTAATGCTCAATCACGCGGAGCGTCCGTTGACGCTCGATGTGATAGAAAAGACCATAGCGCGCGCCGACGAGGTCGGGCTCGGCACTATTGTTTGCGCAAGCACGGTCGAGGAACTGACCGATATCGCCCGTCTCTCGCCGAATCTGCTTGTCGCGGAGCCTACCGAGCTTATCGGAACGGGAAAAACAAGCGACGAGAACTACGTCACCGAAACTATCCGACGCGTGCGCGAGATAAACCCCGATATAATGGTGCTTCAGGGTGCCGGTATATCAAACGGCGAGGACGTTTACAACACGATAATGCTCGGTGCGGAGGCGACCGGCAGCACGAGCGGAATATTTAAGGCTGCCGACCCTGCCGCAATGGTCGAGGAGATGATCTCGGCACTTCGCGCGGCATGGGATGAGAAGCATAAGGCTTGAGTATTATGGATATACAGAAAAAAGTATCTTATCGGCGTTGATGTCGGAACGACCTCGCAGAAGGTCGCGGTGTTCGATACAGACGGCAATACGCTTGCCGCCGTCAACGTCGACTATGTTCTCGAAACGCGCGGTAATACCGTCGAGTTTGATGCACTCGAGTATATATCGATACTGCGGCGCGGTCTTACCGCGGCGGCGTGGAAGGCGTTTCCCGGGCGGGCGAGGAGGAGCTGCGCGAGCGTGTGGCTGCCATCTCGATAGACACGCAGGGTGAGACGCTCATCGTTACCGACGGCGAAAACCGTCCGCTTCGTCCGGCGATAGTTTGGCTCGACAACCGCGCCGACGCGCAGGCGAAGGCAATAGACGCACACTTCGGACGCGAGAGGGGGTCTATGAGGTCACCGGTCAGCCCGAGATAGTCGCTACATGGCCGGCGTGCAAGCTCGCATGGCTGCGCGAGAATGAGCCCGAGATGTTTTCGGGCACAGAGCGCATCTTTCTTCTTGAGGATTGGCTGCTGTGGTCGCTGTCGGGACGATTTGTCACCGAGCCGACGGTCCAGTCCTCCACTATCTACTTTGATATAAGGCGGCGCACATGGTGGTGCGAAATGCTCGACGAGGTCGGTATTTCGGAGCGGCAGTTGCCCGAGCTTGTTCCGAGCGGTACCGTGATAGGCTATGCCGATGCAGCGTGGCTGTGCGGAGGCGGCGCTGCGGGCGTACCCGCAGACGGCGGCATTCCCGTTGTCACGGGCGCGCTGGATCAGGTTGCGGGGAGCTATCGGCGCGGGCGTTGTCCGTGAGGGCATCGTCAGCGAGATGACGGGTACGACCATGACCGTTTTCGCACCGACGGGCGGCATACCGCCGTACGACGCGAGCAGCATCGTGCCGTGTCACCTTACATATGACGGCAGCTATGCGCTGCTTTCATGGACCCCCACTGCGGGGATAGCGCTGAAATGGTTCAGAAACAAATTCTGCCCGGAGCTTTCATTCCGCGAGCTCGACGAGCTGGCTGAGAAGGTTGAGCCTGGTTCTGCGGGACTTGTTTTTCTCCCGTATCTCTGCGGCTCGACCATGCCGAAATACGATCCCGACGCGCGCGGAGTCTTTTACGGGCTGACGATGGAGCACGGACGCGAGCATATGGCGCGCGCTATACTCGAGTCGGTCGCCGCAATGCTGCGCGCAACACTCGATTATCTCGATGTGCGATGCGATGAGATAAGAACGATGGGCGGCGGGGCGCTGAGCCCGCTCTGGTGCGGAATAAAGGCGGATATGTGCGGGCGGCGGCTCGTTACGCTTAAAAATACGGACACGGCATGTCTCGGCGCCGCCATACTCGGCGGTGTCGGAGTCGGGCTGTTCTCGTCGGTCGAGGAGGCTTGCGACTGCATCGTCGCGACCGACCGCGAGTACATCCCTGCACCGAGTGCGGCATCGGAGGCGGCATACCGCGCGTATGTTGCTGCGGATGACCGTATCTATCCGAGAGCCTGACGACTCGGCTTGCACCGAGCATATGATCGAATTCTCGGATATTGATTCGGCATATGCCGCTCGGATAGATCATATACTCGAGCTATGTCAGAGAATACATTAATTATAAATATATAATAAAAAATATATACCGGCTTTTTTAGCATATCTTCGTGCAGCGCAGGCTGCAAATCAACATACCGAAAGGAATAAAAAATGATCAAGGCAGGATTCGTCGGCTTCGGTGAGGTCAATACACCGAAGGAGATAATCGTTAAAAAATGCGCTGCGGCGCATGATCTGCTACACACACAGGGCATAGACACCGTATCGGTCTACCCCGTGACCGACGACTACGAGGAGCGCGACATCGCGCATGCACTCGACGTGCTCGGCAGCGAGGATTTTGACTGTCTCGTGCTCTGCGTCGCGGGCTGGATACCTACCCATGCGGTGATAAAGATAACCGAGCACTACCGACATATCCCCATGGTGCTGTGGGGGTTGTGCGGCTGGGTCGAGGGCGACAGACTCGTCACTACCGCCGATCAGGCGGGCACGAGCGCGCTGCGCGGAAGCATGGCATCGCTCGGCTATACCTTCAGCTATATCTATGATATCGTCGGGCTGCCGTCACGCGCCGACAGGGTTGCGGCGTATTGCAGAGCGGCGAGCGCGGCAAAAGCGCCTGCGTCATGCTCGCGTCGGCTTCGGCGGTTATCGCGATATGAATCTCTACGGGACTCAGGCGGACGGCACATCGCTCAAGCGCGTTGTGGGCCCCGAGATAGAAACCTTCGAGCTGCTCGAGATATATCAGCGCAGCGAACACTTCTCCGATGCGGAAAAGGACGAGATAGTAACGCTTATGAAGCAGGGCGGCGAGTACCGCGGCAGATACATGAAGCCTTGAGCTTCGTAAAGCCCGCAGCGGAGACGGAATGCGCCGTGCGGCGGGGTATTTTCTTGCCGTTGATGCGCTTATCCGTGAGCGCGGCTATGACGGCATCTCGCTCAAGGACGTTGACGGAATGAAGAGGCTGCTCGGCTTCCCGCCTGCGCCCGTGTTCATGCTGCTCTCCGATCTCTCCGGCGTATGTACCGTTCCTGAGAACGACTGTCTCGGCAGCATAACACAGCTTATGGTCAAGTATCTGACCGGTCAGTGCGCTATGTATCTGGAATTCTACGAGTTCTTTACCGACCGCGTGCTCGCGGGTGTTCCCGATTACATTCCCGCAGAGACCACCGAGGGTACCGTCACCGTTATGCCTGCTGCATTCGGCGAGCTTAGCGAGGGTATTCTCAATGTTTCAAAGGTCAAAACGGGCGAACTTACGCTCTGCCGTCTATCTTCCGTCGGCGACCGCTATGTTATGCACATGGTACGCGGCTTCGGAAAAACACCGCGAAAATGGGAGGAGGCAGGCTGGACACAGCCCGCGCCGCAGCTGCCCGGACTCGAAATAATGCTCGACGATGTTGAGGATTTTGCCGAGAAGGTTATGGGTCAGCACTACATCATCTCTTACGGAAATAACACAGCCGAGCTTCGCGCTCTCTGCGACATGCTCGGAATAAAGGTAATATAAACGGAGGACAATCAAATGGTAATGACAAATACAATGCGTGTATACACAAAGACAAACGAGCTCGGCTACGTACTGACGACTCCGACGGGCTTCAATGCGGAAAACGAGCATCTGCCACTCATTGTATATTTTGCACGGCGCGGGGGAGCGCGGCGACAATCTCGAGGCGGTAAAGATCCACAGTATTCCAAAAGCTATTCTCGGCAGATCCCGATTATCACGGACTGCGCGTCGTTACGCTTTCACCTCAGTGCCCCGACGGCAAGGTGTGGGATAACCTAACCGAGCAGCTGATGTATCTCATTGAGACGATAGTCGAGGATCTTTGCCATAGACCGTGACCGTATTACCCTCACGGGCAATTCCATGGGCGGCTTCGGTACGTATGAGATGGGTTGCAGCTACCCCGGGTACTTTGCGGCACTTGCACCTATCTGCGGCGGCGGAATGGCATGGCGCAGCGACGCACTTACGGATACGCCGATGCGCGTTTTCCACGGCGGTAAGGATGATACGGTGCTGCCCGCGCGCTCGGAGGAAATGGTGAATATGATAAATCATAGGGGCGGTAATGCTACGCTGCAGATTTTTCCGGATGTGTGGCATGATTCTTGGACTCCTGCATACGAAACGACCGACCTGATCGAATGGCTCGCTTCGTCTCGGCGAGTCTAAAAAAGCGCAGACCGAAAAAGCGAAAACGGAGCATTTGATGATGGCTTTAGTATAATCTGATTTGCGGAATGATGTCGGAATCCTGACGGATTCCTGCATAAGGTTAAATGTTTTCGCTTTTTCCACCGCCGAAAACCGTCTCTGCCGTACGCCGGTACGGCGACGAGGCGGTTTTCGACGCTTCTGCATCTTTTTTAGTTCTCCCCGAGCGGCTGTCACTTCGTACTTAGTTTTCTCCATGCTTTAGTGTTGGAGTGTGATAACTCTGTGTCGAAAAAAGGCGCGGGGAAATGTCTTGTGTTTTGTGCCGAGATGGGGTGCGGGCACGGCGCTTTTCGGTCTGCGCTTTTTTATTCTTTCTGAGTGCGGTTACTTTGTATGTAGTTTTCCCCATGCTTTAGTGTTGGAGGGCGGTTAATTTGCGTTGCGAGAGGGTATCGAAGAGAGAGTTTTGGTTTTAGCAAGCCACTGTGCAAAAAATTGCCCTCTATGGACGGACTTTTTATTTTTTGCTTCCACGAGCAAAACGATCGAGGCCATGTATATCTT
>VOFK01001751.1_pt1 | contig 12895 bp, 22 predicted proteins | sample 5384121 | NCBI WGS metagenome assembly VOFK01 (sample SAMN12384730, study PRJNA508395) | human gut metagenome | isolation source: healthy gut J | host: Homo sapiens | reverse complement strand
TCAATTGTACTTCGTTCAGTTACGTATTGCTTCCACGGCCAGATCGGCGGTCGCCATATCCGGCAAAACTACTGCCACAAGCTTCCGTCACGCTGCCGCTTGCGCGCATACTGAATGGCCTGCCCCGTCACGTTGTTGCCCGCGCAGTCATAAATGACGTCCGCCTTGTCGGGCCAAAAACGCTTCAATGAGCGCCTCGCCGAAGTTCTTCCCCTTCGTGTTCACGCAAACGTCTACGCCGCATTCCTTGGCTTTCTCCAAACGGTAGTCGCTCACGTCGGTAATCATCACCTTCGCCGCGCCAAGACCTTTGCCGCCTGCGCCACAAGGTTGCCGATCGTCCCCGCACCGAGCACCGCACAAAATGCGAGCACGTCGCCCATCTGCCGCACGGCGTGCACTGCCACCGCAAGCGGCTCCAGCATCGCGCCCTCTTCAAAGCTCATGCTTTTAGGGATTGGTGTCACTTTCTTTGCGTCCACCGCAAAAAATTCGGAAGCCGTGCCCGTCGTCTGGAAATGACCCATGACTTGCCGTGTCGCGGCACGGACGCTTTGCCACCGAGCCCACCTGCGGCTCAATCGTTACACTTTCTGCCGACGGTAGCCCTTCGACATTCCGCACCGCTTTACAATTTCACCGAACCTCATGCCCCTGCGTCACCGGGGTATTTCGTGGGATGCTTGACCGTGGTACACGTGGATCGAGACCGCAAACGCCGATGTCCATAATTTTCACCAGCACCTGCCGTCCCCGATTTCCGGCACGGAATTTCGGAAAATGATCTTGCCGGCTCTGTCATAACTTGTTGAAGCATACGCTTTCCTCCCAACTACTTTAGTAATTTTTGTATCTGCACTTCCGTCGCCGGGCAGGTTTTTAAGGTGTGCAATCATTTTTTCTTCGGAGACCTTCGGTTCGCTCTTATATGCAGACGTCACATAATCGTACCCGAATAAATGCTCCGGCGTCGTGTACTGCGCCACCGCCCAACCGTAGGGCCTGCCGTTTTTTATCCTTCAGGCGGATGGAAACACAAATACGTCTACTTTTGGCCGGCGATTCAGCCCGTGTTGCCGCCTTTGCGGTAATCGAGCTTCTTTTTGAGGAATTTTGAGAGAATTTCGCCCTCCGCATGGACTGTGTTATACAGCTCCTCGTCCTTGTGACACCAGTCCGTCATCGCAGCGCGCGTCCCAAAATCATAGCCGTCACGGCGGAAATTTACATCCGGCAGCCATTCCCGGCTGACAAACCCCGCTTTCGGAAAAAGCTTGCCGTACGCGCAGCGTTCGTCTGCGCCGCCGGGCCTTTCCACTCCCAAGGTCCGTCGCGGTCTTCAGCGAACAATACGCCGGACGCGCACATCTCCACCTCCACCGAAAAGCCGAATGTCATTCGGAAAAAACGGCAGAAAAACCGGTATTCCACCGCTTGCAAAAGGTCTTCCATGCTCTCAATTTCCGTTTCATTTTCCACGCCCTCTTTTCCTTTTATATCGCTTCCAGTATAGCGTGTTTTGCCACAAAATCAAGATATGTTGTTTAATTTTAGGCGCATATAAACAAAAGTAGTCTGCATTTTCTGCAAGTTATCTTGTGGTTTTATTCAGAAAGAGATGCGATTAGCCGTTCATTATATCCAAAACGAGCTTCACGATTATAACGACCATACCCACACTGCCCATCGCAATGCCGATATCGGCCTGTTTCCAGCATCGGCGCGTCTGGATCTCTGAACGTGCATCATGGGGTCTTTATGCAAGCAGGTGACCCGTGCTTTGGCGTCAGGAAGCCAAAGCTTCGGGCACAATTTATGCCCTCAAGGCAGTTTAACTTAACATGAAATCGAAAAATATGTATCGTTTGTTTGGTGGAAAATTTCACTGCGCAGCGATATACTGAATGCAGAAAGGAAGTGGAGCTTATGCTCGCCGATAATCTCATTTTGCTGCGCGGCCTTAAGGGGCTGACGCAGGAGCAGGCGGCGGAAATCGCCGGGGTGACGCGGCAGTCCTACTCCAAGTGGGAGCAGGGCGAAACCGTGCCGGACATTGAAAAATGACCGCCTTGCAAGGCACTACGGCGTGACGCTGGACGCGCTTTTTGCACGACCAAACCGAGTGGGCCACGGCCCCCCCCCCTGCGGGCACTTTGGGGCGCGGTGACGCTCGGCGCGCGCGGGCAAGATCGTTATTCCGAAGGCGGCGCGGGAAATGTTTGACTTAAAGGAGGGCGACCGACTGATCGTGCTCGGTGACGAGGGTGAAGGCATTGCCCTTGTGAAAGCAGAAGACTTTGAGCGAAAAAAATGCAGAAAGCGCTCGAGATGAGCCAACACCCGCCGAGCCGTAAGGTTTGCTTCCGGCAAAATTGTTATACATTCAGAGAGGAGAGAATTCTATGAATTGCCCGAAATGCGGAGAAAAGCGATGCGCGAGGGATACTTGTTTACAAGCAAGGACGGCGCGTTCAGCTTTGCGAACACCGTGCCCGGCGTATTTGAAAACGCCAAAAACACCGACGGCTTTGTGGAGATCACGCCGTTAAAGCCAAGCCACCGCGTGTGCGGATACAGGCGAATATCTGCGAAGACTGCCGCACGATAGTTTTTGACTATTAAGCTTTGCCTAAGCCGAAAAAAAGGGAAACTGAAAAAGACGGAATACAAGAGAACCTAAAAACAAAGCGAGGTGCTGTGGGTATCCCCATGCACTTCGCTGTTTTTGTTTGATTTTCAGCCGGGATCAGCCCATATTGAGAAGCGTTCCACAGCTTTTGTGAAGTTTTCGATGGTTTTATCTGCGTCGCCGTGCTCGATGCTGTCGCGCACGCCGTGCTTGATGTGCCCCTCTAATACGACCTTGCCGCAGCCGTGCAAAAGCGGATTTTTGCGGGGAAATGGCTTACAGCTTTAAAAGCGGGATAGACGCTCTGCACGTTTCGATCAATTCGCGGTCGGCGAGCGCAGGAATCGCACCTTTTTTTCGTCGCGCAGACGGAGCCTGCGGCGTTTGCAAAATCGGGCAGCGTCGCGCAGCTCGGCTTCGTTGATCTCCGGAAACGGGCTTGCCGGTCTCCATGAGCTTTGTGAGAACGCGCCGAAGAAGCTGTCGCCGGAGCCGGTGGTATCGACGACTTTTTGTATCGTAGGTGCTGAGCGTTAAGGTGGTTTTCGGGGTGCAGACGACGCAGCCCCTTTGCGCCGCGCGTGATGACCGCCGCCTGCACGCCGAGCTTAAAGAACTCCTTTGCGCCCGCTTCGATCTCGGTGCAGCCGGTGAGCATTTCGAGTTCCTCATCGGACGCTTTGACGACATCGGCAAGCGGCAGCAGCTCTTCATGGCGTGGATGCCGGCTTCGGCATTTGGCCACAGCGGTGCGCGCCAGTTCGGGTCGTAGGCGGTGATAGCACCGTGCTCGCGGGCGTAAAGGAAACAATCTGCGGCACAGCCGTGCGACCGGGTTCTGCGGTGAGCAGGAGCGAGCCGAAGCACAGCACCTTGGCGTTTGCGAGCGCATCCTTATTGACCTCATCGAACGTGATTTGCGTATCGGCGCCGGGGTTACGGTAAAAGCTGAAATCGCGGTCACCGTTCGGACAGCTGCACGAACGCGAGCGACGTTGCGGTATCGTTTGAGAAATGGAGGTTTTCGACATCGACATTTTGCTTAACGAGCGTACCACGCAGGAACGTGCCGAACATGTCCTGTCCCACCCTTGCCGATGAAGCCTGCGGATACACCGAGGCGCGCGGCCTGCACGGCGACGTTTGCGGTGCGCCGCCGGGATTCTGCTCAAAAATCGGGATGCCGGCCGGCGTTTTGCCTGCGGGGGTAAAATCGATCAGAAGTTCACCGAGTGCGTAAAAATCTGCCATGAAAAACAGCTCCTTAATTACAGAATATTTTCATCAATGCACTTTAAGACAAATTCGCTGAACAGGGGAGTTTGACCATGCGAACCACGGGCGCGTGAACTTAGAGGGGTCGTCCTTATGGAAACCCTCGTGCATGAAGCCCTTGCCGTCATCGGTCGTTTTAACATGTGGAGAAGCGCTTTGCATTCCTCCGGTCACGACTTGTGAGTCCCTGCATGGAAAGTGCGATATGCCAGATGTACTCCGGCGGGGTGCGGGCTGCCGACACCCTTGGCCGCGGTGCCCTCGTAATAATACGGGTTTTCTTTGCTCAAAACAAAGGCACGGGTGTTTTTATAAATTTCGTCGTCGGGGCTGCAGTAGCCCAGGTAGGGGATGGACATGAGGCTGGGCACGTTGGCGTCGTCCATGAAGACGTAGTTACCAAGGCCGTCGGTCTCATAGGCGTACATTTTGCCGAACTTCGGGTGCTCGACGACGCCGTATTTTTCGATGCCGGCGCCGATCTCGGACGCGAGCTTTCGGCACGGGCGGCGACTTCCTCGTCCTTATAGATCTCACGCATGATCTCCGCCGCGGTATAGCCGAGGGTTACGACAGCGAACATGTTGGTCGGGATGAGATAGCCGTAGACGCAGGAGTCGTCGCTGGGACGGAAGCGGACCAGGTCATGCCCGTAACGGCGACCGGCGCGCCGTGGCCGTCGTGCGTAAGGGTATCGGTGGGCGGCAGTTGGTGCGGCGGAAATAGTACGGGGACTTGCTGTGATCCTGCTCGACAGTGAAAAGGTCGAGGATGCGCAGGGTGCTCTTTTTGTACTGGTCGTTGAACTGGCCCGTGCGGCCGGTCTCTTTCCAGAAAGGTACGCGAGCTGCACCGGGTAGCAGAGCGAATCAATCTCATACTTGCGCTCCCAGACCCACGGGGTCTCGAAATCGGTATCGTCGGACTCGCCGCCGGCGGTTTGACCGAGCGTTTCCGCAGCGTATTTTGGCCAACACATGCCGTTCGCTTCCTGATTGAACGCGTTTGCGTAGGGGTCGATATCAATGCACTTGAACTGGCGGTTCACGAGGCCCTCAATGCAATCGGCAACCTCCGCGTCGTGCTTTGCGACGGGCAGATAGTGGCGAACCTGCGCGGTGGAATCACGCAGCAGCCATGGCAGGGATATCGCCGGTGATGACGAAAGTATCTTTTCGCCGATGGTTTTGACGGTGGTATCCATGGTGTTGGGGTAGCAATTTTTTAAAGAGCTCCGCGAGCTTCGCGTCGTTTGCAAGCTTTTCCTCGCAGATGCGCTTGACTTCCAAATCAATGGCTTTCATGGGATGATTCCTTTCGGGTGTGAAATATAAATAGTAGTTGTCAGTAAGCGAGGGTTAAAAGTCTTTGTTCAAACTTTCTTCGAGAAAGTTTGTCCGTTTCCAAAGGTGAAACCTTTGGTCGTCGTCCGCAGACGACGAAATCTTTTGCGTTCATAAAATCAGGACGGGAGGGCGGAACTTCCAGTGGACGTTCCGCCCGTGGGAGACCCAATGGGGTCTCCTGAAAAGGCGAAGCCTTTTAGAAAAGGTCGATCAAAGACTTTATTCGTTCGCGATTATGGAAAATCGGTGATTAAAGGCTCTGCAAAAACTCCGCTGCGAGGTCGAACCATTTGCCGACGTGCGGCAGGAGCTGGGCATCGCTGTTCGAGGTGACTTCGTTGCAAAGCGAGAGGCCGTGGCCGCCCTCCGGGAACATGTGGAACTCCGTTTTGATGCCGTTTTTCTGCAAGGCACCGACGAGCATCAGGGCGTTTTCGACCGGACACAGTCATCCGGCTGGGTGTGCCAGACAAACGTGGGCGGGGGTATCTTTCGTGACGAAGTTTTCGAGCGACTGATTCGCTTTTTCGAGCTCGTACTGCTCACCGAGAAGGTTCTTGATGGAATCGTGGTGGGCGAACGGGCCGGACGTGATAACCGGATAGGAGAGGATCTGGCCGTTCGGGCGCAGAAGCTCGGACGGGCAGTTCATAGCCTCCGCAACGAACGGGCGGCTCCAGAAATTGCCGTAGCTTGCGGCTAAATGGCCGCCGGCGGAAAAACCGATGGTGAAAACCTTTTCGGGGTCACAGCCGTACTTTACGCCTTCTTCGCGGACGTATTTCACGGCGGTGGCGACTTCCAGAAGGGCAGTCGGAAAGCGCGCCGGGGCAACGGAATAGCGCACGACAACGGCGTTCATGCCGATGGCATTGAAGCGCATGGCGATGGGCTCGGCTTCACGGTCGGACGTAAAGGCGTACGCGCCGCCCGGGCAGACGATGACGGTGGGACGCTTTTCGATGGGAACCTCTTTTGAAAGATCCAGAAAATACGTATACATGGCTGCGTAATCCGCAGAGCCCGGCACGTGCAGTTCGATTTTTTTCATGTATCATAAAGACAACTCCTTTGGCCGCAAAATTGCAGGATAAACCATACTGTCTTTAGTATATCAGCTGTTGACGGGCGGCGCAAGGCGATTTTGTGAAAATTTGGGTATTATCACGCTTTTTAGAATGATGTTGGGTAAAAAAGAAAGCCGCTGCCCGGTTCGGGTGCGGCTCTCAGTTAAACGAACTTACTTCGCTTTCTTTGCGGTTTTGGTGGTTTTTGCGGCTGCCTTTGTGGTTTTGGCGACGGGCTTGGCTTCAGCTTTAACTTCGCCTTGACTTCCGGCTTGGCTTCGGCTTTCACCTCTGCCTTAGCTTTCTCTTTTGCAGCCGGCTTTGCGGTTTTTGCGGCGCACTTTGCCGGGGCTTTTCCTTTTCGACCTCGGTGAGCACCCAGTTCTGGTTATCGCCCTTCACGAACTCCCAAAGCTGTGCCGGTGCGCCGTCTGCATCGCTGATGTCCTTGATGTCGATGACCTTGCCGGACGCGACATGCGTGATGGGCGGCAGCCCTTGACGGTAGTGGTCAGCTTCCAGAGCTGGGAAACGTTGCCCTGTGCCTCTGCGAGAACGAGTGCGGTGCCGTTTTCTGCCTCACCCGAACGGTGAGCGCAAAAGACCGCTGACCTTATGGACGAGCTGCACGGACGTGCCCTCTGCCGGGACGGCGCACCAGACCTGCGTTTCGCCGCCGTTTGCGGTCATCTGCACGGCAGAGCCGCCGCAGGAAGCGAGAACCTTACCGCTTCTATGGTTTGTGATAACGTATTTCTTTTCTGTCTTTTTCTGCCATGAATGATCTCTCCTTTATGAATAAACCTATGCTTTTCGCATATCATTTTTTCTGATTTTCTATGTACGATGATAATTAAGTATAATCATAAATTCCTGCAAAGTCAAATCGGCCGCAAGGGCTTTTATCTGCGGGTTTTTACAATGAGGATTTTGCTGTTTACAGCAGATTTTGACGGGTTTTTATCTCTATCGTGAAAGTGTCAAAAATTCGGATAGATTTCAGGATAGACTTGAAAATTGAATTGACTTTTTCCATAAAATGTTAATTTGTTTTTGCAGATATTCTACAAGCAAAAGGGAAAGAATTCACAAAAATCGTAAGAGAAATTTACGGTTTATGTCCTTGCATTCAGGTGGTGTATCGTGTATTCTTATATCTAGATAAGAAAAAAGGAGATCGTAACGGGATGGATAGCTTAGACCGTAGACAGGGGCTTTCTTCGGAGCAGGTAGCGCAGCGCGTGCGCGACGGGCTTTCAAACGCCGATGAGGGCATTAAGACCAAAACCGAAAAAGCAGATCATTTTAGAAAACACGTTCACATTTTTTAACATTTTGAACTTTGTACTGGCGCTGTTCGTTTTTGCTGGTGGGCTCGTTTAAGAACCTTTTATTTTTTGGGCGTTATCTTTTCTAATATTATTATCGGTTCGTTTCAGGGCATAAGAGCGAAACGGACGATTGACAAGCTCTCCCCTCATTTCCGCACCGAAGGCTTCTGTGCTGCGCGACGGAAAACTGCAGACGATACCCGTGAGCGGGATTGTGATGAACGACGTGCTGCACCTTCGACCGGGCAGCAGATCTGCGCCGACGCCATCGTTTTGGGGGCGAAGCGGAAGTGAATGAATCGCTCATCACGGGCGAAAGCGATCCGTCTTGAAGCGTGCGGGTGACGAGCTGCTTTCCGGCAGCTTTCATCGTTTCCGGCAGCTGTTACGCCGAAGTGGAGCACGTAGGCCGCGAAAACTACGCAAACCGCATCGCAAACGGCGCGAAGTATGTGAAGCGCACGAACTCCGAAATTCTCCATTCCCTCGATTTCATTGTAAAGACGCTCGGCTTTACGCTGGTGCCGATTGGCATTTTGCTTTTCTGGCAAGTTTTTTTTGCTGCATGACACGATCCGCGAAGCCGTTGTGAGCACGGTCGCCGCGATTCGGCATGATCCCGAGGGGCTCATTTTGCTGACAAGCGTGGTGTTTGCCGTAAGCGTACTGCGGCTTTCACGCTACAAGACGTTGGTGCAGGACCTGTACTGCACCGAATCGCTGGCACGCGTAGATGTGCTGTGCTTAGACAAAACAGGTACAATCACCGAAGGCACGATGCAGGTGGACGAGCTGCACCCGCTGACGGGCTACACCGAAGAGGACATGACGGCTCCGCTGGAGGCGCTTTGTGCAGGTTTTGACGGACGACAACCCGACGTACAACGCGGTGAAAGCATACTTTCCGGCGGATCGGACTGGAAAGCTGCGGCGACGGTGCCGTTCTCCTCTGCGAGAAAGTGGAGCGGCGCGTATTTCGGCGAGCGCGGCACGTATGTGATGGGCGCGGGCGAATTATTTTGGGCGAACGCTTCGGTGCGCTGCGTGAACACACGGAGGAATATGGCGCGCGGCGAACGCGTTTTGCTGCTGGCCCACTCCGCAAAGCCTTTCCCTTTGAAAAACAAGGTGCTGCCGACGACATTGAGCCGGTGGGCTTCATTTTAATCAGTGATAAGATCCGCACGGAAGCACCGCAAACGCTGCGCTATTTTGCAGAGCAGGGCGTGACGCTGAAGGTCATCTCCGTGACAACGCCGTGACGGTCTCTAACATTGCACAGAAGGCCGGTCGCCCCCCACGCGGAAAACTACTGCGATGCGACGACGCTGCACACCGACGAGAGATTGCGGGGGGGCAATTGAGCAATACAGTGTGTTTGGCCGCGTGACGCCGCAGCAGAAACTGAAATTTGTGCAGGCGTTAAAAGACCACGGCCACGCGGTGGCGATGACGGGCGACGGTGTGAACGACGTTCTGGCGCTGAAAGAGGCCGATTGCAGCATTGCGATGGCTTCCGGCAGCGACGCGGCGCGCACGGTCTCGAACCTCGTTTTTGCTCGACTCCAACTTTGCTTCCATGCCGCAGGTGGTGAAGGAAGGCAGGCGCTCCATCAACAATTTGCAACGCTCCGCATCGCTGTTTTTGCAGAAGACGATCTATTCGACGGTACTGGGTGTGCTGTTCATTTTTTCTTTCTGCTTCCTACCCGTTTGAGCCGATTCAGCTGACGTTTATCAGTTCGATTACGATTGGTATTCCGTCGTTTATACTGGCGCTGGAGCCGAACAACGAGCGCATAAGCGGCAGCTTTTTGGCGAACGTTTTGAAGAAATCGTTCCCCGCCCTGACGATGATTCTTGGCGTTTTGTTTTTGACGCTGTTTAAGGAGCCGTTGAATTTGACGAACCCGCAGGTCTCGACACTTTCGGTCATTGTGGCGTTTGCCGTTGGGTTTATGCTGATGTTCAAGCTTTGCCTGCCGTTCAACGCGCTGCGCGGGGCGCTGTTCGGCACGATGGTGGCGGCGTTCTTTGTGGGATACATCGGCTGCATGGACCTGGTTTCCATGGTGCCGCTGACCGCCCCGATGCTGTTTATTTTGATTCCGCTGCTCATTGTGTCGGTCGTCTTTATGGTGCAGACGAACCATTTTATGGAGCATTTTGCAGAGCGCCACACGCGGCGTTTGCTGCAAAGCAGGTTCTTCCAGAATCACCGCAGAAAGCGGCATGAGGCGGCGCACAAAGGACCGCCACGCCGCCCGCAGAATGCGCCGTCGCACAGAGCAGCCAAGCAGAGTGCGAGACGGTAAAGAGCTTAATTTAGTCGAGATAATATGAAAATACCCCGGCAGGCGCGGTTTGGATGGCTTGCCGGGGTGTTCTTATGCGCTTGTTAATTTTACAGGATGCAATATTTTGCCATGTAGTCTTCCATGGCGGGGGAGGATATTGTTGTATTTTTCGGACTGCTTTAAGTACTCGTGGATGTCCTCGACGGTGACGAGGGCGTGCACCTTGATGCCGAACTCCTCGCCGACCTCCATGATGGCGGTTTTGCCGGGAACCCTTGCCTACCTCGCAGCGGTTGACGGAGATGAACATATCGTTGACTTTCACATTGCCGCAACCGTAGAGGATCGGCATGGTCTCACGCACGGCAGTGCCGGCGGTGATGACGTCTTCGATGATAATAATTTTATCGCCGTCCTGCGGCTTGTAGCCGACGATGCTGCCGCCCTCGCCGTGGTCTTCGCTTCCTTGCGGTTGAAGAAGTAGGGCTTCGAGATGCCATACTCGTTATAGAGGGACGCGGCGGCGGCTGGCAAGCGGAATACCCTTGTACGCCGGGCCGAACATGGCGGAGAAATCTTCGCCGACGGTCTCCTTAATGAGCGATGCGTAGAACTTGCCGAGCTTTGCGATCTGCTCGCCGGTCTTATAGTTGCCGGTATTGACGAAGTACGGCGTATTGCGGCCGCTCTTCGTGACGAAGGAGCCGAAACGCAGCACGTCTGCGCTCATCATAAACTCGATAAACTCCTTTTTTGCTTTCTGTCAGCATAAAAACCATCCTTTATTTCCGTCATGGGTCGGAATTTATTTTTATCAGTATAGCATAGATTTGTGTTTTTCGTCAAAAATTTTTTTACGTGAACTTACGCCGCCGGAGAAAGGCCGTTTTCCGCCGACCACGTATAGACGGAATACGTATTGCCGTCCGTTGTAACGGCGACGGTGCCGTCTGTATCGGTGCGCAGGATCTTGCAGTTACGTTCAGAAAGACTTTCGAGCGTTTCGTGGTGCGGGTGACCGTATTTATTATCCTGCCCGCAGGAAATGACGGCGACGGCGGGGTTCACGGCGCGGAGAAAATCCATGGAGGACGATGTGGACGAGCCGTGGTGACCGCACTTTAAAACGTTTGAAGTGATGTCCCGTTTCGCGTGCTAAGATATTCTCTTCAACCTCGGTTTCGGCGTCGCCGGTGAGCATAAAGGAGATATTGCCGTAGGTGAAGCGCAGAACAGCGGAATAGTTGTTGAGGTTATCAGAATATCCCGTCCTTTTCCGGGGGATAGGACGGCAAAATTGGCGTTTTCGGGCGCGGAGATTTTTTATCGGTGGATCTGCTCGGTTTTGGACGTTTTTGTCGAGCAGGGCATCAAGCATATTTTCGTATGTAGCGGTGGTGGGCGTTTGGTCGTCGGGCAAAAGGGGCATGTAGAACGTGCCGATGGTGTAATCCTCGATAATCTGCTTCATGGAGCCGATGTGGTCTGCGTGCGGGTGCGTGGCGACAACGGCATCGAGCGATGTGACGCCGAGCGCCTGAAGGTCGCTTTCGTGGTCTCTCCCGCTTCGCGGGTGCCGGCATCAATGAGCATGTTGTAATCGGTGCCGATTTGAATTAAAATGCTATCTCCCTGCCCGACATCTAAAAAGTAGACGGCGCAGTCGGCGGCGTCGGTGCTTTGAGTGGGCTGTGCGGGGGGGCTTGAGTCTGTGTTCGGTGCACCGGTGAGGTCGTTTCAAGCTCCGGGAAAAATAGACAAAGCACCGCCGCGAGCACAAGGACGGCGCTGATGACGGCGGAAGCGTTTTTTGTTCGGGGTTGGCGGCGACGGACTGCGCCGGTTCTTTTTTTGTGGCATGAGTCTCTCCTTTTTGGTTTTACATAATTTGTTTTTACGTGATACAAAAAGCTGCCGCAGTTTTTACTTGCAGCAGCTTACTTTTGCAAATCCTACTCTTTACTTACCTTGCGTTTCGTCGCTTAAAGGTTAAAGCGGAACAGCTTGGATTCATCCGCTTCATTATCGCAGACCACCGAGGCTTCGCACGTCTTTCCGCCGATCAAGACGTAAGACCGATGAGCTGACTTACAGCTTGCTTTTCAGGTTTCAGCTTATCACCGTCGCGCGTCATCAGATACACATTGCCCTCGCAGCTATCCAGTACAGACAGGAAGCCCGGAACATCGATGTCGTGAAGTTCGATCATCTTGGACATCAGTCATCTCTCCTTCGATATGAGATTTAGTCTCATTATGGTTTGCCGATAGGGTTCTATGTAAACCATAATATCCTATGATGGCTTTTATTCTATCACAACAGCAGAGAATACACAAGGGCTAAACGGAAAAAAGGTGTGTTGCATTCAGGTTAAATTTTCAGTGAATTTGTGAAACTTTGAGAAAGTTTATTGAATCTTTTTTTCAATCATTCGCCGGAGGCACCGTCAGTTCGCGAGCACGCGGGCGCTGGGATCGTTGACGTCGCAGCCCTCCCACGCTTTGTTCGGCATCCAAAAGTCCTTTTGACCATTTCCTGCCTGACCGGGATAGTATTTTTTCAAAAATTTCACGGTAGAGAAGGGATTCTTTCGTAAACGGCGTTGCGAACGGATATTTTGCGGCGCGGAGCTTCATTTCGTCATCGGTATACTTTTGTTTCGGCGTAGGGCCTTGAGGTAATCGACCATCGAGTGACCTACAGCATCGCTGAACGCGGCTTTTTCGCGGTATAAAATGGCAGCGGGAGGTAATCGCCCTCGAACGCGTGGCGCAGGAGGTATTTGGTTTTTTGTACTTGTTGAGGCTTCATCTCGGGATCGACGGACATGACGGGTCATTGACGAAATCGAGGTCACCGAACGGACGCGGGCTTCGAGCGAGTTGGCGGAGATGCAGCGGTCGGCACGGAGGCACGTCGGCCCACATATGAAGCTCCCGCACGCGCTTTG
>VOFK01004056.1_pt1 | contig 12900 bp, 22 predicted proteins | sample 5384121 | NCBI WGS metagenome assembly VOFK01 (sample SAMN12384730, study PRJNA508395) | human gut metagenome | isolation source: healthy gut J | host: Homo sapiens | reverse complement strand
AAGACTGCGGGTTTTTCCCGCATGGCACGGGACAATTACGCATGGCATCCTCACCGTAATGATAGTGGGGGAGCGCCGGTAAAGCACAGCTTCCCGCCAGCTCGCTTTCACAGGCAGATCAAAGACTTCTGCAAAAGGCACTATCACAATCAACCCGAAGAAACCGTAAACAACGGAAGGAATACCGCTCAGCAGTTCTATCACCGGCTTCATCAGATTCCGTATCTTATGGTCAGCCACCTCGGACATATAAACGGCTACCGCCAGTCCGAAACGGCAAGGCTATGAGAATGGCGAAAAGGCTTACCCACAACGTACCGTTATCAATGGTAAGAAGCCGAACTGGGGAGCAGGTGTAGCCGTAGGAAACCACTCGGCTCCCGCAAAGACGTCTTTCAGCGAAATGGTGTTGTCCCGCAGCAAATGAACGGAGTCAGGACGGACAATGAACTGCCTCGGCACAAAAGCCACGATGCCCGGCGTGCGTTCCACCAAGTCCGTGATGCATGCGCCTGCATTTTCGTAAGATGCTCCCAACTGTTCTTCCGTATAATACCGTGTAACATCTTCCAAACGAAAAACCCGGATAGGGAGATCCTCCCCACCGAGTTCTTTCCAGTTTGTTATCTCTTCGTCGAAAACATCCTTTATCTGTACCGGGTAAGTTCACTTACCTTATTGTCCTTATTTAATGCCAAGACATACCCCTCTTCGATTACCCGGCTATGGAACAGCCCCACCGCTTCGGAAAAGAGGAATAAGACGATAAGCACAATAGTAAGACTTGTTACAAAACCGCTACAAGCCAATATGCCCCCTCTATAATTTTCTCAAAAAACTTTTTTCATATTGCCTACTTTTTTCTGTGCGCAAAGAAAGGGGGTAGATATTAAGGCAGTGTGACTATCATTTGAAAGAAATGTTTCAAACATATTACAAAATCTGTTACAATAAACACAGACCCGCCGTATGTAACAACTTTGTAACATGCGTTGTTTTAATTTGCAGCGAAATAAAAACAGCGGGAACATACCTCATACACTATTGTTGTTTAAGTATCGTCCCAAAAACATTAGAATATGATGAAGCATTTATTTCTGACCATCTTCGCATTGGCATTTGCCGCTACCGACATTCAGGCGCAGCGCATCAAAGGCAGCGACACCGTTCTGCCCATCGCACAGCAAACCGCCGAACGCTTTATGACATTGAATCCCAATGCCCGCGTCACCGTCACCGGAGGCGGAAGCGGGGTAGGCATTTCCGCCTTGCTGGATGAAACGACCGACATCGCAATGGCTTCCAGAGGCATCAAATTCAGCGAGAAGATGAAAGCGAAAGCAGCCGGAGAAGAACTGGAAGAAATACCGGTAGCCTATGATGCGCTGGCCGTTGTCGTACACCCGTCAATCCCGTAAAGCAGCTCACCCGCCGACAGTTGGAAGATATCTTCCGCGGTAAAATCACCAATTGGAAGCAAGTAGGCGGAGACGACCGCAAAATAATGGTCTACTCGCGTGTGAGACCTCTTCCGGCACATACGAATTCTTTAAAGAAAGCGTACTGAAAAACAAAATTACATGAGCAGCAGCCTTTCCATGCCCGCCACCGGAGCCATCATACAATCCGTCAACCAAACGCGCGAAGCCATCGGCTATGTGGGTCTTGCCTATGTATCGCCCCCATCAAGACCCTTGCCGTATCTTACGACGACAAGCACTTTTTGCCGCTCCCACCCTGGAAAACGCCATCAATAAAACTTATCCCATCGTACGCCCGCTATATTATTACAATAAGAAAAGCGCCGGCCTTGTAGACCCGCTGTTACAGTTCGTATTGTCACCCGCCGGCCAAGAAATCATTAAAAAAGAGCGGATACATTCCTATAAACGAAGAATGAAAAAATGAATAATGAATAATGCAGAATGAAAAACGAAAGAATGAGGAGCGAAATTCTTCATTCTTCATTCTTCATTCTTCATTATTTTGCGCTATCTTTGCGCCACTATACGGATAATAATAATAGCATTATGGCAGAAATAAAAAGCGAAGAAACAAGCGAAAAGAAGAGCCTGAACTTCATTGAACAAATAGTAGAGAACGACTTGAAAAGAAGGTAAAAACGACGGAAAAGTACAGACACGTTTTCCGCCGGAACCCAACGGTTATCTTCACATCGGACATGCCAAAGCCATTTGCCTGGATTTTGGTATTGCCGCCGCACATGGCGGTGTCTGCAACTTGCGTTTCGATGATACCAACCCCACCAAAGAAGACGTGGAGTACGTAGAGGCTATCAAGGAAGATATTCAATGGCTGGGCTACCGGTGGGGCAACGAATACTATGCTTCCGACTATTTCCAACAGCTATGGGACTTCGCCATCCGCCTCATCAAAGAGGGGTAAAGCGTATATCGACGAGCAGACATCCGAACAGATCGCCGCTCAAAAAGGTACTCCTACCCAACCCGGAGTAGAAAGCCCGTACCGTAACCGCCCCATTGAAGAGACTCTCGACCTGTTCCAAAAAATGAACACCGGAGAGATTGAAGAAGGCGCCATGGTGCTCCGTGCCAAAATTGACATGGCAAGTCCCAATATGCACTTCCGCGACCCGATTATCTATCGCGTGGTGAAACATCCGCACCACCGTACGGGTACTACCTGGAAAGCTTACCCGATGTACGACTTCGCTCACGGACAAAAGCGACTACTTCGAAGGTGTAACCCACTCCTTGTGTACACTGGAATTCGTTCCCCACCGTCCGTTGTACGACCTCTTTGTAGATTGGGTAAAAGAAGGCAAGGACCTGAACGACCACCGTCCTCACCAGTACGAATTCAACAAGCTCAACCTGAGCTATACACTCATGAGCAAGCGCAACCTGCTGACTTTGGTGAAAGAAGGCCTTGTCAACGGCTGGGACGACCCCCGTATGCCGACTATCTGCGGTTTCCGCCGTCGCGGTTATTCACCGAGTCCATTCATAAGTTCATCGATAAAATCGGTTATACCACCTACGATGCCCTCAATGAATTTGCCTTTGCTGGAGAGTGCCGTACGCGAAGACTTGAACGCACGCCACCCGCATATCCGCAGTATTGAATCCGGTGAAGCTTGTCATCACCAATTATCCGGAAGGACAGGTTGAGAAAATGGAAGCCGTCAACAACCCGGAACGTCCAGGAAGAAGGGCAGCCACAACATCGAATTCAGCCGCGAGCTGTGGATAGAACGCGACGATTTCATGGAAGATGCTCCGAAGAAATATTTCCGCATGACTCCCGGACAGGAAGTTCGCCTGAAAAAGCGCGTACATCGTGAAGTGTACCGGCTGCAAGAAGAACGATGCAGGAGAAATCACAGAAGTATACTGCGAATACGACCCCGACAGCAAAAGCGGCATGCCCGGCGCTAACCGCAAAGTAAAAGGCACAATTCACTGGGTGAGCTGCGCACACTGCCTGCAAGCCGAAGTCCGCCTTTACGACCGGTTGTGGAAAGTGGAAAATCCGCGCGACGAACTGGCAGCCATTCCGCGAAGCAAAAAGAATTGCGATGCGCTGACCGCCATGAAGGAAATGATAAATCCGGATTCTCTGAACGTATTGCCATGCTGCTATATCGAGAAATTTGCTGCCGGAATGAAACCCCTCTCCTACCTGCAGTTCCAACGCATCGGCTACTTTAATGTAGACCGCGACTCCACAACGGAGAAAATGGTATTCAACCGTACGGTAGGATTAAAAGATACCTGGGGGAAAATCAATAAATAATATAACAAGTAAGAAGAGTTAATGAGTAAAAAGAACCTGTTGTCCGGAAGAGACAAGGAATTGCAAGAACTTGCAGAACAATATGAAGCTGCGCAAAAGCTGAGAACAAACCTATCTATCTGGATGCAGACGACTTTTAGCCGACCTTGCCGACTGGTATGCCATGCACAGAAAAAACAGCAAGCTACCGAAGTCGTAGAATATGGTTTGCGCTTACATCCCAACAGTACGCCTCTATTGGTAGAGCAGGCCTATCTCTTCATGGACGCCCAAAAAAAAGAGATAAAGCCAAACAGATTATAGACCAAATCCCCGAAAGTTATTCTTCGGAAGTGAAAAAAGTCCTTAAAAAGCGAACATCCTTTTGGGTGAAGGGAAAAGTGGACGAAGCCGAACAGCTTCTTGACAGCATAGAAGACAAAGATGAATTAGCCAATATCGTGGATATAGCCTATATGTATATCGACATGGGCTACCCGGATAAAAGCTCTGTCATGGCTGAACAAAGGATTGAACAGTTACCCGAGGAAGAAGCATTTCTTGCAGCCACAGCCGACTGCTTTCCATGCGCAAGGATTGAATCAAAAGCTGAGACATTCTATAACAGACTGATAGACAAGAATCCATATTCGGCCCCTTATTGGTTCGGATTGGCACGCTGCTATTTCGAACAACAGCTGTTTGACAAAGCCATTGAGGCGTGCGACTATGCAATCGTGTCAGATGAAGAATTTGCCGATGCCTATATAATGAAAGGACATGCTTTCTATCAGCTTGGAAATGAGGAAAGTGCATTGGAAAACTACACTTTAGCAGAGAAAAGTACAAAGCCATCAATCCCGATTTCCTCAAGATGTTCATGGGATTGAATGAAATATCCAAAGGACACTGGGAAGAAGGATACCAGTATATTGAGCAGATTATACAAAGCGGGATATCGACTTTACGATGTTGCCGTCCTTATATGCACATGCAGGGCTTTGCCTTTACAAATTAGGGAAAAAACGTAAAAAGCCAATCAGTATTTCAAGAAATCCCATGAAATAGACCCGGAGGATGTAGACCCATACCTGATTGAGGGCCGCATGTATATGGAAGACGATAACTTTAACAAAGCGATAGAAAAATGGGCAACAGACTTTAGATTATGCACCCCTATGCCGATACTTGGAATGAGATTGGCATATACTGCATGGAACTTGGCCAGTTGAGCTATGCTCGACTGGCGTTTGAACATGTCCTAGATTTAGACCCACACTTTGAAAATATCAATGAAAAAACTGGCCTCTCTCTATGTTGCTTTAAAGACAAAGAGAATTTCCTGAAATACAACCAGCTTTGCAAACATCCGTTCCAACAGGAAGACCTGGAGAAATTAAAGGAACTGCTGGAAAGCGAAAACCGGGAGGAATTGGTAAAAAGCCATGAGGAATATTCTGAATGCGTTACAATAAGAATCAAACCAAGCATTAATACAAATATGGAATCATCAGCAGAGCTCATTAAATGGGTATTAGAAAATTTGAATTATTGGGTAGTCACAATCTTTATGACTATTGAAAGCTCATTTTATCCCGTTCCCTCGGAAGTCATAGTGCCACCGGCTGCGTGGAAAGCGATGACTGACGACAGTATGAACATCTTTTTGGTTGTCATTTTCGCAACCGTTGGTGCTGACCTCGTTGCGCTCATAAATTATTATCTTGCGCGTTGGCTGGGGCGCCCCATCGTCTATAAATTCGCCAATAGCCGTTTCGGACATATGTGCCTTATTGATGAAGCAAAAGTACATCATGCTGAGGAGTACTTCAGAAAACATGGTGCTGCGTCCACTTTCTTCGGACGTCTTATCCCCGCGGTACGGCAACTCATCAGTATCCCGGCCGGGCTGGCAGGCATGAAATTAGGGCCGTTCCTGCTTTATACAACTCTTGGCGCCGGAATATGGAACACAATACTGGCGTTGCTCGGTTATTTCATATACCGGTTCACCGATATCAAAACAACCAATGACGTCTATGTATTAGCCACGAAATATAGCCACGAAATCGGTTTATGTCATTATAGCGGTAGCAGTATTGATTGTAGGCTTCCTTATCTATAAAGGCGCAAAACAGAAAAAATAATCAACGAAAAAAGCGGTGAATGAAACAACCTTCATTCACCGCTTTTCTAATAAATAGTTAAGTCCAAAAAGAACTCACTTCTTGACCGCCGCAATCGCTTTTATCATAGTCCGGTTCCTGCGTGATTTCCGGAACAAGTTCCGTATAGGCAATCTTTCCATCTTTACCGACAACAATCACCGCCCGCGCCAGCAAACCGCTTAACGGCCGTCTGCCATACGCACACCATAGTTTTCATCAAAATCCGAGCAACGGAAATCGGACAAGGGAACTACGTTCTCAATACCTTCCGTCGTACAAAAACGGGCATGTGCAAAAGGCAGATCCTTTGAAACAGCCAATACCACCGTATCCGGCAAACCGGCAGCCAATTCATTGAATTTACGTACGGAAGCAGCACATACGCCGGTATCCAAGCTCGGAAAAAATATTAAGAATTACATTCTTCCCGTTCAGTTCTTTCAAAGAGAAAGAAGATAAATCCGTCTTTACCAACTCGAAATCAGGAGCGACTGCTCCCACTTTTATAAACTCACCGATAACTTTTACCGGTTGTCCCTTAAATTTTGTTGTAGCCATAGTTTTTATCAAATTATATGGTATAGTAACAAACTAAGTGGAGAAAAAGTTCGATAGAAACTTTTCACTCTGCGGATTGTTATCTCCCAACGAACTTATAATAATCATTTTTAAATTAAGAATCACATGAAGACAATTTTTGATGAACTAAAGCAAGAAGTAAAAAAAACTGGTGGATTTCACTTATCCTTGGTATCTTGTATGTTGTGGTAGCATTAAGTTTAATGTTCTTTCCTCTTAACGGATATGCAGCATTAAGCATTTTATTCAGCATCTCAATGCTGGTCAGCGGTTTGCTGGAAATTGCCTTTGCTGTAAGCAACCGCCAAAGGGTATCCAGCTGGGGCTGGTATCTGGCAGGAGGAGTCATTGATATGATTTTTAGGATTCTATCTGATAGCCTATCCACTATTGAGCATGGAAGTCATTCCGTTTATCATCGCCTTCTGGCTGATGTTCCGGGGATTTTCCTCGGTAGGCTATGCTATGGACTTGAAAAGATACGGAACAAAAGATTGGGGGTGGTACATCGCATTCGGCATTCTTGCCATTATATGCTCACTCATCATCCTGTGGCAACCGGCGGTGGGTGCTATCTATGCAGTTTACATGATTTCGTTTGCATTCCTCATCATAGGATTCTTCCGCATTATGCTGTCCTTTGAGCTGAAGAGCCTGCACAAACGAGGGCTTCAAAACTCGTAAGCCACAGCAAATTACACAGATACATACAGAGATAGAATATCCCGCAGTCATCGGCTGTTTTCTCAATCCACCTGCTATGTTCTGTGTAATCTGTGTTATAATCCATTCCGACCGGAAACAGCCGGCTTATCTTTTATGGTGCAAAAAGCGGAACATCGTTGTTCTGGACACCCCCATTTGTCGGGCGAGTTCAGAACACGATGTTCCTTTTCTACGTTTCTTCATCAGTTCTTTCTTATTTTCGGCAAGTATTCTCATCTTAGGCGTATACCCCTTTTTCCGCCCTAAACGTTTTCCTTCTTGCTTCCTGCGGGCCAGCGCTTTTTAGTCCGCATCGAAATCAGGTTACGTTCAATCTCAGCCATTAATCCGAATGCGAATCCCAGCACTTTACTGTTAATATCATTCTGAAAGACATACCCTTCTTTAGTGCTATACAATATCACCTCCTTTTTTATGCACGAATTAAGGATAGTCATAATCTCAAGCAATGTACGACTAAGCCGAGAAATTTCCGTAACAATCAAAGAATCGCCTGGACGCATCTTATCCAAAAGCCCTGATAACTTACGTTCCTTACTACTGATGCTCCCACTCACAGTCTCTGTGTACCACTTGTCGATACTCATTCCATTCTTCTCTGCGAAACGCGTAATTTCCTCTCGTTGGTTTTCCAAAATGTTTTTCTGTACTTTACTCTTTTAAATAAGCTACTACTGCCATAAATTTTGTTGTTTTTTATTGGTTTAACGTCACCAAAGAACGGCTATTCCAATAAAATTGCCAACGTATCAATACGTATCCTTTACAAAAGGATTGCAAAATGAACAATAAGGTTAAAAAAAACCCCCAAAAAGTTTTACACAAAAACTTTTGGGGGGCACTTCATAAACCGTTTGGGAGCCTTCTATGTTATATTCTAGCTAACAAATACTACTGGTTACAACATCCTTAATTTGTTTCACAATATATGCTACATCTTTATCCGTCACCCAAGGACCAGCAGGAATGCAAAGTCCTTGATTGAATAGTTTCTCCGAAACACCATTCACATAACAAGGGTTATTCTTATATACGGGCTGCAAATGCATCGGTTTCCATAAAGGACGAGTTTCAATACCTTTCTGATCTAAAGCTACACGAACCTTTTCATAATCTGTTCCTGTCTTTTCCGGATCTATCAGAATTGTACTGAGCCAGTAATTAGCATTGAAACATTTATCAGGATTTGATTTTAATGTAATCCCCTCTATAGCAGCAAAAGCTTTCTCATACAAAGCGTGTACATGTCGATGATGTTCTATATGTTCATTCAATACTGTCATCTGACCACGTCCGATACCTGCACAAATATTACTCATACGATAGTTATAACCTATCTTCTCATGTTGATAATAAGGAAAAAGGTGCACGAGCTTGAGTTGCATAAAACATCGTCTCTTTTTTTCGTATCTTCATCAGCAACAATCAATGCCCCACCACCCGAAGTAGTAATCATCTTATTGCCATTGAATGACAAGGCACCAAACCTACCAAAAGTACCACACTTACGCCCCTTATATTCAGAACCTAAAGCCTCAGCAGCATCTTCTAAAACAGGAATATCATACTTCGTAGAAACAGAACAAATCTCATCAATCTTTTGCAGGCATACCATATAGATGTACAGGTATCACAAGCTTTCGGTTTTCGTCCTGTTTTGTTGATCCGGTCTTTAATAGCTCTTTCCAATAACACAGGATCCATATTCCATGTATCCTCCTCGCTGTCCACAAACACAGGAGTAGCACCGAGATAAGTTACCGGATTGGCAGAAGCACAGAAAGTGAACGACTGACAGATAACCTCATCCCCCGCTTGTACTCCAAGCCTGTATCAATGCCAAATGAATGGCAGCCGTACCTGCAGATAAAGCTACAACCTCCTTATTCTCACCTATAAAATGTTTTAGCTCCTCTTCAAAGGCATTTACATTCGGACCGAGTGGAACCACCCAGTTCGTATCAAAAGGCTTCGCGTATGAAGTCCTGCTCCTTGCCGCTCATGTGAGCAAGACAAAGATAAATTCGTTTGTTCATAAAAATATGTGATTATTTCTAACTATAAATCTTTTTCCGAGTAGTGTGTAAACAATAATCTTTTATATCTTTCCCAAAAGACCAATTATCCAAATACTCTATATTAATCCGTACTTTATCTGGGAACAGTACTTCATCATTATACCTCTGAGGATTCTCCTGTTCTGCCAACAATTCTTCCTCATTGCGATATTTCAAGCTAGCAGGACCTGTTATACCCGGTTTCAGCAATAACATTCTCCTGTCCTCACCTTCCAATCGATCTGCATATCCGGGAACATCAGGACGAGGACCGACAAGACTCATATCTCCAATCAGTACATTCCATAGTTCCGGTAATTCATCCAATTTATACTTCCGAAGTACTGCACCCAACGGAGTGATGCGACTCTCTCCTTTTACGGAAACGGAACTTCCGGAATGAGCTACAGTCATAGAGCGGAACTTATACATAGTAAACAATCGCCCATGTTGTCCAACTCTTTTCTGTTTAAATATGACAGCCCCGGCATTTTGATACGAATCAAAATGCTGACTATAATTAAAACCGGAAATAAAAAAGATTAAGCCGAAGAGTGATGCCCCGCGATCAAAGAGAGATTTAAGAAACATGATAACAAATAAACATTTCTTCCACTAAAATCTATAAAATACCACTTCACTTTCCATAAAGTATCAAAATAGAAAAATTTATTTTTTAGTAGTATTCTCGATACTATTACATAAAGCCTCTGAATACTAAACTTTATTGTTTCTATTTATAATCTACATTAATGTTTACTATATCACTAAAAAGCACAGCTTTATTATCTAATTAGCAAACATGCGAATACCCCTTAAGAATAATTGTTTTTTTGTATATATATGAAATATTCAAGCTACTCCATGGTACTTTTACATCATTTTATTTTCAAGTAATTCCCTTTATATATCCATAACCATAAGACAAATGAAGTAATAAAAAAAGCCATGGCATTTCACATATTTCCACAATATTATTAGTTTTCTTTTATTGCAAAACAAAATCCTAAAAACAGATGGATTAGAATCACCCTCCACCTAAAAAATCCACATGAAGTTCCATAAAAAACCACTAATAATTGACAAAATCAAATACAAAATAAAAGCACATGGAACAAGGTGACGAAAAAGAAAGAGCAGACGTACCCTTTTTTATTAAAAATCATATTCCATTGACCATTACCGATTGCCTGTTTTTAGCATTTTTTTTAAGCGTATACGAGTATAATATGTACTTTCTAATTCCAGGATTAAAAATAAAATTTATAACCAGCTTTTTTCTTATTTTTTGCTATGTAATTCAATATCTTAATTTCTTACTGTTGTCTCATCAAAATAACCGATTTCTTCAAAAACTTTTTTCTATACAATCCATATACAGCAGTATCAGCATAGGTAGGCTCTTGGGCCACTCGAAATGATGAATTACCAACCCCAAATGATGAAGACAGTACTTTTGAAATAATATTATCCACTCCATCTATTGATTTGGACACCAACTTACCCCCTCACACACGGCATTAACCTTTGTTATAGTCCTAACACTTCTTTCGATGAAACTCGGTTTGCAGTAGCATGTGCATCAATACGTAACATACTCTCCTTTAGCGTTTTTTTATACCTATATTCCATCCTGAAGACAATATTTTTTTTTTCATTGATCATTATAGATATTCTAAAGGAATCAGTCATATAATTAGTTTGAATTTTTTTATTATATTCAAAGTATTATCTTCAGATATACCATCTACTATAATAATTTCATATTTATCTTTAGGATAAGTTTGATTTATAAGTGACATCAAAGACATCTCTATAAATTTTTCCTCATTTCTAGTTACTAATATTACTGAAACATAAGGTAAACTATGTGTATCCATCAGCAATATTGCTTTTAAAAATTAATGCAGCTGGTAGTTATAACTGATAATATCGGAGATAAAGAACCTGATAAATATGCAGAAGAATACTATAATGATCTATACAGCGGCGACGGTATTCTGTTTTTACTAAATAATGATACAAATACGGACTATATTTACCGTAAAGGTTTTCCGTCAAAGTTTATTGCCGATGATGATATAGAAATGCTTTTTGCAGAAATTTCCCCGTTGCTTGTAAAGGGCGATTATATGTCCGCGACTAAGCGTGTTCTGGAAACTGCTGAGCTAAAGCTTCCGGAATATATTACCGATAAAAGCGGTACGCTTTCAAAGGAAGAAATATCTGAGCTAAATGGTAAATTAAAAAGACGCTGTAGGGGGAAAATGGTTTGAATGTGTATTTGGTAAATGATACCGGAGAGCAGTCTATTGAGGACTATGCTAATGAAAAAATTCAATGATTATTATGCAGTAAGTTCAAGTAGTAATGCTATGCTGGTTATAAATACTGCAAACGGCGACTGTTTTGTTTGTACATCAGGCAGTATGGGGTATCTTTCCGACAGCCAGGAGGATATCCAAAAAAGCAGTACGATCATGTATTAAAGAATCGGACGGCAAAAAAACACTTGACTGTATGTCTGCTGTGGATAAGCTTCTGGAATTCATTCAGTAAAATTTGATATTTTTTACTTTTTTCATTGCTTTTTTTTCCGTTATAGGTTATAATATTAATATTGATATTTTTTAAAAAACATTTAGGAGGACGAAAAATGTTAGTATCAGCTAAAGAAATGCTCAATAAGGCAAGAGAAGGAAAGTATGCAGTTGGTCAGTTCAACATCAATAACCTTGAATGGACTAAGGCTATTCTCCTTACAGCTCAGGAATGCAATTCACCTGTTATTTTAGGTGTTTCCGAGGGAGCCGGAAAATATATGTGCGGCTATAAAACGGTTGTTGGCATGGTAAATGGCATGCTTGAAGAACTGAACATTACAGTTCCGGTTGCTCTTCACCTTGATCACGGTTCATTTGAAGGCGCTAAGGCATGTATTAATGCAGGTTTTTTCTTCAATTATGTTTGACGGTTCTCACTATGCCATTGAAGAAAATATTGCTAAAACTACGGAGCTTGTAAACGCTTGTAATGTTCTTGGTCTTTCACTTGAAGCTGAAGTAGGTTCTATCGGCGGTGAGGAAGATGGCGTTATAGGTGCAGGTGAGTGCGTGCAGATCCAGATGAGTGCAAGGTGATTGCTGATCTTGGTGTTACTATGCTTGCAGCAGGTATCGGTAATATTCATGGTAAATATCCTGAAAACTGGGCAGGTCTTTCATTTGAAACTCTGGCTGCTGTTAAGGAAAAAGGTTGGAGATATGCCATTAGTATTGCACGGTGGTACAGGTATTCCGGCAGATATGATCAAGAAAGCTATTTCACTTGGCGTTGCTAAGATCAATGTTAATACAGAATGCCAGCTTTCATTCCAGGAAGCTACAAGAAAGTACATTGAAGAAGGTAAGGATCAGCAGGGTAAGGGCTTTGATCCAAGAAAGCTTCTTGCACCTGGTTTTGAAGCAATTAAGGCAACAGTTAAAGAAAAGATGGAACTCTTCGGTTCTATTGGCAAGGCTTGATTCTAAATTTAATACTATATTTAATGCCCGTCTTTTTAGACGGGCATTTTTATATTATAATTTTATATGTTATTGTAGGTTTCAGCAAAG
>VOFK01002676.1_pt1 | contig 12908 bp, 19 predicted proteins | sample 5384121 | NCBI WGS metagenome assembly VOFK01 (sample SAMN12384730, study PRJNA508395) | human gut metagenome | isolation source: healthy gut J | host: Homo sapiens | reverse complement strand
CTGTTATTGCCCCGTTCCCGTATTGCTCGCGCGGTACTGGCTGCCTCAGGCATTAGTGATCTTTAGCGGCCTTCGCACGAGTCAAACTTTCTCTGCCCCAGTCGAAGTTGGCCCAGAGCCACAGACGCGGAAAACACGATCGCGTCCCCAGGAAAGCTGCATCTCGATCTCAACGTCGGAACATAAAGATCCTCCTTGCATGCGAACCCGCGGCGATATTCATCGGAATAAGTATTGCCTTTGTACCAGCAAGGGCGGTGTGAGAGACATCCTTTGTGTTGAACTGTATTCAGATCAGGAAGCCACTCATTTAATTTGAATCCTTCGTTGCGGGCGTTAGGGTTCTCGTCTTAGTCAGGGCGTGGTTGGCTCAAACGGATCTGGTCAGGTCAGGAATCGAGCAGGATGCTCTTGGTGAACAGATCTGCTGATTTTTGGTGATTTTGGCATGAGATCTAGCCTCGAAGTCAGTGTGTAATTGTGCCCGCTTTGGCTCATGCGCTTCGTAGCAATGGATGCTGGTTTGGAGCTGCTTCAGGATGAGCTCTCATCCAGCGAGGACAAGCGAGTGCTTCTTCACTCCAGCGAGCGTCAATAGGTACGGCCAACGCATGGTAACTTTTGAGTGTTGCAAGTCACAATCGATGTGTTACAGCCACGCTCCGGTCTTGGCGCAGATGATGCCCTCTTCAATGAAGTCATGAAGGGTTGACCAACTCTGACTTGTTTAAACTCTCAAGCCATAGGTTAAAATTATTTTTCTTCTGTCTTCTCAATCAGCACAAGGGCACAGACTAAAGGAGTAGCTCAGACAGCTGCTGACCGTCAGATGTTCCCGTCTTTTTCGAGCTTCCTTGCGAACCCATCGAACTCTTGGCATCGGAGTCGAGTACCTGGACATAGTCTCCGGACGGGGCCGGAAAGCATAGTCGGCGAACGACTCCAATTTAATGGAAATTGCGCAAAGATAAGGCTTTTCCGCCTGAATATCAAGATTTTTCTTTTCCTCGTCAGCTCTTAGAAGCTCAGTGCCTGGCCGCAAGCGCGCCGTATCGTTACCACAAGATGAGGCCATCGCTTCCTTGTCCAAAGTTCTGGAGGCGGTGGTATCTGAGCGGTCGTTGTCTGCCAGCCACGCATACGATATCTCCAGTTGTTTTTCGCTTCGCGAGGAAAATCTATCCACTCCGGGATGCCGAACTCGTTGCCCGCAAATTGAGGTAACCGTCCCGGCCGTGCCGATGGTGACTGAACGGTCAGCTTATTGCAGGGCAGCATGCCACGGTCCGACTAGTTCTTCAGTCCATATTCATGAAGCTTACATCTCTTTGTCGAGGCAGTCTGAATAACTCGGGTTTTATCTACGACAAGCTTTGGTCATTGGCACTCCGCGGCGCTGATGGTCTTCTCGTCCGCCCGCTTGTTGGTCAACTCTACCAGATCTCTCCGGACTTTCCATTCCTCATCCTTCTTTCCTTTATCCATTTGATCCAGTGGTCGGCCCGCACGCATCGCCCTGGGCAGAAACCCGCCACCAGCCTCGAACGGAGCCGCCCGGACGGCCATTCCGCTCCATCCTCACGGCGATCGTGACGGCTTCCGGCGATCTGTTGGCGGATCAGCGAATTGTAGTCAAGGTAGGTCGCGTTTCTCTCATCCTCGGCGTCGGTACAATTCCTTAACCGACTAGAAGTCTCTAACCCAGTCAGTAGATGTACTCATCACCGTCGAAACGGAAACCGTCAAAGGTGATATTCCTCAAACCAGTACTTGCAGTTTGCTCAGAAGGAAGCGCGACCTCGTCGCTTGCCGTAGTCGAGGCAGCGGAGCAGGCCGGATATTGATGCCCTGCGGAGTCTTTTAGCATCGAGGGTCCTCACGGCCGTCCGGAGACGAGGCTGCAGTCCTCATTCTCATGCTGCCGCTGCTGCAGGTGGACGATGTCATCACGACGTCCGCGATACCCACATCCCGTGAGGCGGCGTCAGCCAGTTCCTTGGAACTCCTCGAGTGCCGAGGCAGGGCTCAGAAGCGAAAAAGTTCGGCTTACGGCCAGCCGAACAGGCCATGGTACGATGCTCACGAGGCGCCATTGTCTGGATCGTATGTCATGGCCCAATCTGCTTCACGCCTCGGCAGCTGTGCGTCTCACGGAACTCGCGAAAGTGGAGACGCTTGCGTTCCTACTCCGAACTCATCCCGACGCCGCACTCGTAGCATGAGGATGCGGCCTGCGCAACCCGCAATCGATTTCTTCACGCAGGCATATGCGCATTAGTGCGGATCCCAGACCTGGGCGCTTAGGAGCACTTTCGTCTCTCGTCATCTGGACAAGCCTCGATTTTTGGTATGCCTGGGAATCTCTCGCCCCACTGGGCACTCGGTGAACAATTTATACAGCTCCTGGCTGAGACATCGAATCCAGCAAGTTTCCCAATTTGCCGTTCCGGCGAAAGCAGGCTCAATGTGTCTGTGTGTGCGCTGACGTGCCTCAGTTGTTGAACTCCCCGATCAGGTAGATCCTGCTGGCGTTCAGTGCCTCCCCGGATTACCCAGGCCGTCAGCGCTTTTGTTTGTACGCGTAGTAAAGATGATTTGTTGACGCAGGTACTTTGCGAAGATCCTCAGGTCCCAGGCCCGTAGTATTATTCTTCTCCGCGCGGCCTCTGCAGAATCCTCTTGCCCGGCCTCGCCGCCTGGGAACTTCAGATACGGGTCGTGTCATTATATCCATTTCTTCTTCCTTAAGATTCCCTTTTCGAAAACAACTATAGATGAATATTTGCGGCATTTCGGCCTATGGTGCGTTGTATGAAAACGGAAGAAACAGTATCTTTGTGAAGATTGGCCGCTGAGATATGAAAGTGAAAGAGACTTTGAAAAGAATAGTGGTTTCCAGTGGTTGCTTGGTGTGCGTGATGCGCGCTTCAGGCCATCGGCACGCGAAACCGTCCGCTTTGCCACGGTGATCCGCTAGCCGCCGTTTTCGCTCGTGGCTGAAAGACCGCTGCAACCGGGCACGATCCCACTACCAAGGAATCAGTTCATCGGCGACGCGGCCGGCGAGGAACGGGACTTGCAGTTCGTCTCGCACCCGTCGACACGACACTAACGGCGGCGAGGACACCGCCATTCCCGCCTGACTCACAGAAAGAAACCGATCCCGTTCCGCTACAAATATTATGTGGCTCTTCTGGACTCCTGGCACGAGATTGTTGTGGATTCGCCGAAGACCGCCGGAGACACCACTCGACTGGCCCGAGGATCGATTCGCCACTCTAATGACTGCGCGGCTCACCGATCCAGCGGAAAAAGGCGAGTTCTGACGCTTGAGCACGCCGCTTTGCTCTCAAGACGGAAAAAGGGAGTACGGTTTCGAGGTGAAGGAAAAGATCCAAAAAGCTTGCGGACGGTGTGCTCAACGTGAAAGACTCAAGGCGCGAGGGACAGCACGTCAAGGGAGGCCACCCGAGATTCTTGAGACTTTCGCATTCCGGACTCCCTTCAGTACAAACAGGATAATGGACACATGAGCGGGAGTTCCGAAGATGGATGTCCAACGGCCGGACACCAGTTACAATCATTGGCTGCACGACTACCCGTTCTGAAGGCAGTGAATGCCACATGGCTGGGCAATCGCCGGTTCGGCATTGCAGTACTACAGCTGGTTCAACCGGACAGCGGAGCAAGGGTGTGGATTTCACAATCCTTACAGTCATGGACTTATTCCACGAAAGACACTCGATGTACAACACCAAGACACCTTACACAGGGCAACTTATTTTGAGGGACCATCTTCGCGAGCTTGCTTAGAAAAGAGTCCGACAACACACTTGGGAATTCCAATAAAATTTTAAGCCCGCTGGTTATCCTGTATTTGACAAACCGACCGCATCCGAATTTATTTCGATGCTGGCTGATTATATCCAGGATCATTCCCCTCGTTAATTATTAGATACTGGTAGAACTTATGCATTATCGCATATCAGCATGGTATATACAGAATAACATTAGTAGGCAGGCATTTAAAAAAGGTGCAGCCTCATGAGGTTGCACCTTTTTTGTATCAAACCGGATTTTCATAATTGGGGGACGTTTTTCCATACGCGCTGTTTTAATTGCCACAACTACTATTTGAATCCGTATCAAACTCCGGATTGATTGCATAAAAAAGTTCTTACTGTTCAGATTATCCTGAACGATCCTTAAAACTTTCTCCAAATCTTTGGTAATGTACAATTTCCCGCTTTCTTAAAAAACGAATCGGATCACATACTTCCGGGTCTTTTACAAGCCTTAAAATGTTATCATACGTCGTCCTGGCTTTCTGTTCTGGTGCGACCTCGTAAGAACAACATAGCTGGAAACCCTTGAAAACACGCCATTTTGCGTAGGGACAAGCCTTTTCCTGCTACGATTGCATAAGAACAAAAAACATAGAAAAATGAAGATGAAGCAAGCTATCCTACATAGTTCCAATGGTTTCAGCAACTAAGACGTTCAACAATGAGCGTCTATTTTTTTTTACCCAAAAATGAAAGGGAGAATCAAACATTATGAAAAAGATTATGAAGCGATTGAAAAGCTTACAGGTGTACTTACCCTTGCAACCGTATTTACTGCATTACCTGTCACCACAGGTTCATGCGCCGCGGATTCCGTCTATACTACTACGGACGGTAAAAGCAGGAACAATCGTCAAGATTGACAATGGTGGTTCAGAGGTTTCCAGCTTTGAAGAAAGCATAATGAACGCTGACGGGCAGATTGCCTACTGTATTGATATAAACACAAATTTCCAATCGGGATATAAGAATCGTATCAATACAACGGAGCGAATGAGCGACGACCAAATATCTGATGTGGCGTTGAATCTGAATACGTCAAACAGTATGCAGAAAAGCAGCACAGTCTTTTCCAGCAAACAAGTCTATCTGTTGGAACAATGTGTTGTCTGGCAAAGATTGAGCGTTCACTTAGGCTGGGGGGTACAACAATGTACGAGCCGCCTATGATGAAGTGTCAGAGAAAATCCAGTCAGAAGTCTATGAGAACGCAAAGGCTTTCGCTAAAGAAAATAAAGACCGTTACGATTGCGGTGGTTACATCTATGTTGGTGAAGGACAGGACTTAGGACAGTTCTGGGCGAAAGTTAGCTGTCGGTGATGGCAAGATTCAGAAATCGTCCAGTAATACAGCGGATTACAAAAATCTAATGACTGCTATTCTTTATCTGGTGCGACTTATGGTGTCTATTCTGATAAAGGTTGCACGAAATCAGTTGCCACACTTATGACAGATGGCAACGGAATGAATACGGATACGGTGAAGTTGAGAGCTCTACATACTATGTAAAAGAAATCGAAGCTCCAAAAGGATTCAGTTAGATAACAACGTCTATACCCTTACGGTAAAGGCTGGTGAAACTTCCACATTGAAAGTCAGCGATACACCAAAAAGTCACAGACACTTTGGTTGAGCTTTTCAAGATTGATATGGAAACAGGAAAAGCAACCGCACAGGGTAACGCTTCTTTAGAGGGTGCGGAGTTCGTCTGGAAGTATTATGACGGTTATTACACAAAAAAGATAATCTTCCATCAGAACCAACACGCACATGGACGACAAAGACAAAAGCGGAAAAAGGCAGCGATAACACTATCCACTATATCACAAGATTGGCAGATTCCTATAAGGTATCTGGTGACAGCTTTATACACAAAAGGTGTTATCTGTTTACCGCTTGGAACGATCACTGTAGAAGAAAAAATCTGCTCAAACGGTTACTTGTTTGATGGTGCTTATATGCAGGTTGCTGGAAGTTCTGAACAGATAAAAAGGCGTGTATGTGCAGATTACAGAAGATGGCGAACTTTAAGCATTAAGCAAAGCAACCAGTATTCCGTATCGGACAAGATTATCCGTGGAGGTGTGAGAATCCAAAAACGTGACCTGAAACAAAAAGACACAAAACCACAAGGCGGTGCAACATTGAAAAGATACTGCCTTTGAAAATCATTTCCTTTAAATGATAATGCGGTATTGGTAGATGGCAAAATTATACAACAAAAATGAAACAGTCAAGACAATCCATACAGGCGTTGACGGTAATCCCTACGACTGCCGCAGATACTTTTACCTTATGGAAAAATACCGCTTAGAAGAAAAGCAACGCCCCAGAGGGATATTTGACAACGGACGGTGCAAAACCGATTGAGTTTGAAATCACAGAGAATGGAAAATCGTTGACTTAACTGACGAAGCACATTCCATCTACAATCAGATTAAACGTGGTGACTTGGAGGGTGTGAAAATCGGTGACGGTACTCATAAGCGACTTTGCGAATGTTCCGTTCAGGATCACAAGCAAGACCACAGGCGAAAACCACATCATTGTGACGGACGCAAACGGTCAGTTCTCTACCAGCTGCTGACTGGGTATCTCATACACAGAACACCAACGCTGGCGAAAAACAGTGAGGACGGTATCTGGTTCGTTTGGTACTTCCACACCAGACGACGACAAGCAAAAGGTGCGTTGCTCTGATACCTATACAATCGAGGAATTACGCTGTGATTCCAACAAAGGAATGACACTGATTCCTGCTTTTGATGTGATAGTTTCAAGAAATAAGACTGTCATTCATTTGGGTACATTGACAGATGATTATGAACCAGAAATCTCTATCCATACAACCGCTGCTGATAAGGCAACAGGCGAAAAAAATCAATTGTCGCTGGTAAAAGCGTGACTATCGTTGATACCGTCACTTTAGACGGACTTACAAAAGGTACGAAGTATCAACTAAAAGGCTGGCAGATGGTGAAGTCTGAAAACGCACAGCTTCTTATTGATGGTGAGCCTGTGGAAAGTGATTACACTTTCACTGCAAAAAAAAATCAGAGATGGAAGTTGAGGTTTCTTATACATTCAATGCTTCTGCTCTTGGTGGTAAAGATCTTGTAACTTTTGAGGAATTGTACGATTTATCCAATCCAGACGAGCCTATCAAGGTGGCAGAACATAAGGATATTGAGGACGACGGGCAGACTGTGAGAATCGAGGAAAGAATCATCACCATTCATACCACAGCTACCGACAAGGCAACAGGTGAAAAGATGATTGTTGCTGGTAAAGAGGTGACTGTCATTGATACGGTCACTTTAGATGGCTTGGAAAAAAGGAACAAAATATCAGCTTAAAGGTTGGGAAATGGTGAAATCTGAAAATGCAGAGCTTCTTGTGGGTGGTGAGCGTGTGGAAATGACCTTTGCTTTCACCGCTACGGACACGAAGATGGAAGTTCAGATTACATTTACATTCAATGCCAGCGAGCTTGCAGGCAAGGAGCTTGTGACATTTGAGGAATTGTACGATTTATCCAATCCAGACGAGCCTACAAAGGTAGCAGAACATAAGGACATTGAGGACGACGGACAGACTGTGACAATCACAGAGCGTATCATTACCATGCATACAACCGCTACCGACAAGGCAACAGGGAAAAAGACAATCGAAGCTGGTAAAGATGTGACTATCGTTGATACCGTCACTTTAGACGGACTTGAAAAAGGTGTGAAATATCAGCTCAAAGGCTGGGAAATGGTGAAGTCTGAAAATGCAGAGCTTATCATAAATGGTAAACGTGTAGAAAATGACCTTACTTTCACCGCTACCGATACGAAGATGGAAGTTCAGATTGCATTTTTTACATTCAATGCCAGTGAGCTTGCAGGAAAAAAAGAGCTTGTCACATTTGAGGAATTATATGACGTGACAAATCCAGACGAGCCTATCAAAGTAGCTGAACATAAGGACATCAAGGATAAGGGGCAGACGGTGACAGTCAAAGAAAAACCAGAATCCCCTGCCACATCAGAAGAACCCAGCACACCAACAAGAACAGGCAATTCACCAAAGACAGGTGACAATACACCATTTTTGCCGCATTGTTCGCTATGATGGGGATTTCCAGCTGCTGGTCTTATTTTTTGCAGGATATAAGAGATTTCGCAAAGTAAAGAAAAGTTAAATAATACGGGAGGTCACAGTATATGAAAACTTCCGTTCATGCCCCCACTCATAAAGAAGTCAGTCTGTAACTGACAGCTTAACAAAATTCTGCTTGATTATCATTTATCTTTCTGAATGGGGATTGTCAAGGGTGCTTCAAGCACAACGCTTGCCCTTGATGATTCACAGGCAGACAGATACTATCCAGACAGCAGAATGACACTATCAATCATTAAAAATATAGAAAGAAAAGAGGTAAATACATTTATGGAATTAAAACACGTTATCCCTAACATGGAAAGAACATTCGGGAAATTTGGAATTTGCAGGTGAGGGTAAGGTTGAACAGCGTAGGATCAACGGACGTATGACGGTCGTTTCCCGTATCTTCAACCTTTATTCGGACGTGCAGAGAGCAGATGATATTATCGTGGTGCTGCCTGCTTTTGATATTATCAACACCTGTAAACTTGGGTGCTGCCCTTTGTTTTTTCAATATTTGTCAAATAGCGTGGGTCAATTTCAATCATAGCTCCCACCTGTTCACGAGTAAGACCTCGTTTTTACGAGCTTCTTTGATGGCAAGACCAAAAGCTCTAAAATCATATTTATCTTCTTTTTTACGCATATGTAATCACCTCACTATATTTTACTGTTCCTGTTGATTTTCTAACAGGTATAGAAAAACGTATAGTATGGTTTATCAGTTCTTTATGCGTAAATCAATTAAAAAAGTTTTTTATAGCGGTAAAAAAAACCGTTATCAACAGTATCATTTTTGCGTGTCAAAAAATACCTTTTTCCAGATGGCGGTTGAAAAGCCGCCTTTTTTTTTTCCCATCAATAGAAAAACAACATAATGGTTTTGGGTTAGCGGCTTTGGGAGGTAGCCGCATTGAAAGACCTGTATAATCGACAATCTTCAATATATCCGTTATTGTCAAAAAAATCCGTTTAGCTTTCAGCGGCACAATATACCCTTGAATATGGTTTTCACGTTACATAACAGGAACAATTTTAAAAAAGCACAAGAACAGCATTTCTTATATGCCCTTGTGCTTTTTTGCTACTTTAAAAAATTTTTTGATTTTTTTTTCTGATTCGGGTTACAAATCGCCCCTCCGTGTTGAGTGTTAGTGCGGAAAGAGGTAAAAAAGCCTTTTTTCGCTTTAGCAACTTCAACTTGAAAGGAGGTGAGATTATGAAACCTTCTTCATTTGAGAACGCTATAAGACTTCAATTTGACTGTCTGGCTCGTAAGGTGATTGGCAGAACTGTAAAGAACTACAACAAAAAAGAACTTGCCAGACGTGCAAAAAGCATGAAATATCTTTCTGTGAAATACCAGAGCTGGAATTAAACCAGTTGGGTGTATCGGACGAATACCCGATTGAATTTACTTCCTTTGATGTGTTTGGTACAGAAGTTCGTGTCTATGATGAGAAATTATGTGAAGCAATCAAAAAATTAAGCGAAAGACGACGCAATGTTGTGTTGATGTTCTATTTTTCTGGAATTACCAGACGCAGAAATCGCAGAGATTTTGGATATTTCCAGAAACTCTGTTTATAGAAACAGAATGTGTTCACTAAAAGCTCATTAGAGATATGTATGAGGAGGAATTATAACATGATGAAGTCTACAAAAAAGTGTCCTCTATTCTCCACAATCAGTTTAGCTGCTGATGGCGACGAAGTGGCAATAGAGAAAATATTAAATCACTATGACGCTTACATATCAAAAAGCAAGTTTACGCCCGTTCTATGATGAACACGGAAATATGTATATTGTGGTCGACATGGAACTGAAAGGCAGAATCAGAGCTGCTCTTATTAAAAGCAATTCTAGGTTTTGAAGTCAGAGTGAAATAAGCGAATATATACGGGCTGAGTGTTTCTATCACCTCATTCCAGCTCCGTTTTTTACAAGTGTTCTTTGAAAAATGAATAAAAAGTAATCAGATACGTTTGATATACGGTGAGCCGACGGACTGGAACGCCATGACCCACGAAAGGAGGGATAAAGAAGCGAGCGACCATGCCAGTGATCCGTAAGCGACTGTTGGAAAAGTTGCTTTGCCATGACCTGTATATCAGAATAATGATACACCCGTATGACACGGTTCACCCATCAGAATGGGAATGGTGAAATTCCAGTGGAGCTTTCCAAAAGCCATCTGATTACTTCTTATTTATAGACAAATTCTTTCATAATGTACAAAGCATTTTTGCATACTTTGTAAATATATTGTAGTGAGGTGGTTCAATGGCAAATGACGCAAAGGTAGTTTGCAAGAATGTTTTTAAAAAATTGTGATAGAGCGGCGTTTACAAAAAGCATTTACTCTAAAATGGATAGAGTTGATAAATCAATATGAAAAAAATAAAGGAAAGGCAACTCCTGCCAGATGATAGACAAACTATCCTACAAGATGTTATAATAACATTATGTAGAGATAGTTTGTTTCTGTCTTCTCTAAAAAGGAGAACGAAGCATGATAGAATCAAAATCAAGGGTTGCTATTTATTGCCGCTTATCAGAGGAAGATAGAAACAAACAATCAGAAACAGACGACAGTAACAGTATTCAGAATCAAAAGTCAATGTTACTTCAATACTCATTAGAGCATGGTTGGGAAGTCTACAACATATAAGTGATGATGATTACACTGGTTCTGACAGACGACGACCAGAATTTAACAGGTTGTTGGAGGACGCAAAGAATCGTAAATTTGATATTGTCCTTTGTAAGACACAATCCAGACTTACCAGAGAACTAGAATTAGTGGAAAAATATATCCACGGTCTTTTTCCCTATTTGGGGTATTCGTTTCATCAGCATTGTTGATAATGCAGATACCGCTAATAAAGGAAATAAGAAATCAAGACAGATAAAAATGGTTTGGTGAATGAGTGGTACTTAGAGGATATGTCAGAGAACATTAAAAAGCGTTCTCACTGACAGAAGAAAGAACGGACACCATATCGGTGCTTTTGCCCTGTATGGTTACAAAAAAGACCCTGACGTAAAAGGGCATTTGATTATTGATGAAGAAGCTGCGGAAGTTGTCAGAGAAGTTTTTTACACTGTTTTCACAGGGATATGGAAAGACCGCCATTGCCCGTATGCTGAATGACAGAGAATACCAAACCCTACGGAATACAAACGACTTCATGGTTTGCGTTACAAGCAGCCTAAAACGAAAAAACAGTACCCTATGGAAATATTTTTGCCATATCAGATATGTTGGTGAATGAAATCTATATCGGGGAATATGGTTCAAGGGAAATATGGCAGCGTTTCTTATAAGACAAAAGCAAAACAAACCCAGACCAAAAAAGACGAGTGGTACAGAGTTGAGGGTACACATGAGCCGATTATTGACCGTGAGTTATGGGATAGGGTTCAAGCATTGGTAGCTCAAAAGGCAAAAACCTTTCACAGTTGGCACAATCGGCTTATTTGCCAGAAAAAGCTCGCTGTATGAATTGTGGTTATACAATGCGTTCATCAAAGAATCGTGGTAAGCATTATTTACAATGTTCTAACCGCCATGTAGCAAAGGACGCTTGTATAGGTTCTTTCATTTCAGTAGACAAATTGGAAAAAGCTGTGATTGATGAACTTAATAAGTTGTCCGCAGAATATCTGGATAAAGATGAGCTTGAACAAAATGTGCAATTCAATAATGACTTGCGAGGTCAAAAAAGAAGCTTTGGAAACGGAGATTGCTGCTTATCAAAAAAAAAGATTGCGGAATACACAAAAGGAATCCGTGAACTATATTTAGATAAGGTAAAGGGTATTCTTTCCGAACTTGATTACTTGTTTATCTAAAGACTTCTCAACACAAAAAAAAGAAAGGCTCGAAAAACTGGTAATTGATACGCAGAAACAGCTTGATGTTATTGAAAGAAAAATGCAAGTTGGCGATCACAGACGTCAGTTAATCGAGCAATATACAAATCTTGAACACTTAGACAGGGAAATCGTTGAAAAGCTGATTGATTATGTATTGGTTGGCAAAAAGACCCTGTAACTAAGGAGGTACCTATTGAGATACATTGGAATTTCTAAAGTTCTCATATCTGGCAGCTAGTATGCCAGATTATTGGGAACTATCTTTTAAAACCTCAATGTTGTCTTTACAGAATCGTACCATCCCCTGCAATATCCTGTATTGGCAACGAGCTTAACCCTTTTTTCTCCATAAATAACTCTGCATATTATAGTCATATTCTCCACAGGTCACTGCATTTCTACCTTCTCTTTTACTGTCTCATTACTTCTTGAACGATGTGTTTTCTTCTCTTCACACCTGATCATCATAGTAATGCACAGCATACTTACACCTACAACTGCTTTCCAATTCATACTAAATCTCTATCCTGCATCCCGTATTCAGGGCATGTACCATATTCCCAAGTTCTCTTTTTCATAAATTCCAAATGCGATCATTCCGGTAAATGTCCGGTATAAACCTTTTTTACGCCCAGTTCTTTCAGTTCTCTTGCTACTTTACTACTTCATCCACAGGAACCCCAAGGGTATCCAGTCCAGAAAGCTTCATCATATGGAACTCCTCCTATGACGGCATATATTTTCTTTTTTCCTGCAAATGCGTTCTGCACTTCTCTTACAATATTTGGCAAAATACCGCCATGAGAGCAGCTGTTAAATATCACAAGTCCCTTTCTGTCTCAAAATACGATACTTGCTCATGTGCGAAATCATCTGCAATGAATTCATCGCCCACTTTTGCGGTACATATGTGCTCTGCGGCCCATTCCATCCAGATTTTCTGTCGAATGCGGCACAGCGAACTCACTTTCCACTTCACATACTGTATGTAATGTAAAGTGGAATACAATACGTAACCGAACGAAGCACAATTG
>VOFK01004290.1_pt1 | contig 12913 bp, 21 predicted proteins | sample 5384121 | NCBI WGS metagenome assembly VOFK01 (sample SAMN12384730, study PRJNA508395) | human gut metagenome | isolation source: healthy gut J | host: Homo sapiens | reverse complement strand
ATCTTCGTTCGAGGGTGCATGTACTGATCGAGCAGCGGTGTGGTCGTGTTGATCGTATTGGTCAGCAGCGGGATGTACATATTTACAACTTGCATTGTGGGCGAAACAGTAGAAAACCGTGTTCGTGAAGTGCTGGAAGAAAAACTGTCCGTTATTCTGAAAGAAATGGGCGTTGATAAGTATTCCGATGTTCTGGACAGCGAAAGTGGCAGAATGCGACTTCACAGATGTGTATATGCGCTCCATTGGTCATGCTTCACAGGTAGAGAAGAATCTGTGTACCCAGTTGAGGCAGAGATGAAGCAGCAGCTTACGAATGCGCAGAAATATAAAGATGTGATCCGAGAAGAGAAAAGACTTGACAAAAACTTGTCGGAACGGAGTCGAATTTCGATGTAGACAGTGCGCTCCGCACAATGCTGACCTATTATGAGTGCTGGCAGGGGCATGACCCGCGTTTGATTGACCGTATCAGCATTGCAGATGAAGAAATCACACAGCATTTGAAGACAGAGTTGGTGCAGGATCGGACGGCACCGCTTATGTCCATCCAGATTGATAACTTCCCCCAATGAGGAAGGCTATTTTATGCTTTTGGGAGCTGTCTATCTCTGAAAAGAGAGCGGAAAGCGGATTTTGCCGATATTTGTCAACAGCGCAATGGTATTGCGACCGATGGCAGGAAAGCGTATTATGGATGTTTTCCTCGATGGAAACAGCAAGCTTCAGGGGTTTCGTCTGCGCCGAATGTGGATGCGGAAATTTATTCTAAGCTTGAAAAAAAAGTTGCATGGATTTTTGCCTATGACACATTTGTTGAATTAAAAAGAGAAGCAGATGCAGCAGAATGAGGAGAAAGTTTCAAGAAATATATGTATGCTTTGAGCTGAGACAAGAGGCGTGCGGGAACATATTGGGATTGAGAATCATCCGCAGAAGCCGCCTGCAAAAGCTGCAAAAAGAAAAGGCCAACATTGAAGCACAGCAAGGAAAGGCTCACAGGTATATCCGGATTTTAGGTTAATCATGATGGCAAGATTGGAGGCGTAACAGATGTTTGGAGACTATGTGTTTGAAAAACAGCTGCACAGTATACGAAAAAAATGATGCTCGTTGATGCAGATCATCTGGAAGAAAAAAGTGCATTATAGCGCGGTGTTTCAGGCACATGGTTCAGGGACTGTTGCGTATACTGATGATTTGAACTTCCGAGTTAATAATACAAGCCTTCTAAATGGAGAGGGAAAACTTGCTATTCTGGTGCAGCCGGGTGTTTATGTGCCGTATGATATCCGGAAAAAAATGCCGGAGGAAGAAATTTCGTTCGAGTCATTATTTCCAAAGTTGAATAGCGCAGTTCTGCGAGAAAGCAAAAATCTGGATTTGGAACTTCTTACGCTGGCGTATCAGACTGATTTTGAGGAATACCATGAACGGAAACAGACGGAAATGTTTCTTCGCCTCAAAATGTATGCTCAGAAAAATGTTGAGCTATATTTGAGAGATTTATACGAATGTGCATTAAACCAAGCGAAAAGTGTTGAAGATTACAGGGCTTGGTTTGAAATTGCGGAGAAAAAAGCGACGATTGATGTAACCGCAGTAGAACATAATGTTGACATTGATACTTCGGAATTGAATCGGGCGTTCTGCGCCTATGCGATGAAAAATTTTGGAAAGTTGTCTTCGGAAATCAACCTGGAATCACCGGTCATGGTAAGCAGTGTCATGGATTATATCCATGACCATAGTGAAAAAAGGCTGCCATTATCGTAATGGATGGTATGTCAGAATTTGACTGGACGATATTGAAAAGATCGTTTGCGGGAATTTGTTATCGCCAAAGTGCTGCCTTTTGCCATGATTCCATCTACGACTCTATTTCGCCAATGCCTACTGAGTGGAAAAATATCCCAGTCAGCTGATTGAACCGTGGAAGCAGAGTAAAGAGAAGAATGAATTTTACGAATGCGCAAGAAAATATGGGGTATAAGGACAATCAGATAGGCTACGAACGAGGGTATGATGCAAGCTTTTCGGCGTTTGTAAAGTGTGGGGCTGTCATCATTCTTGATATTGATGAATTGGTTCCATGCCCAAGGGACGCATTGGAATGTTGAATGATGATACGGTGCTGATGAAACAGAATAAGCTTGCTGAGCTGACCAAACGATTGTTGCAGGATGGATTTGATGTCTATATTACAGCAGATCATGGAAACACGCCTTTGTACAGGACTGGGACGATTGACCGGCTCTGGCGTGAAGTTGAAACAAGAAGCCACAAAATGGTGGTATTGAAGGATTTTGCTAATAAAGACAGTTTGATAGAAACGATATGGGCCTTCTGAATATCCGAAATATTATTTGCCCAAAGATTATGACTATCTAATCTGCAATGTGGGGGATTCTTTGGATATCAAAGGTGAAAATGTAATGACGCATGGCGGGATTTCGCTTGACGAAGTGGTGGTTCCGTTCATAATCGCGAGGGACGGAGTGATTATCATGGCTAAAATGGTTGGTTTGTCAAGGAAACTGAAATTACCTTGGCTGAAATATACGGTTGATTTAGTGGCGGACGGAACAGCGGAATCGGAGATTAAAAAGATAAGCTCAATGAGTATTTGAGCTATGAGATTGAAAGCCCAACAGTTCTTCGTAAGACCAGAGAGATTTTGATGAACATCTGGGTTTATGACAATCCGTACAGCTCCTGCTTAAAAAGCGAGGCAGTACAGCTGATAGAAAAGTATCCGGAATATGCGGTGAGTATCAACTGGTGCATGATGTTGGCGGCATATCCGGTGTTTCTTGATATGTGCAAACTGATTGGAAAAATGTCGGAATTTCAGGATGAAATAACACTTGCCCAGTTAAAGCAAAAGCTATTTGATGAGTGGGGAGAAAAGAACAACCTTATATCATTCGATTGATAAATTGATTTCAACATTGAAGGAATTCGATGTGCTACGCTGTGAAAAAACCGGGAATCACATCAACAGGATGACAGTAAATAATGAACAAAGTCAGTGCATTTATGGCATATGCAGTGATGAATATTGATGACAGTGGATACTACTCTTTTCAGGAATTGAATGATTCAGTATATCTGTTTCCCTTTGAATATCATGTTGAAAAGGAAACTATTGTTTCAGATGACAGATTTTCAATCAGTACATTTGGTGGTGATTTCGATATCGTTAACTTGAAATGAAATATCCGGGAAAGGAGATTTTTATGGCTGATAATCGAAAGAAAGCCTCGATGTCACAGGTTCTGACAGATATAAAGCCTTACATAACGAAAAAGTTTATGGCGACTCCCTGTGTTAAGGAGCAAGACATTCAGGCTATTTGTCAAATTCTTCTACCCAGATACAAGAATGTACAGCTTATGCGGGACTGACCAACAACAAGCCGGATTTCAGAATTCAGGTAAAAAGGTTTGTTCGGGACAGAAGAGAAACGGTTTGAAGTGGTTGGCGGTGATAAGAAAAAGACCAGCAACCAAGAAGAAATCCGACCTGGGCTGATTGATCGGCTGGAAGAAATAGATGCTGCATTAGATGATTTTTGATGGCGATGCAGTGTGGAGGAGGTGCGGCTAAGTGACCTGGGCTGAATATTATGAGCGATATGACGGATGGCAGGAAAGTACTCAGTATAGCCGTCTGGCCTCTATCAAGGACTTCGGACCGGATGGAAGTCCATCTGAGGAAATATGTGACTGCATTCAGTATGTGGATACGCGCACAGCGACCAGCATTCTTCGCAGAGCATTAGCAGCGGGAGTCCGGTTTCGAGCCGCGGAAGTTGCGGAGATTGCAGATAGCGGGCAAATCGAAGATGAAGAAGCACTGGAAAAGTTGATTCAGACAGCTGTGGATGCTTATACGGGGAACAGCTGGATACGCTGCTGAGCTGTCTTCCTGATCCGGAACCGGTGTTTGAGTTGATTGATAAGATTACTTCAAACCAACGCACTTTACAGAGGAGGATGTTCTGACACTGCTTCCTAATCTGCCAGATGAGGAATCCATCTATCAGCTGGTCAACTAGACAGATGCGATTTTCACAGAAAATGGGCTGAATGAGTTGTGTGATTATGGTGTGGGACGAGTCGCTGATCAGGAAGATTTCAAAGCGTAGCGGCATTCCTTATGCTGATCCGGATGAGCCTGACGAGGAAATTCCGCTTAAAGGGAACAACCGAAGAAGCCGGGACTGTTCAGCAGTATACTGATGGGAATGGCTCTGGCTGGCAGTCCCTAAGCCTAAAAGTACAGGCAGATGCACGGGAGATTGTACTCATTGTCCTCCCCACTATGGTTATCGCTATGGGCGATGGTATTATGGACACGGGCATACATGGCTGCGAATTCTGTGGAAATGGAGGATGCAGTGGGAAGTGCAACATAGATTGACTTCACTTGCAATGTGGAATGACACGACAAGAATTATTTACATGGGTACGCCAGCAGTACGGCACGGAGCCGGAATACCCCTGGCATGACAGGAATGCTGTGCTGCGGCACAACGACAATAATAAATGGTATGGTGTAGTTCTGGAGGTATCGACTGATAAGTTGGGATTGCCGGAAGCAGACATCGTTGATGTCCTCAATGTGAAAAGTGATCCGCTGTTAATTGGCTCTCTCTTCGCGGGCAGGATGGCTATTTTCCGGCCTATCACATGAACAAGGAGAAGTGGCTTAGTATTCAGCTAGGAAAACCGGAGTTGGATCATGCCATCAAAGACCTGCTTTCTTTGAGCTATGAGCTGACAGCACCGAAAAAACGCAGCAAAAAGTCATCAGCAAAAAATCCGGGAGATTCCGCAAAAGGAGAATCATGGGTCTGACCCCAATATGTTCTTACCAGCATCTGTAAGTATCTTATGTATGTGACAGGTGAAATCAAGTCGGATGATCCAGCTATTGTAGAGATGCTAAAAAATGGAACCATGCTGCCAGAATAAGTATAAAAGGGGAATAGGCATGAAGGCTTTTCATATGGATAGAGATTCCGTCAGATTAATTGTATGAGAATAGACCGGATGATGAAGAATTTGAAGAAATCATGTCTATTTTAAAGGAGAATAATTGCACAATTGATGAAACGCTTATGGGACCAGATTGTGATCTTATTCATTGTACCGTCAGTCAGTAAGGTTTGATGTAATCAGAACAATTGATGGCAATGGCAGCTTTATTTTTATTGCGATAATTCGGACGGAATGAGAGTTTATTGAAAATATGTTTGAAATGAAATAAGGAGAGATTTGAAAATGAAGCAGGAAACAATAGATCGAATTCGTCGAAAATTTACAGAGGATAGGGATTGGGACTCAGTTCCATTCTCCGGCAAATCTTGCAAAAAATCAAAATTGTGATTGAGGCAGCTGAACTTCTGGAATGTTTTCAATGGAATGATGAGGAATATGATTTACAGCATGTAAAAAGAGGAAATGGCGGATGTCATGGTTTATTGCCAGAATCTGTTGGACAAGTTGGGGCTGGATGCAGATGAAATCATCAATATGAAGATGGCACAGAATGAGGCAAAGTATCCCGGAAAAAGCAAAGTGCAGCGAAGTAATCAGCAATGGACTGTGTGAAAGAGAAAAATGTGTCAGTAACTTTTGGAAGGGTATAAGAAGTTATACGGTCCCTGTCGCCCCCCAAAACATGTATGACAACCGATTGGAAATTACTTCTCCAGGAAAGCTGCCAATAGGACAAACGACGCCACGATTAACGCCAACGACGCCAAAAATGACATTGGTGGCGTTAAAAATGGCGTTAGTAATGCCGGAAATGGCGTTAATCGCAACGAAAGTGGCACTAATGGCGGTAAAGTTCCGCTTAATAAGGAACAGATACAGTTAGAAAACCTGTTGCAGATTATAGAGAAATCTCCATATAAGTGGACTTTTGAATGAAGAAAAAGTGGACATTGGGGATACAAAAGTGGATATTAAGAATGAAAAAGTGGATATTCAAGACAAAAAAGTGGATATTGAAGGCCGCCGCCGGCCTGCGGATTTTCTGATTTCCTACGCGGCACTCAGAAAATCCTGGCCGGCTGAGAAAGACAAGCCACCTCGAGAACGAGGTTTATGAGATATAGTTCCCGGTAATACTGTTTGGGTTTTCCTTTATTTCCTGCGGCGTCCCGCTGGCTATGATCTGTCCGCCCGCTTCGCCGCCGCCCGGTCCCATGTCGATCACATAGTCCGCATTTTTGATCACATCCAGGTCGTGTTCAATGACGACAACGGTCGCACCGTGATGAAGAAGCGCCTGAAAGACGCCCAGCAGAACCTGCACATCCAGCGGATGCAGACCGATGGAGGGTTCGTCGAAGACGAACACGGAATCCTCCTGGGTCTTTCCAATCTCGCTGGCAAAGCAGCCGTTGTGCCTCGCCTCCGGACAGTCCGGGCGTTTCTTCGCCAAGGGTCAGGTAGCCGAGTCCGAGCTGCTTCAGAATTTCCAACTTCTGGCTGACGCTTTTTATATCCCTGCAAAAGTCGATGGCGGTGTTTACGTCCATATCCATCAGCTCCGGTAAGGAAATGTGCGCGCCGCTTTTATTGGTGAGCTTTACTGTGTAAGCTGCCTTGCTGTAGCGGGAGCCCCGGCAGTCCGGGCAGGGGATGTTCACATCCGGCAGGAACTGTACATCAGACGACAAACGCCGGTTCCGTCGCAGCCGGGGCAACGGAGCGTCCCGGTGTTGTAGGAAAAATCACCGGCCTTGTAGCCGAGGGCTTTGGCATCCGGAGATTTCGCATAAAGCTTGCGCAGGTCGTCGTGGATGCCTGCATAGGTTGCCACAGTGGAGCGGACGTTGATGCCGATGGGCGTGGCGTCCATGAGCTTGACGTGTGCAATGCCGTCGGCATCGACTGCGCGCGGATGTGGGCAGGCAGCGCACTGCCGCTGATCTTTGCCTGCAGTGCAGGAATCAGGCTCTCCAGTACCATAGTGGTCTTGCCGGAGCCCGATACCCCGGTGACAACTGTGAGCCGTCCTTTTGGAATATCGACCTCCAGGGGCTTTACGGTATGGATCCGATCCGTGGACAGGTGAATCCTGCCGTTTGTAAAGACATTTCCTTTTTTTCGATGCAGGGGCGCAGTCTGGCGTTCGCTGTGCCGGAAAGAAACGGTCCGATCTGGGAAGCAGGATCTGCTGCGATGGTGGAAATATTGCCCTGCGCAATGATGTGACCGCCTTTTGCGCCGGCCTCCGGACCCATTTCTATGAGCCAGTCGGATTCCTTCAAAATCTGCGTATCGTGATCGACTAAAATGACGGAGTTTCCGTCAGCAACAAGATCCTGCAGTACACCGGTAAGCCCCACAATATTAGAAGGGTGCAGACCGATGGAGGGCTCATCCAGTACATAGAGGACGCCGGTGGTGCGGTTACGCACGGCGCGAGCAAGCTGCATCCGCTGCCGCTCGCCGGTGGAGAGTGATGGATGCGGATCGATCAAGGGTCAGGTAGCCGAGTCCCAAGTCCATCAGCCGCTTTGCGGTGCTTTGAAAGGCTTCACAGATACTCTGGGCCATGGGACGCATTTCTTCCGGCAGACTTTGGGGGACGCCTTCTACCCAGACGATCAGCTCAGAGAGTGTCATAGCGCAGGCTTCGTCCAGCGAAATACCCTGCAGCTTCGGCGCACGGGCAGCAGCAGACAGGCGTGTGCCATGACAATCGGACAAATATCTTCTTTGAGAAACTTTTTCTACCCGTTTCATGCCTTTTTCATCCTTGACCTTGGCAAGGGCATTTTCTACGGTGTAGATGGCATTAAAATAGGTGAAATCCAGTTCTGCAAAGTCGTTGGAGTCAGATTTTTTCGGACGGTAAAGAATGTGCTTTTTCACAGCAGGACCGTGGAATACGATCTCCTTTTCCTGTTTTGTCAGCTCCCGAAACGGAACATCCGTGCGCACACCATTTCCCGAAATGTCTGTCATCAGGGACCACATCAGGCTTGTTCCCAGGGGGCAACAGCTCCTTCGTTGATCGTCAGCGAGTCCCGGCACCAGCGTATCCGGATTCACAGTGCGGACGATCCCGGTTGCCGCCGCATCTCTGACAGGCTCCCTGGGAATTAAAGGACAGCTCTTCTGCAGACGGTGCATAGAAATGTGCGCTGCATTCCGGACAGACAAGCTCTTTTCCTGCGGCGACAGCCAGAGAAGGAGAAAGGAAATGTCCATTAGGACAGCGGTGGCTGGCAAGACGGGAATACATCAGGCGCAGACTGTTGAGCAGCGCTCCGTTCCTGTGCCGAAGGTACTGCGGATACCCGCACCGGGGGCGTTGATGCAGAGCCAGTGCAGCGGGAACATACAGGACTTCATCCACACACTGGCCCTGGAGGCCTGGGTCATGCGGCGGCGGGTATAGGTGGAGAGGGCTTCGAGATAGCGCCGGAGCCCTCAGCGTAGAGCACACAATGCAAAGGGATGATTTGCCGGAGCCGGACACGCCTGCAATTCCCACGATTTTCCCAAGCGGAATATCCACATCAATATTCTTCAGGTTGTGGACCTTTGCTCCACGGATCAGCATTTTATCGATCATATTTCCCTCTCATTTCTGTTCGTTTTGATTCATGACAATAGAATGCTCGCAGGGCGAGCATTCTATTGTTCTAAAGTGTTTCGTTTTTGGGGTCTGTTTCATGATTGCCGGAGCGAGGCAGCTCTGCAGCGATGCGTGGTTCCGCTGTCTGAGCTTTCTGCAACCCGGACAGAGCCTCCGTGAAGGGGCTGCAATCTCCCATACCAGCGCAAGACCAAGGCCGGCACCGCCGAAGGTTCGGCTGCGGGACTTGTCTACACGGAAGAAGGGCTGAAAGATACTCTGCTGATATTCCTCCGGAATTCCCCGTCCCGTATCGGAAACAAGGATTAGAAGCTTTTCGGGCTCCTGGGTGATGCAGACCTGTACAGAACCGTCTGGACGATTGTATTTGATCGCATTCTCTGTCAGATTGAAGATCATACGATAGATCAGTGCGTCGCTGCCGGTCATAACACCGTCACCTGCAAGCTCCAGAGTGATGCCGGATTTCTCCGCCAGCGGCAAGGTCTGTGAAAATTTCCTCCACCATGGGAGCAAGCTGAATGGATTCGTTTCGTTCTACCTGCTGCAGATTACTCATCTCAAGCAGGGTTTTTGTCATCTGGGACAGCCGTTCTGTCTGCTCCTGCAGCAGGGAGAAAGTCTGCCGTCTCCGGCAGCATGTCGGGATGCTCTGCACAAAAAAGCTCCAGCTGTGCCTGCATCAGCGCCAGGGGTGTGCGCAGCTCGTGGGCAGCGTTGCCGGTAAACTGTTTCTGGGCAGAAAAGGCATTGTTTAACCGCTCCAGCATCTGGTTCAGGGAGTGACCAAGCTGTCTGAATTCCGGCAAGAACATTTTCGTTGATCCGGATATCTGCCAGATTGTTCAGCTGTACCTTTTCTGTCTGGGAGGCAAAGCTGCGCAGAGGCTTCAGGGCATGCCCGCTGACAACGAAGTAAATACCGCTCAATGCCGTCACCACCGCCGTGATATACCAGTTTGTTGTGCGAAAGCGGCCCTGTGCTCCATCAATAAGGATCGTCAGCTCGCCGTCAGGCGCTGCCAGCTGCGGATCAAAGCTCACGGTGTCTTCCTCGTCGAGGAGGATCCTGTCGCCGCCCTGCAGTGTGTCGGCGATGGTATCCATATAATAGATGCCGGAGGAGCAGAGCAGCAGATTCATGGCGGCGATACAGGTAACGCCGATGAGCAGAGCAGTCATCAGCGGCGTGATGCGCCATTGCAGGGAAATTTTTTCAATCTGTGTCACCTCCCATCAGATAGCCCTCGCCGATGCGGTTGCGAATGGGGTCATAACCTAATGCAGCGCGCAAGTTTTTTGCGCAGGGCGAGATATGCACACGGATGGAGTTGCTGAAGCTGTCCACGCTGTTGTCCCAGACATGCTCCATCAGTTCCTCCTGACTTACCGGCCGTCCCTGATGTACCATTAAATATTCCAGAATACCTGTTTCCTTGCGGGTGAGGGCCAGCGTCTGTCCGTTAACGGTGGCGGTGCGGGACGGGTATCGAAACTCAGAGACCTTGAAGGTCAGCAGCACATCCTGCTGGGTGAACTGCCGCAGGAGTCAGGAAAAGCTGCGGATGCGGCCTCCAGCTCGGCTAAGTGAAAGGGCTTTGAAAGATAGTCGTTGGCTCCGGCATCCAATCCCTCCACCTTGTCCTTCACCTCACTGCGGGCGGAAAGGATCAGCACAGGGGCTCTTACGATCCCTTTGACGAAAGGTGCGCAGTACTGTCATGCCATCCTTACCGGGCAGGTTCAGATCCAACAGAACCAGATCATACGCTCTGTGCCAAGAAGCTCCAGTGCCTTATCTCCATCGTAACAGTGATCCACGCTGTATGCCAGACGCCGCAGACTGCGGACGATTGTCTCGCACAGGACGCGCTCATCTTCAATGACCAAAAGGTGCATAAGAATCCTCCTATTTTAATAGCGATTGTTTTCCCATAATTATAGCAGAAAGCAGATAAAGTTTGTGTTAATTTTTCATTCTTAACAGAGACTTTAACTTATTTGTGATATGATCAGAACGTAAAAAAAAGAAAGGATGATAAAAAATTGCGTTACAAGAAAAAAGTCGCAGCGCAGATCGCACTGCTGATAACAGGAGCTGCAATGCTGTGCTTTGGTGCCTGGAGAGGCGAGGCAGCGACGGTACTGGTAAAGCCATCAAATTATGTCACTGGAGTGTGTGGGAATTGGATAAGAAAATTTCAGGTGTATCACAGCTTATGTCCCGTTTTCGGGGCTGGATTCAGGCAGGCGCAGCTTTATTGACCAATCTGCATCTGCCGAATTTTATCAAGGGCGGACTCTATCAGGGCACAGGAAAAACGGTCTGCGTACCGGGGCTGATGCTACTCCTGTCCGGCAGCCTCCGGCGCCTCCCATTGGGGCATTTCAGGCAGTGGCAGGCTCCTCACGGTTTCGCTTTTCCTATTATGTAACCGGCTTTCTCATTTTGCTGGGAGTATTGCTGGGACGCTTTATTTGCGGGTTTTTATGCCCCTTCGGCTGGTTTCAGGAGCTGCTGCATAAAATTCCGACGAAAAAGCTCTCCACAAAAAAGCTGAAGCCCCTGACCTATCTGAAATACGTGGTTTTGCTGGTAATGGTAGTCTTGCTGCCGGCATTGGTTGTAAACGATGTAGGCATGGGAGATCCTTTTTTCTGCAAATCACCTCTGTCCTCAGGGTGTGCTGGAGGGGGCGATCCCGCTGTCTATTGCCAATTCCGGCATCCGGGCGGCACTTGGCTCTCTTTTTACATGGAAATTCACCATTTTGCTGGGAATCCTTGTACTGAGCATATTGTTCTATCGCCCCTTCTGTAAATGGCTTTGTCCGTTGGGAGCATTTTATGCCCTGATGAACCGGGTGTCCCTTTTTCAGATGAAGGTGGACGAGAGCAAATGTGTTTCCTGCGGGAAATGCGCCGGAGCCTGCAAAATGGATGTGGATGTGACAAAAACACCCAATCATGGGGAGTGCATCCGCTGCGGGATGTGCGTTCGTGCCTGTCCTACCGGTGCGGTTTTGCTTCCCGCTACGGCTTTGGCGACGGGAAAGAGGCTGCAAATGAAACGACAAAAGAAGCTGTAAATGAAACGACAAAGAAAACTACAAAAAAAACAAATATGGAGGAATCAAAATGAACAAAAAGAAATGGATCAAACTGGGACTGACTGTACTGCTGGCATTTTCTCTTACAGCCTGCGGCACAAAGGACAGCGGGAATGCAGATCAGAGCAACAGTGCTGTTACGATGACGGCGGAAGCAGAAAAATGCCCAGGAGGCACTTTCTACGTATAAGAAGCTGATGGATCAGGAGAACGAGATTCTTTCGGAGAATACCGATTTGTGGGAAAAGGTCTATATGGAGGCTGACAAGGGTTCAGCCATGCTGGAAAACGGAAAAAACTACGGAGATTTTCTGCTGGACACGATAGAGAATGTCAAAGATCAAGTTTTCGGACGAAGAATATGAGCTGCTCAAAACCTCTGCTGAAAAGATCAGCGAGATAGAAAACAAGCTGACGGAGCTGGAGCAAAAATATATCCCTGAGATCGTGGAGCTAATCCATGGACAGTGAAACGAGTATCCCTGGGGACAGTGCCCAGGCAGGCTCCTCTGAGGATAGCAGTGTACAGAAGTTTCCTGCCTTTGAAGGCAAGGATCTGGATGGAAACCCGGTCAAGAGTGACGAGCTGTTTTCCGGGAATGCAGTAACCGGTGAATTTCTGGTTTACCACCTGCAGTCCCTGCGTAGGCGAGCTTGGGGAGCTGGATGCGCTGAACAAAGAGCTGTGGCAGAAAAAACGGCGATGGGAATGATGAGGCAAGAATTGAGGCGAAGGACGTACTGGCCAAGAAAGGCGCTACGTATCAGAATGTGTATTTTGACTCCGATGGTGAGGCGGGAAAGTTCACTACAAACATTTTTGCCTTACCCCACCACCTATGTGGTTGACCACAACGGCAATATCGTGGGTGACCCCATCGTAGGGGGCTAATACGGGAAAAGACGCAGGCGGAGACGCTGCAAAGCTCATCGACCGTGGCTCTGCCGCCGATATGGGCTGACAAAAGTGCCTGCTGCGCGCCATTGCCGCATAGCGCGAAGGTCGGAAGTGAGCGCTGAAAGGAGAAACGTGATATCAACGTATTAGCACTGCTGGCCGCAGTGCCTGCTCGGCAACTGCCGCCGGGCGGCAGGCTGTGCCAGCAGGAAACAAACATGGGCGGACAGGCTTTTGATAGGTCCGGCGAGGAGATCACTATATGGATACCACGGAA
>VOFK01002963.1_pt1 | contig 12915 bp, 22 predicted proteins | sample 5384121 | NCBI WGS metagenome assembly VOFK01 (sample SAMN12384730, study PRJNA508395) | human gut metagenome | isolation source: healthy gut J | host: Homo sapiens | reverse complement strand
TTATATATAAGACCGTTTTCTCTTCGATTCCATTCTAAATCCTTCGGGAGGTGTACATGAAGACGACTGGAAAGAGAACTGAATTCCATCATTTCAATGGATTTGCCGTAATGTATATCATTGCGCAGAAGCTGGTATGGAAATCCAACGAGGATGGTTACCTGGTAGGATCCGTGGTTCGGTAGGATCTTCATTCGTTGCAACTATGGCAGGAATCACGGAGGTCAATCCTCTGGTTCCACATTACTATTGCAGCAATTGTCACTATAGTGATTTTGATTCGGAAGAAGTGAAAAAATATGTGGGTGGCTGTGGACACGATATGCCGGATAAGAACTGTCCGGTCTGTGGACAGAAGCTGGTCAAAGACGGATTTGATATTCCTTTCGAGACGTTCCTGGGATTCAAGGGAGATAAGGAGCCGGATATTGACCTGAACTTCTCGGGAGATTATCAGAGTAATGCGCATAAGTATACAGAGGTTATTTTCGGTGCCGGTCAGACCTTCCGTGCCGGAACCATTGCCGCACTTGCAGAAAAGACGGCTTATGGATATGTGAAGAACTATTATGAGGAGCGTGGTGACCGTAAGCGAAACTGCGAGATCGACCGTATCGTAGCTGGCTGTACCGGAATCCGCCAAGAAGTACCGGACAGCATCCGGGGGAATCGTTGTTCTTCCGCATGGAAGAGACATTAACTCTTTCACTCCAATCCAGCACCCGGCAAACGATATGACAACGGATATTATAACAACACATTTCGACTACCATTCCATCGACCACAACTTATTGAAGCTCGACATTCTCGGACATGATGATCCGACAATGATCAAGACGCTGGAAGAGCTGATCAATTCCGATGCGATGGACAATAAATACGATGGAGTGAATAATGTATTTAAAGCGATCTGATATTCCATTGGATGATCCAGGTGTAATGGGACTTTTTTGCAGGAACAGAGGTGCTCGGTATCACACCGGAGGACATTGACGGATGTCCGCTTGGTTGTCTGGGAGTTCCGGAGTTTGGTACAGATTTTTTTGTTATCCAGATGGTAATTGATACCAAGCCAAAAGACACTTTCGGACTTGATCCGTATTTCAGGTCTGTCTCATGGAACAGATGTGTGGCTGAACAATGCACAGACCCTGATTGAAGAAGGAAAGGCAACCATTTCCACGGCAATCTGTACCCGAGACGATATCATGATCTATCTGATCAACAAAGGTGTTGAAAGTGAAGAATCCTTCACAATCATGGAACGTGTGCGTAAAGGAACCGTTGCAAAAGGAAAATGTAAAGAGTGGTCACAGTTTAAAAAGATATGCTGGAGCATGACGTGCCGGAATGGTATATCTGGTCCTGTGAGCGGATCAAATACATGTTCCCGAAAAAGCCCATCTTTCCGCAGCTTATGTCATGATGGCATACCGGATTGCCTACTGCAAAATCAATTATCCGCTTGCCTATTATGCGGCATACTTCGGAATCCGTGCATCTGCATTCTCTTACGAACTGATGGGACAGGGAAAAGAAAACTTCTCTACCATATGAAAGAATATAAAAGAAGAGCAGAACTCAATCAGCTCAGTAAAAAAAGATCAGGATACCTTAAAAGATATGAAAAATGTACTGGAAATGTATGCCAGAGGATTTGATTTTTTACCGATCGATATCTACAAATCCAAAAGCATCCAAGTTCCAGATCGTCGGCGACAAAGCTCCTTCCACCGTTCAACACCATTGACGGCATGGGCGATAAAGCCGCCGAGGCTATGGAAATTGCCGCTAAAGACGGACCATACCTCTAAAGACGATTTCCGTCAGAGAACAAAAAGTCAGCAAGACATTGGTTGACTTGATGGCAGATATGGGTTTGCTGGGCGACCTCCCGGAGACCAATCAGTTATCCCTGTTTGATTTTGCCTAAATAAAAAGTCAAAGTACTTAAAGATAAGTTATCATTCAATATAACTTAAAAAGTGCTTTTTGGCTTTTTGCATATAAAGAAAAAGTATAAATTTGCATTTGGTTAGGTTAAACAAAGCCTTTTGCTGCATTTTTGCCAGTAATGTAGAAGCCAGAGTTCCGTTCCGACTATATCCATTTCCAATTCCGTTGAGTGCAATGGAGATGAAACACAAGTCGGAACTCTGGCACCACCGGTTCCACACCCATAAAAATGCACAAAATCATCCCTATTTTTTTGGTAGTTATTTATGGCTGAAAATGATTGACTTTGACTGAAAAAGGCGATATATTAGATCTAAAGATGAATGAAAAAAGAGAATAAATGATTGAAAATGACTGGAATATGAAATACAATTGAATAAATCAGTCATAACCAGTCGAAATGGAGGTGAGATAAGTGCTTGCAGAAGAAAAAGATTCAGTGAAATTCTGAGAATTAGTGAATGAACACAAGACAATCACTGTTCAGGAACTGACCGAGCTTTCTGGATATGTCAGAGTCAACGATACGAAGAGATCTGACAACACTTCATAAAAAGGAAAGCTGATCAAGGTACATGGTGGTGCAACCGCAGTCAATATGGCGCAGTACACCAGAGACGAATCTGTTGCAGTCAGACAGGATCTGAACATTGATGAAAAAGGTGCAGATCGGAAAAGTATGCATCATCTCTGATTGAAAAAGATGATTTTGTTTATATCGATGCCGGAACGACCACGGATTTCCTGATTGATTTCCTGACAGAGCAGGACGCTGTGTATGTGACAAACGGAATCATGCATGCGAAGAAGCTGACACAGAAAGGATGTATAGTTTATCTGATCGGTGGGGAATTAAAAGAAGCAACGCTGGCACTGGTCGGAGAGGAAGCAATGAAAACCCTGGGAAGATACCATTTCACAAAAGGATTTTTCGGAACCAATGGGATTCATAAGAGAGTGGATGCACCACACCGGATATCCGGGAGGTCGCGATCAAAGAGATGGCAATCTTAAGAAGCGCAAAGGCTTACATCCTTGCAGATTCAACCAAATTCGGTCAGGTAGCACCGGTAACATTTTCAGAACTGAATGCAGTGGACATCATTACAACAAAGCTTAAGGATGCTACATTTAACAAATATAAAAAAATATTGTGGAGGTTGCAAAATAATGATTTACACAGTGACATTTAACCCGTCTTTGGACTATGTGGTACAGGCAGATCAGCTGATCCCGGGAGAGATCAACCGGACAACAAGCGAACATATCTATCCGGGAGGAAAAGGAAACAACGTATCTGTGATCCTTTCCAATCTGGGACTTAAGAGCAAAGCGCTTGGATTCAAGGCAGGATTTACCGGAGATGTACTGGAAAAGATGCTGGAAGAGTTCGGATGTGAGACAGATTTTATCCCGTTAAAAGAAGGTAATAGCCGAATCAATGTAAAGATCAATGCAGGAACTGAGACTGAGATCAACGGACAGGGACCGGTTATCACAGAAGAAGCAATCCAGGCATTATATGAAAAGCTGGATAAGCTGGAAGAAGGCGATGTACTGATCCTTGCAGGAAGTATTCCGAATACTCTGCCGGAAGATATTTATGAGAGAATCCTGGAGAGACTTTTCTGGAAAAAGAAATCCGTTTTGTAGTGGATGCAAACCAAGATCTTCTTTTAAAAGTTATGAAATATCATCCGTTCCTGATCAAGCCGAACAACCATGAGTTAGGGTGAGATGTTTAACGTAGAACTGAAGAGAAAAGAAGACATCACCATTTATGCGAAGAAGTTACAGGCACTTGGAGCACAGCATGTACTGGTATCCATGGCAGGTGACGGAGCGATCCTTGTGACAAAGGATGGAAAAGTTTATGAGACCATGCCTCCGAAAGGAAAGGTTGTCAATTCTGTTGGCGCAGGTGATTCTATGGTGGCAGGATTTATTACCGGGGATATCTGAATACAAAAGATATGGAAAAGCATTCCGCCTGGGTGTGGCGGCAGGAAGCGCTTCTGGCATTCTGTTCGTGGCTCGCTACAAGAGATGATTGTTGCACTTCTTGGAGAACCGGCAGAAGTGTACCATATATAAAATCAAAATGGGAGGAATGACAAAATGAAGATTACAGACTTACTCAAAAAGCAAAAGTATTTGCCTCGATGGCAAGGCAGACTCCAAAAGAGCAGGTCATCCGTGAAATGGTCGATCTGATGGCAGAAGGCGGGAACATCAATGACATTGACACCTATCGTGAAACCGTCTTTAAAAAGAGAAGAAGAAGGAACTACAGGAATTGGTGAAGGCATGGCAATCCCGCATGGCAAGACTGAAGCGGTAAGCGCACCGGGACTTGCGCCATGGTACTCCCGGAGGGTGTAGATTACGATTCTCTGACGGAGAACCGGTATACCTTATTTTCCTGATCGCGCCACCGAATACAGAGGACAATGTACATCTGGAAGTACTCAGTCGTCTGTCCATGCTTCTGATGGATGAGGATTTCAGAAACAAGCTGCTTCATGCAAAGGATGTTGATGAATTTCTTGCTTATGTTGATGCAAAATGAGAAAGAAAAATTCCCGGAAGAAGCAGAAGAAAAAGCAGAAGCTCCGGCGGATGCATCTGCAAAACCGTATCAGATCTCGCAGTTACCGCATGCCCGACCGGTATCGCCCATACTTACATGGCGCGGGAAGGCCTGAAAAAAGAAAGCGAAAGAAATGGGAGTTACCATCAAGGTAGAAACAAACGGATCTGGTGGTGCCAAGAACGTACTGACACCGGAAGAAATCGCTGCCTGTGACTGTATCATCATTGCGCCGACAAGGATGTCGCAATGGCAAGATTTGACGGCAAGCCGTTGATCAGTACAAAGGTATCTGACGGAATCAACAAAGCACAGGGAGCTGATCGAACGTGCCTTGAGTGGAAACGCTCCAGTTTATCACAGCGCAAGGGTGGAGCAACAGAAAGAGGGTGGTGCGTCATCTGACGGAGATACCATCGGACGCAAGATTTATAAGAGCCTGATGAATGGAGTATCCCATATGCTTCCGTTCGTTATCGGCGGCGGTATCCTGATCGCACTTTCTTTCCTGGTTGACGGTGCAAATGCAGGTACAGCAAAGCATTTGGTAGTGGAACTCCACTTGCAAAATTCTTTTCAACACCGTTGGAAATACAGCGTTTGGGATGATGTTCCCGATCCTTGCCGGTTATATTGCAATGGCAATTGGTGACAGACCGGCATTGATGCCCTGGTATTGTAGGCGGACTTCTTGCAAAAAGCCGGAACTTCTGTATTTTTGCAGAAGACGCATGGATTTCATCCGATTCTTCGGTGCACTGATCGCCGGATTTGGCGAAGAGGGTACCTGATGATCGGATTGAAGAAATTGTTTGACAAGCTTCCGAAAACTCTGGAAGGGACAAAACCGGTTCTTCTGTATCCATTCTTTGGGATCCTGATCATGGCAAAGCATTTATGATCTTTATCGTAAACCCACCGATTGGAGCATTTAACACCTGGCTGAATAATGTCCTTTCCGAATGGGAGAATCCAGCAAGATGCTTCTGGGAGCGGTTCTTTGCAGGTATGATGTCTGTTGATATGGGCGGACCGTTTAACAAAGCGGCATATGTATTTGGTACGGCCTCCATCGCAAGTGGACAGTTTGATATTATGGCATCTGTTATGATCGGAGGTATGGTTCCACCGATCGCAATCGCACTTTGCCACCACATTTTTTTAAAAAACCGTTTCACAAAGAGTGAACAGCAACAGACAAGTATCACAAAACTACATTATGGGACTTTCTTTTTATCACAGAAGGAGCCATTCCATTTGCAGCATCTGATCCGCTTCGAATCATTCCGCCATGTGTGGTTGGTTCTGCAATAGCAGGCGCATTATCCATGATGTTTGGATGCGGATCAAGAAGAGCTCCGCATGGGAGGAATTTTTTTTGTCATCGGAATTATTGACAATCCATTGATGTTTTTGATAGCATTGGTTGTAGGAGCTGTCGTAGCAATGGCGGGAATTGTATTACCTCAAAAAGCCATTGAAAGCAGAGCAGTAACTTATTAATTTTCTAAATATTTTTAAAGAACAGGAGTGTTGAATCATGAAAGAATTTAAGTATGTAGTAACAGATGCACAGGGAATCCACGCAAGACCGGCAGGAATTCTGGTAAAAAGCAATTGCGAAAAAAACTTCAGATATTAAGATCAAAAAAAAGCAGGAGATACACGTGAAGTTAATGCAAAGAGCATTATGGCAGTTATGAGTCTTGGCGTAAAAAACAGGAAATGAGGTTATCATCACAGCTGAAGGCGAAGACGAAGAAGACGCAATCGCCGAAATCCAGAAAAGTATTAGAGGAGAATCTGTAGGATTATGATTACACTAAGTGGTAAAAGTGTTTTTGGTGGCGTGGCCATCAGGGAAGATTGCTTTCTATAAAAGACAGGAAAAAGCAGGTAAGACGGTATCATGTAGAGGATACCGAAGCAGAGGTGGCACGTTTTGAGGATGCCCAGGAGACTGCGATCGCACAGCTCGGTGAGTTGTATGACAAGGCAATGGAAGATGTAGGAGAAGCCAATGCGGCAATTTTTGAAGTACATCAGATGATGCTGATGGATCTGGATTATGTGGATTCGATTAAGAATATTATTACCACCCAGGAAGTCAACGCAGAGTATGCTGTTGCGACGACAGGAGATAACTTCTCCCGGATGTTTGCATCTATGGATGATGCTTACATGCAGGGACGTGCGGCCGATGTAAAAGATGTATCGGACCGACTTCTCGGTATCCTTTCGGATGCCGGGGAAAGCGGTGTTGTGGCAGATGAACCGGTGATCGTGGCGAAGAGATGATCTGGTACCGAGTGAGACTGTTCAGCTCGACAAGTCCAAAGTGCTTGCATTTGCAACCATGTACGGATTCAGCAAATTCCCATACGGCAATCCTTGCAAGGACCATGAACATCCCGGCCGTTATTGGTTTGGGAGAAGGGCTTGCAAAAAGAATATGACGGACATATGGCAGCCATTGACGGCTTTACCGGGACCGTCTACATTGATCCGGATGAAGAGACCATGAAGGCTATGACCGAAAAGCGCGAAGAAGACCGCAGACAGAAAACACTTCTGGAAGAACTGAAGGGCAAAGAGAATGTCACCCTTTCCGGACAGAAGATCAATGTCTATGCGAATATCGGTAATCTTTCCGATGTGGGCGCCGTACTTAAAAAATGATGCAGGAGGGATCGGACTTTTCCGAAGTGAGTTCCTGTATCTGGAAAGCGAAGATTTCCCGACTGAAGAACAGCAGTTCCAGGTATACAAACAGGTTGCAGAAAATATGGCAGGCAAAAAAGGTCATTATCCGTACCCTGGATATCGGAGCAGACAAGCAGGTGGATTACTTTGGACTTGACAAAGAAGAGAGAACCCGGCACTGGGATACCGGGCAATCCGTATCTGCCTGACAAGACCGGAGATCTTCAAGACCCAGCTTCGTGCCCTGTACCGGGCATCTGCTTACGGACAGATCGCCATTATGTTCCCGATGATCATTTCGGTAAAAGAAGTGAAGCAGATCAAGGTGATCATCGAGGAGGTCAAAGAAGAGCTTCGTGAGGCACAGATCCCGTTCCGTGAGGATGTGGAACTGGGAATCATGATCGAGACACCGGCTGCTGTCATGATGAGTGCAGAGCTGGCGAAGGAAGTGGATTTCTTCAGCGTAGGGACCAATGATTCTGACGCAGTACACTTTGGCGATCGACCGTCAGAACCAGAAGCTGGATGCCTTCTACGATCCGCACCACCCGGCAGTCCTTGCAATGATCCGCATGGCGACCGAAAATGCCCACGCAGAAGGCAAATGGATCGGAATCTGCGGCGAACTCGGAGCAGACCTCGAACTGACCGAAGAATTCTTAAGCATGGGATTAGACGAATTATCCGTATCCCCTGCAATGGTACTTCCGCTCAGAAAGAAGATCCGGGAAACCAAATAAAATCTATTCAAAGATTTTGTGATAATCACATCAAAAACATCAAACAAACTTTCTACGGGGCTAAGCACGATCTATCGTGCAACAGCCCCGTTCTGCTTTTATTTGTTTTTTGCGGAAGCTTATTTCACACCCGTCAGAAAACAGCCAAATTTGCGTTCCCTTTTTTCAACCTTTTTTGACTTTCCCCTCATTCTCTGCTAGATAAAATCAGAACTTAAAAACTCGTCTTCGGGAGAATCAGATATGTACAGAGTAAGCAAAATTTTGAATAATAATGGCGTGATCGCAATCAATACAGAGGATAACCAGGAATACGTCCTTCTCGGTAAAGGAATTGGCTTTGGAAAAGAAGGTCAGTCAGCGTTTTGAAGTGACAGAAGATACAGCAACTTACCGCCTGACCGAACAGACAGACAGAGGATCTGCCAAATCTCTGGTGCAGGAGATGGATCCGGAATTTCTGGAAATCGCCGATGAGGTGATCCGGGAAGCAGAAAAATTTTGGGAAAGTAGACCGCCGGATCATGATCCCGCTGGCAGATCATATCTCCTTTGCTGTTTCGCGAATCCGGAATCAGGAGCAGATCAGCAATCCGCTGACAGAGGATATCAGAGTACTTTTTCATAATGAATTTCAAGCGACATCCGTGCTCAGAGATATTTTGCAGAAGAGAATGCAGATCACGATCGATGAGCATGAAATCGGATACGTGGCACTTCACATTCATTCAGCAATCGAGGATGAAAAAAGTGTCTGTGGCAATGCAGACGGCCCGTGCAGTGAGAGAATGTATTGAGATGATCGAAAAAAAGAAACAGGAAAAAAGATCGATGTGATCTCGCTTTCCTATAATCGCCTGATGAACCATATGAAGTATATGGTAGCGCGTGCTATGACGGGGAGGATCTTCGTATCAATATGAATGAATATATAGAATCCAAATTTCCGGAAGCGTATATGACTGCAAAAAAGTCTGCGATATGCTCGGAAAGAGTATTGGAAAAGAACTTGATGAGATGGAAATCGGGTATCTGGCAAATATCGTAACGAATCTACAGTGAAGAAATAAAGGCATAACAGAGGAACCGGCTTTTGCCAAAAGATTGACACTACGGAGAAACAAATGGTATAATCGGACCAAAAGTTTGAACATTAGTCTAAGGAGAAAGGTTGGTACGGTAATGGCTACAAAAAAGAACAGATGGAAAAGGTGAAGGATATTGTTGTGAAAACTCCGTTATCTGGAGTGTATGGATAATATTATTTTACTATGACAGATGGAATAACTGCCCGAAGGACGGATTTGATTATGAAGGGAAAGTCGGAGCATACCTGACAGAGCTTTCTAATGAGAAACTGACGAGCAAAGAGACAAAAGAACTGGTAGAGTCACTGGAAGGAGAGACAGCTTTTTGATTCAGATACAGACAAAGGTATGGTACGTTATCTGATCGGAAAGTATAAAGAAGCAGTACAGATTCCGGCAAGCCTGCAGGGAGAATTGAATCAGGCAAATGCAGATGGACAGCTGGCATGGGGAAAATGCTATGAGGCAGATGATTTTGAAAGCTTTAAGCCGGTACTGAAAAAACAGTTTGATTTACAGGAGAAGATAGCAACAGCAATCAATCCGGATGAAAAAAACCATATCAGGTTCTGGTGAACCGGTTTGATAAGGATTATCGTCTGGAAGAGATTGATGCAATTTTGGCAAAAAATCAAAGATGCTGTCTGCGAAATTTTAAATGCGGTAAGAGAAGAACAGAGTAAGATTGATGATTCCATTCTGGAATGTGAAGCAGATCATGATACAGTACTTCGTATTGTGAAGAAAGCGCAGGAGATTCTGGGACTTGATAAAGATAAGAGTACTTTATTTGAGATCCATCATCCGGTATGTGTCTGCACCGGACCTCGTGATTCCAGACCATCCACAAACTGTGATGAGCTGATCCATGCGATTCTGGCAGGGGTTCATGAGACCGGACACGGACTCTATAATTATAATGCGAACGATGAGGTTGCAGAAAGCGGACTCTGGGGCGGAATTGAAGGTGCAATGCATGAATCCCAGTCCAGATTCTACGAGAATCATGTAGGAAGAACCAGAGAATTCTGGGAGAACCTGTACCATATCTGCAGAAGGAAGTGCCAAAATACAAAGAGATTTCTGGATACATTCCTTTGCGGCACTCAATAAAGTAAAACCGGGACTGATCCGTCTGAAAGCGGATGAGCTTACCAATACCCTGCATATCATCATCCGTTACGAAATTGAAAAAAAAAGAATATTTCGATGGAAAACTGACAGTGGATACAATTGAAGAAGCATGGAACAGAAAATATCAGAATATCTGGGATTTACTCAAAGAATCATCAGGAAGGAATCCTGCAGGATGTGCACTGGGCTTCAGGATGTGTAGGATATTTTCAGGGATATGCATTTGGAGATGCTTTGCAAAGACAAGTTTGCTCATAAAGCTTCTTGCTGATTGCCGGATGCATTTGAAAAGCTGGGAAAAGGAGATTCATCTGTAATTGGAAACTGGTTAAAAAGAACATATTCACCAGTACGGACAGACCTATTCTGCGCGCGAGATGCCCAAAAAAGCAACAGGAGAAGAGAGCTGAATACCGGTTATTATATTGAATATCTGAAAGAAAAATATTTACACTAAGCGCAGAGGGCAGGAGGATTGACCAATGAATAAAGAATTTTACGCAGGAAATCGTAAGAGCCTGTATCAGAAACTTTGAAGCGGATCTCTGGTGGTTGTATTCAGCCGGACATGCACCGATCAAGACCAATGATGAGAATCCGTTTCTTTTTTTTTACAAATCAGCAAATCTTTTTGTATCTGACAGGAATTGAGCAGGAAAAAAATATTGTACTGATGACTTATGTCGGAGAGGGAACAATTGAAGAAAATCTCTGTATCTTCTTCCACCGGATGCATTTGCAGAACGCTGGACCGGAAGACGTATAAAAGAAGAGGAAGCAGAAGAACTTTCCGGAATTACGAATTACAAATATGTGGCAGCATTCCGGAATGATCTTTCCAGACAATTATTTTCTGGCAATGTTAAGAAAAAGTTTATCTTGATTTTGACAAGGTTTATGAAAAATACGCCGGAACAGTAGAAGCATACCGCCTTTGGCAAGTATCTGAAAGAACATGCTCCGTTTGTTGGACTTGGTAACCTTCATCCGATCATGAAAACAGCTTCGCCTGATCAAGAAACCATGTGAGATTGAGGCAATGAAGAAAGCGGAAACGATCACAAAGGCCGGAATCGAAGCAATGATGAAAACATCTAAACCGGGAATGTACGAATACCAGTATAAAGCAGAATTTGATTATGCACTGGCTCAGAGGGAGTGCTTTCACCAGGATTTCCGTCTATCATTTCATCAGGAAAGAACAACTTTAAAATTCATTACTATGATTATCGCGGACAGGCACAGGATGGAGATATGATCCTGAATGACGTTGGTGCTGTATGGGATTATGAGATCAACGATGTATCCAGGGCATTTCCGTGCAATGGAAGATTTAATGACCGTCAGAAATTGCTTTATGAGTGCATTTACAATACTTCAGAATATATGTTCAGTACACTGAAAACCGGGTGTACCGCTTCTGGATGTGGATAAGATCATCCGTAAATATACATTTGAACAGTTAAAAGAAGCAGGAGTATGCAAAAATTTTGAAGATATTGGGACTTACATGTGGCACGGTGGAGCACATCATGTTGGATTTGATCCGTACATGACGTGGTAGAAGGAAGCGGACTTGCTGTACCGGGTGTTGTATTCTGTGTAGATATCGGTGTTTACCATGAAGAATGGGGCATTGGATTCCGTCTGGAAGATAATTGCCTGATCACAGAAGACGGATGTGAAAATCTGTCAAGAGCAATTCCGAGACAGATCGATGAGATTGAAGCATTTATGGGACGCAGATAAATAGAAAACAGGGAAAGAGGGAGCTGTATAGAAAATTACGGTTCCCTTTTCCTGAAAATATGGAGAGCCAGGATATGGAAAATAGAAAATCACGGAAAAAGTACATTTCTTTATGTAATACTATTAACTTTATGTGTACCACTTGCATATGTATATCTTATTCTTGTTACGGGACTGCTGGATAAAATCCAGGAGGGGCATATCGGATTAACGTTGATGATTGTGTTTCTTCCACTGTTTTTTATTGGGGACTTGTGGCAGTTGTGGGAATCATAAATATTGGACAGTCATTTAAGATATACAAAACGGTGAAATCGATTGAATGCGTGAACCGCATGCTGATCCATAAATATGGGCTGGTTGTTTTTTTCTGTGTGAATTTTCTGGTTCTGTTCATTTATTATTTTTTCATAAGTATGGCAGTGCTGGTAGGAAGCCGGGGAGCCGATAATCTTTGCTCCGGCATTGGCGCCGTGGCTGATTGTAGCAGTCGTTTTTCGGTTGGTGCAACATGGCTTGCTATTTTTACCGGGAAGCTTTTATGGGATCCAGGTGATCCGTATGACCTATAAAAAGTGGGAAAATAGGGTTTGCCGGAAGCTGTTGTACATACGGTATTCCAGTTTTTTCTTTCTGTTTGATGTGTTGGATGCAATGTATCTTGCAACGGAAAAATGGGGAAGAGGGAAAAAGAGTTCTGTAATTATTGGGTGTGTATCTGTTTGCAGTTTTTGCAACCATATATCTGATAATTAAAATGAAATCAATGTTTTAAAAATACAAGCAGTTGTATCAGAGTTTTTGGTACGGTCGCTTTTTGTAAATGTGAAATGAAAAAGGAAATGGAAAGGCAAATGGAAGGGATGTTCAGCCGTGCCATTCGCAAAAAGCATGTTAAATTGATGTCCAGAATATTCTGAATTGCGCAAAATATAAAAACAACATTGACAAT
>VOFK01000770.1_pt1 | contig 12916 bp, 14 predicted proteins | sample 5384121 | NCBI WGS metagenome assembly VOFK01 (sample SAMN12384730, study PRJNA508395) | human gut metagenome | isolation source: healthy gut J | host: Homo sapiens | reverse complement strand
GATTACGTATTGCTTTATGACTAAAATCACCGACGTTTACGTTCCGCACTCGACTATCTGCGTGGCTCAACATCCCCGGACAGTTGGTGGAAACCAACGTTTGAGGCCGATCCACGTGCCGAGATCTCCGGTATTTATCGCTGGCGTTGGTGCCAAAGGCACCGTTAAACGCCCGGACCTCCGCTTAGACCCGCCATGATTCTTTCAGTCAATGTTAAAAGGCCATCCCGGCGCTAAAGTCGCTATCGGCGTACTTTCAAGCCGTGCCCGTGTCGGACACCTGCTGGGATGTGACCCCGAAAAGCTGGGCTTTCTTTTTTGAAGACTCCGTATCCACCCCGATCGCCCGGTAGTTGTAAGTGCTGACCAGGCACCCTGTCAGGAAGTAGTGCATCTGGCAACCGAAGAGGGCTTTGATATCCGCAAGCTGATCCCGCCCCTACCAATACCGAAGAAGACGCCGGTCCATAACCATGGGGCTTTGCTACGGCACCGATCCTGAAACCGGCGATACCGATATTACTATCCACCGCCTCTGCCTGCAGGGCAAAGACGAAATATCCATGTATTTCGTTCCAGGCCGTCACTTAGACGTTTTCCGTCAAAAATACGAAAAAAGCCGGCAAACCGATGCCGATCTCCATCGTATCGGCGTTGACCCGGCCATCGAGATCGCCGCCTGCTTCGAACCACCTACAACTCCACTCGGCTTCAATGAATTGAGCATAGCCGGCAGTATACGGGGCGAAGGCGTGCAAATGGTACAGTGCAAAACTATCAACGAAAAGGCTATCGCCCGTGCAGAATATGTTATCGAAGGCGAACTGTTGCCTGATGTCCGCGTCCGCGAAGACCAAAAACAGCAATACCGGTAAAGCAATGCCGGAATTTCCCGGGCTATACCGGCGCTATGAAACCAGCAATCCCGCTGATCAAAGTCAAAGCTGTTACCCACCGCCGCGACCCTATCATCATGCAATCCTGCATCGGTCCTTCCGAAGAACACGTCAATATGGCAGGTATACCGACTGAAAGCATCTATCCTCGGCATGACGGAAAGCACCGCCGTGGCAATGTCAAAAACGTATGCCCACTGCCCGGCGGCGGCAAATATATGGCCGTTATCCACCTGTAAAAAGTTCCTGCTCTGATGAAGGCCGCCGACAGGCTGTTCCCTGTTAGCCTTCGCTCGGAACTGAAACACGCTATCCTGGTCGACGACGATGTTGATTCGTTTGATACCGACGACGTACTGTGGGCTTTGAATACCCGTTTGCGGGCGATGTCGACGTTATCACTATCCCAGGCGTTCGCCATCCGCCATCCGCCCATCCTCGATCCTTCCGCGAATATAGTCCTGCAAAACCATTTTTGAATTTTCGCCCATCCGCTCGATCCGCCACCCCCGAATTCAGCCTATATCCTGTCCCCAAACCATTTTTGACTGCACCGTACCTGGGCTTTCTAAAGAGCACCCTCCAGCGCAGCAAATTTAAAGAAGTCGATCCAGCCAAATGGGTTCCTGAATTATTCAAAAATAAAGAAAAAATACCTGAAGCATTTTGTTTTGGTATTTTTCTTTGTATACCCAATGCCAGTAGCTTCACTGCCTGCCACTGTTTGTGTTCCTCCGACTTACTTCCCTGTCCCAAAATTCATACTTCAACTGGAAGAAATAATACCCCTCATAAAACAGCTGACAGCCGATTGCCGCGAATAGTCTATTTTTAACGCTAAACGTCCAACAAACCGGCGCCAAAATATGGCAGCAACTCTTTTTTTACTTTCCGTTTATACGTCCCTGGTCTCCTCCTGAAACGAGCATAACAACAAACGAAACAGCGCCCAGCTCCAGCAGCTCTTCCAATATCGTCGCCGCTACGGCAGCCGTCAGTACTGTTTCATAAATCAAACTCCACGTACCGCTGCTGGCGTGAAAAAAACAAAAGAAATTCGTTCAGCGCCAGTCGCCGGGCCTGCGGCGGTACATATCCTCAGCAAGTTCACCACCACGCACATATGGTGCCAGTTGCGAAATTGCCGCTGCTCGCCGTGCCCGCCCCATTTCCAGCAAAAATTTCCTCCGGCGTCAACTGTAACCCGATTTCAGCAATCCACACGCCTCACCGTCCTGCAGATGTCGATAGATTTTCAACCTGCCATCCTCGCGAGCCTGTAACCAGGCCATGCGGGGCGCCAACAAAACCTTCCATATCGGTATGTCACCCCCTTTTCGATAATCCTGCTCCGGCAAAGTTCTGTTAGCTTCCGCACTATCCAAATTGATTAGATAGCGAATTCCTTCAAGTGTTCTCATCGTCTGTCCTCTGTTATAGTTCTTGATGATGTGACAAGCCACACCCTGAATGCAGCACTCATCTACAATGATGTCTTTCATCTTCTTATTTTCCGGGTGGAGAATGATTTTCTTATTCTCATCATCTCTGAAGTAGCGTTTCAATGTATTTTGATTATCCACAAGGGCAACTACTATATCGCCCTCTTTGGCTTCTACCTGCTTTTTACAACCACAAGGTCGCCGTCATCAATCCCTGCTTCAATCATAGACTGACCGCTTGCTCTTAATATGAAGAAATCTCCTTTGCCGAAAATAGCAGTAGGAAGTGATACATATTCTTCAATATTTTCTTCCTCATACTGAGGACTGCCACAAGGAATAGAACCTACAATCGGTGTCTGTGTCTGTTCACCACTGTACTTACGGGTCACATTGGTGCGAATCTCCTGCCCGTCGTACTCAATCATATTCTTCTCAGCCATCTCTACCAAGTATTTGTATGCTGTACCTCTGGCAATTCCAACAGCTTCAGCAATCTTTGTAGTTGATGGGGATTGTCTGTTTTGCAGGTAATAATCCTCGATATACTTTTTTATCTCACTCATAAGTTCAGGACTCTTGCTTCTCATACCTGCACCTCGCTTTCTTTTCTATCGGAAGCACTCTGCTTTCGATAGTTTTATTATACCTGATACGAAAAATTTTTCAAGTAGGTTTTTCGCAAAAGAAAAGAGGTGTCGCAATTTGCTAACACCTCTCCCATTCTTTAATATTGACTTTTACGCTTTATGCAGACCATCTTACATAAATGCAAATCTGCACTATTCACTTTCCTGCATCCCCTCATCGGCTTGTGCAATCATCTGTCTATACTGTTCCTTCACACTTTCCGGTGCAAGTATCTGTACCTTACCATTGAAACCAAACACCCAACCGAAAAAAGTAGGACTGGCTGATACTTCTGTCTGTACTCTGAAAGAAGTCATATCATACGCAAGAGTTGTCACATCTTCTCCAAAACGGTCAACCATTGTTTTCATCAGACTGTTATCACACCGTAAATCCACAAGAACTTTCTCTCCTGAGAACATAAAGAATACTTCCTTTGTGTAATTCTCAATATCAAAATCATCGGGCATAGGAATAATGTCCTTATCCAGTATCTCGGGTTTTGAAGCAATACGGTCTACTCTGAAATTGATAACCTTACTTTTCTTCTCGGAATATCCGAGAACATAATAATAGTCCCCACACCAGAGAAGTTTATACGGACTCAGCTTATAAATTTCGCCCTTATTCTTCAGAACTTTTTTCTTTAATCCGGTATAATCATAATACTGGAAAGAAATCTGCTTGCCTGCATTGATGGCATCGTTTATAGCGTCAATGATGTAATATATCTGCTCATTATCCGGCTTAATTCGATTGACCACATAGTTATTACGCTTCAGCTTTGCCACCTGCCCCGGACTGGTCATCGTATGTATCTTTTCAATCAGAATTTCGCTTTTCTTCTTTGTAATAAACTTCGATGACTCCACTGCATCTATCAGCAGTTTCAGTTCCGGCAATTCAAACTTACGACTTGCTACAAAGTATTTGCTCTGGGTAGAATGGATAGTAACAATATCCATTCCAAACTCCTGAAGTGCAGCAATATCTTTCGTAACCGTTGTTCTATGTGCAGATATTCCGTATTCATCATTCAATATATTGATTAACTGTGTTGTGGAAAGAGGATTTTCTTCATCGGTTCTTTCCAGTAAAATCTTTTGCAGGTATAAAATTCTTGGCTTTGTTTCCATAGCCCGACCTTTCTAAATTTCACAATACGTTATATGAAATATAGCCATTCTCATTTTAATCAAAGTGGTAACTCCACTTTCATTGTATCTATATCTTCCATAACTTTTTCTTTGTAGAAATAAAATAGTCCCCAAAATTTTTTCCTTGTTTTTCCGAAAATATCCACATTCATTTCCAAAAATATCACGAATTACAAAAGGTAACACATAATCTGAAATCTGGGTATCCATCGTTATATGTTCCATTCCAATAGTATTTATAATTCTCGAATAATTTTCAGTGAACCAGATATTATCTGTCCATTGCTTATTACATCTAAATGCTTCAAACGACTTTTCAAAACACTTACGATAAATACTGCTTATATTATCTGCTAACTGAACCAATTCATTTTCTTTGCTATCAACAAAATTGATATGTATTTTATTATCTTCAAACGACTGATTATATTCTTCTTCGTATCCCATTAAATTATCGTGATATATTTCTGTCTTGCTTATATCAACTCCGTGTAGATATTTTAAGCTCAAAAGCATTTCTCCTAATGCCGTCATATTCACAAAATTTACAGTATTTTTTGCAGCTATACGCTTCGTAAGTCAACAGGAATTCTCCATAATCCTTATTTTCTAACATAAGCTTAGCAAATGCTATATACAAATTATAATCATTTCTATCCAGTTTCTCATAAGGAAAGGAAATAAGATATTCCAAAAATTCTTTTTTAGAATTATCGGTGTTTTCACATACTGCGGAACAATAATGTAAAAACAGTTCTTCTTTTTTCTCCCGCCAAAGCACTAGCCATCATATAAAAAAGTTAATGTTTCTTGCTGTTGAAATGGCACTCCAAAAATATATACTGAAATCAATGTTGCCAAGTAAAATATCTTATCATAATTACAAATAAAGAAATGCTTATCATCAAGCATTTGTTATAAAATATTTTAGGGCTTCATTATTACGCTGAGTCATAAGCTCAGAACCTTTTATTTCTCCTGTAAATCCGAAACGATTCTTAAACTGTCTATACTTGTTCAGTATCTCTATTTCATCTTCTTTTTATCAGCAACAAAAACACTTCCCAATACAAAATGTCGTTGTCCATCATTAAACAATTGTCCATTTTTGTTCGGCATAATACAACCGGAATATCCAGACTCATCAAAAAAATAATTTCAATACATTTCTCCTTATGCTAAACGATAATTTAGATATCAGTCAATGGTAAAAGATTTCATTACTGGTTCACACAATTTGATTTTCCAGACGAAAATGGAAAGTTTTCCATACTGCTCATCTGGCGGTAAGATGGTTTTGGAACGCACAACATAAAACGTAATATTCAGAGAGAAACTGGAATGTTGTTCCATAGGAACAAATTGGTCAAGTTGGGAAAGCTTACTCAACCACCTGCAAAGTGAATTTGTATATGAGCCAAAAAGAAGGTTATGTGCGTTTCATTCAAAACATTAAATAAATGATAGATACACACATAACATATATTCCTCGAACAAAAATCTTAGTATAGTTGACCGCTTTTTGACATACTTATGGACAAATACGGAGATGCTGGTGCAGTCCGATACGGAATAGAGGGTGCGTTCAATGTAGCTCTTGGAAAAATTTGTGTTCACAATCCTTAATTATCAGGGAATACATACGTTCATTTTTATGGGTAGCGATGGCATATATAAATTTCTCCATAATTCATTATGGCATCAACAAGAGCATCTCTCAGCAAGGCTAATTTGGCAATACTGAATGTTGTTGTTCCTGATGAGAAAATCATAAATGAGATTATGAAAAACTCCCAACTAAAATCTTAGCATATTTTTTGAACATTCCAAGATGAAATCAGTCGAGTTAATCAATCTTCGTGATTGGTTATTCCTCATGCTGATGAATGGACAAGCTAATTGCTGATTAGAGCCGCTAAATTATCGTTTAGCATATCATTTAAAGCAATTTTTCTATCTATCTTATATAAACAGTCAGCAATATCTTTTTTGTATTTTCAACGGTGGAACAACAACCTTTGTTCCCATCAAATCTCCTATTCGGATTTCTTGTATAATACTGCCTGTTGTATGCTTAGATGCCAATTTAACAAAAAGTTACTTGTCAAATATAAACATAAATATTCTGGAATAACTACTTTCTTATCAACTCTTATGGAAAAAATAGATTCACCAATATCATAATAATTTGGTTCTTCCTTTATTAAATGACAATGTCCTATAGGTGCTCTACTCGAAAATAAAATATCTCCAACTTGAATATCTGACCTTTTATTTATAGTTCTCTTTGCATCCTCATCAATAGAATCAGATTTTGAAAAAATCTACTGTCCCATACTTTGTCAGATTTTTTGCTGTAATATATTTTTTAAATTGCCTTTTCCTAAAGAAAAATTACTTCTTGGATTTAATCCTGTATTTAACTGTAATATGCAATCTTCAAATTTCATTAATCTCCAATCTTTATTTAGCACATTTTCTTTTTTTTAACATTGCGATTTCTTCCCTATCCTATATATTTCCTATGTGCAATTTTTACATTGCTTTGGTTTTTACCATTGCATACTGCAAGGTCGTATCAATCTTTCTATGCCCCAAGAGCTGTTGAAGCTGCTCAATGGGCATTCCTTTATCTATTGCCATAGTTGCAAGGGTACGTCTAAACTTATGAGGGTGTACCTTGTGCAGTCCTCAATTGCTTTCCAAATTCTCTGAGCCTTGTTTCTATACCGCCGATTTTCAGCCTTTCGTGCGGTGCTTTCAGCGATACGAAAAAGTGCCGGGTTATCATCGGTTCTCTGCTGTTCAAGTAATTCTGCAAATGTATCTTTGTGCGAGCGTCAAAATAGACTACTCGTTCCTTACTGCCTTTACCGAACACAATACATTCTCTCTCATTGAAATCAATATCATTTCGGTTAAGCAGTACCATTTCGCCGACACGCATACCCGTTGAAGCCAGCATATCAATCATTGCCAAATCTCTCGGCTCGTTGCAGTTATCTCTCATAAGCTCCAACGCCTCATCGGAGTATGTTTCTTTAATGTTTGTACCGGTTTTGACTTTGTGTATACGCCTGACCGGACTTTTTCAGTATATAGTCCTCGTCCTCCAGCCAAGAAAAGAAGCTTGAAAGAATGCGGCGGATATTATCAATCGTAACCTTGCTGGATTTCTTCTTTTTCCTGATACTCGGTCAGGTATCGCCTTATGTCGTCGGTTTCAATGTGCTTTACGCTTTTGCCGACGGTCGCAATCATCATCTCGATAGTTGCCTTGTAGTATTTAAGAGATTTCTCGGAACAGCCCTCAATTCGTTTTGCCGACAGAAACAGTTCCACATAGTTCTGCTCCGAGATTCCCTTTTCACTTTCAATTTTGTTACCTCATAACCAAAAAGTGTATGCTGCAATACCTCTTGCAAGCGTTCTGTCTGTGCGTTATTCAAGAAAGGTAACATAGCCTGAACAACATCTTTGATTAAATCTTGTTTCACTAGTCAATTCTCCTTTTATTTAACTTAGAGAACGACTACGGAGTGGGTAGTCCCCTGATTTAACTCTCGCCACCCACAAGAGTTATGGGATGTATGTTAAACGATAATTTACCAATTTAGAGCAATGGTAGCTAAACTCATTTACGACTACTGGTTTAACAATTTGCCAGTTTCACAGACGAAATGGAAAGCCATACTGCTCATCTTTATGTAAGATGGTTTGGAACGCAAACTAAAACGTATGATATTCAGAGAACTGGAATGTTGTTCCACTACTCAAATTGGTAAGTTGGGAAAGCAATAGTCAACCACCTAAAAGTGAATTTGTATATTGAGCCAAAAGAAGGTTATGTGCGTTTCATTCAAACATGAGAGATTATTTATATATATCATCATACACACATAACATAATAAATCGAACAAAAAATAATAGTATAACTTGACCGCTTTGACATACTTATGGACAAATACGGAGATGCTGGTGCAGTCCGTACGGAATAGAGGGTGCGTTCAATGTAGGTACTTGAAAAATTTGTTTTTTGTGGAATCCTTATTATATCTGCTGTATTTTCATTTTATGGGTAGCGATGGCATATATTTCAAATTTATTATTTTAATTCATGTATGGCATCAACAAGAGCATCTTATCATAGCGAGGCTAATTTTGGCAATACTGAATGTTGTTTTTCCTGATGAGAAAATCATATTAGATTATGAAAACTTCCTGCATAAAATCCGTGTCAGCATATTAAAGAACAAAGATGAAACTGTCGAGTTAATCAATCTTCGTGATTGGTTACTTCCTATGCTGATGAATGGACAAGCTACCATTGCTTTTTGATTAAGCCGCTAAATTATCGTTTATCTTCTCGTTCAAAACAATTCGTTCTTCAAGGCAATTTAGGACTTTAACGATTTTTCTCTGTTCTTTGAGTGTAGGATAAGCTATCGGTACATCTGATAAAATATCAGTATTCAAATTAGGCATATTTGTTCCTACTGCGTGTGTAACAAGCCATTTCCTCGTTTCTTCTCGATTGAGATAAAAACGACAAGAAAGCCGGTTCTACTTCATTTGAATTTATCCTTACTCTCAAACATCCCGTTCCACACAATACACCTGCGTCTTTTTGCTCTTACAAATGCGTGTTTTTTCTACATCTCCTCTGCGAGCATACAATATGTCGTTCGCTACAGTACTGTATCTTTTCAGCCTTGTTGCATCTTCCTCCGATACATAGTTTATCGAGCTGTAATTGATGTTTCGATTTCCTATATCTTGGGGGCATAACAATTTCGGAATGCCTCGTTTCACATAATCAGATTGATGTAATTGGCTTCCAAACGGTCCGGTAATAATATCAGCTATTTTTTCCAAGTGTTGTTTTAGTCCATTTACTCATACTTCACCTTCTTTAACTGTTCCATAATTTCCGTTTTCAGTTTGTCGCCCTCTGCAAAATATTCCTGCAACTTCTCTGCATAGGCACTCATACGAGCATTAAACTCGTCCTGTGACAATTCAACATATTCGATTTTTACATCAAAATATTGTCCAGCCGCAAGTGAATACTTCTTTTCCTTGATTTCATCATAGGTAACAGCAACTGAAAAATCATCAACAGCTTCTTGATTAAGGAATGTATCAACAATTTTATCAATCTCAAAAATCACGAAGTCTGCGTTTCTGATTATTACCGTCCTTATATTCTTCTCCCAGTTTTGAAGCATCTATCAGTACAACCTTATCTGTTTTTTTTGAATTATCGAAAAATAATACTGATACATTAGTTCCGGTATTAGCAAATACATTTTGACGGCATACTAATACAGCCATAAACAATATGCTCGTCTACAATATGTTGTAGTATCTTCTTTTCTACACCTGACTTTGCAGTTATAAATCCGGTAGGAACTACAATCGCACCTTTTCCGGTTGATTTTAATGAATTAAGAACGTGCTGAATGAACAACGTATAAATTGCCATACTTCTTTCTTCTTGGCTGGTACTTTCGGAACTCCCGCCCAAAAACGAACAGGCATTGCTGCTATACGCTCTCTTTGTATCTGAGAAATCCATCTTAAAAGGCGGATTTGAAACTACATAATCAAAAGTTCTTAATTCCTGTCCATTATCACTCTTATGATATGGTGCAATCAGCGTGTCTCCTTGAATTGCATGGTCAAGAGAAGATACCAAGCTGTTCAGGATAAGATTAAGTTTTAACATTTTATTGCTTCGCTGTGAAATATCCTGAGCAAAAATAGTACACTTATCTTCGCCAATTTTATGGGCAAGAGCCATCAAAAAGTGTTCCTGTTCCGGCTGATGGGTCATAACACTCAATGCTATGTAAATCAGTTGCATTTCCAACAAGCAATCTTGCCATAATCGTTGCAATAGCGTGAGGAGTATAATACTCTGCATACTTACCACCGCCTGCGGTATTGTAGTCCTTTATCAGATATTCAAATATATCTGCAAAGAAATCATAGTGCTTCTCAAATGCTTCTTCAAAAGAAAAGTTTACCAACTTGTCAACCAAAGCACGGGCAAAAGGTGCTCTTGCTGTATCATCCGTTACATACTGTGTCAGCTTTTCAAAAAGCGGTATTTTTGTATTCTGAGCAGTCTGAGTTGAAAATATATCAATATTCTTATCTGCTATATCTGTCATCGTGCTGTCAAAGATTAAATCAAAATCGCCCTTTGCCTGCTGATTCCATAAGTTGGCAATAAGATGTTCCGGATTAAGTAATGGAATATCTGACGGTAAACTATCAAAAAAATATCCAAGCGGTCATCTTCTGACATTTCTGCATAAGCAAGTTCCCATTTTTCAGCATTTTTAAGAATCGGACTTACTTTTTTTTTACTTCATATCCGAACTTATCATTAAGAACTTATAAAGGAAAACCTGTGTGATAATTTTATATTCGTTACCATCGTTTCCCCATACCATAGGTCTGACAAGTTGCTTTTAAGGCATCTATCAACTCTATGGTTTTTTTTCTTTTATCGTCTTTGTTTCTTCCATTGTGTTCTCCTTTATGCCACTGAATAAGTCTGGTTATACTGGTCAAGATACTGTTTTGTAATCCTGCTCTGTATAAATACTCTATCCTCACGAGCACTCGCTATTCCCAACTTATCAATGCCTGCTTTTATTTGTGTCATAACCGTTCTCTCAAAATATGCGTCTTTCTTCAATATGTCATTTCTGTCATACACTTTCTGGTCAATATCAGACTTAATAGAAAGCAAAACATTCATAATAGACATATCATACTCTGAAACAATCGGCTGTTTATTTGCTGCTTTTCTAGCAAGATTTTCTTCCCTGATTCTTTTATGAATCCTTGCGAATTTTGCATCGCCATTATATTTTCTCAGCAGAACCGTATTTTTCTTCTGTTATTCATCAAGCTTCTTCAGAATATCTTCCAATTCCTTTCCTTGCTCCTCAATCTCAGATACACTCTTAGGTTCAAAAACCATGTTGCTTGAAGCGAAGCAAAAAATGCTTCCTGCAAAGTAATAAACTCAGGGTCATCAGGGTCGATATTCTGAGTAAAGGCACGAACAGTCTTTTTATACTTTTTCTGTTACTGCGTCTTTACCACCGACGATTTTCAATTCTTCCTCACTGATTTTGCTGAAATTAAAAGTAATATCCTCCATCGCTTCATTGACAAGTAACTTTGTGGTATCATCACTTGCAAAAAAGTTCTTTCTGATTTATGTTATCAATATGATGTTGCACCTCTGAAATCAATGATGGCAATTTTGTTAATTTTTAATTCCATTTTTGCAAATGTTTCCTTTAACTCATCATCGCCAAAGGTTCTTACCAAATTACAACAATCACGAGCAGCAATAAGAATTTTTTAAGTTTAAGCAATTCCTGCTTATCCTCAATCGTGGATATTTCCGAGCTAAATTCTTCCGCATTATCTGTGGTATAGTTAAAAAGAACCTGCTGCACTTCCTGCATTTGTTTAATGAGTTCTGCCGGATCTTCAATAACCTGTTTGAATGTATCTGTTTCATTTCCCGCACCAACTTCATTCGGGTCATTAAAACGGTTCAGCTCTTTGAGGTATGCTTCATTTGTTTCTTCAAAGTTCCTTTTTATATTTGCAAAATCAATAACATATCCGTAACGGTTTTTCTTTGTATGGTCTGTTGACTCTTGTGATTGCCTGCAACAAATTATGGTCTTTCAATTTTCTTCCAAAATACAGACGTTTCAATCTTGGTGCATCAAATCCGGTAAGAAGCATATTGAAAACGATAAGAATATCAACTGTCATGTTATTTTTGAAGTCATCAATAATCTTATCTCTTTGTATCTTTATCATCACTATCGTGAAGTATAAGTCCAGCTCGCAAATGACTTTTCATAGAAGCGTCTTTATTAAGTTCCGCTTGGATTTCATCAAAATATGCAAACAGTTTCCTTGCCTGCTCACTTGTTTCACAAATGACCATACCACCGAGCGTATTATCTCCCTGAATTTGTCTAAATCTCTTTAGGTCAGAAATAATATACCTAAGTAGCTCTTTTGACATAGTTATCGTGTTCAACAATCTGACTTTTCTTTACATCTTTCTTTTTCTACCAAGGTTTCAAGTTTTTCATAAATTTCAGAAAGTCGCTCCCTTATACTGTGTTTTCTATATCCTCACGAATAATTTTCAGCGTATATCCATCTAAAATTGATTTGTCATAATAGTATGTATGAATATAATTACCAAAAACTCTCCAAGATTCTCTTTCTTCTTTCAAAAGCGGTGTTCCTGTCAACGCAATCTTAATCGCATTTTTATCTGCGTCAAGAAGATTAGCCAAGAATGAGCCTTCTGGTTTATATCCTCTATGTGCTTCATCAATAATAAACACTCTCTGCAAATTCGTTGCATACGCAGGAAGGTCAACTTTGACCTATCTTCGGCAAAACGCTGTATATTTACAACTGTAATTTCAGGTTTTCCGTATTTCCCTCTTTGTGCCTGATTGTTACGGAACTGCTCCATAAGTTCAGCACGGAGCTTGCCGTTTTTACAACCAATCCACGAGCTTCAAATTCTTTCTGAAGCTTGCTTCAGCAAATCAAGACGGTCAACAATGAAATAAAAACTTTGCAACTTTATTTTGCTTGCTGAAATAGTCAGAAAGGACATAAGTAAGATAATAAGAAAGGGGCTGTCTTTCCACTACCTTGAGTATGCCATATAACACCTGAATTAACACCTTCATCAATTCAAATTTAGAACGTAGTTGGCCACTGA
>VOFK01004149.1_pt1 | contig 12947 bp, 24 predicted proteins | sample 5384121 | NCBI WGS metagenome assembly VOFK01 (sample SAMN12384730, study PRJNA508395) | human gut metagenome | isolation source: healthy gut J | host: Homo sapiens | reverse complement strand
CGGCGCCGAGCGCGTCTACGCGCAAGCCCTCGAGCATGGCAAATCAATCCACCGTGCGCTCTGTCAGCAGCTTGCCTTTTTTTTATCGAAAATCAGCGTGATTTTAGCACAGGCAGGTCGCAGTTTTTCCTGGCAGCCAGCACAGCCGCCTTTGGCCTCAGAAGCTGTCGCTCGCGTGTTTCGATGAGCACGAGGTTCAGCCCGCCGCCCGCACCGATGCGAATGGTTTTCCGAACAGTTCGACCGCCCGTTCAAACGGCGGCAGATCGCCCATCGGTTAAGCAGCTTGCCGGTCGGGCCGATGTCAAGCGCAATATAGGGCATCCCTTCGAAGCCTGCTCTGCTTACGCGAGCTTGTGGCCGCGAAACTGCAGTTTGTAATGATTTGCAGTCTCGGATATTTAAGGGCATTTGCACCGGAAAGTGTTGGTGTTCACCATCACAGCCGGCTTCAAAGTAGCTGCGGTTCAGCGCAATAATCTCATCCGGATGGGGACAGATTCCACGTTTCCGGCAGTTCACCGGCTTTTAAGCCATGCTCCTGCAGGATGGTGCCCATGCCGCCATCGAAAAATATCCATTCTTTTTCCCCAGTCGTTCGGTCGTTTCATTCTTTTCATCTCCTGTAAGCGCAATCCGTCTTGCCGCATTCCTCACAGCCCTTTGCGCGGTGACACGGCTGCGGGTGTTTCAGACAGACCGATCACCGCCGTTACCGACTTGATAGGTGCCAGACAGCTGGTCACGGTCAAGCCAATCTTGCAAGCGGCGTATCCAGCAGGCGGCTGAAATCCCGCTGGTGTGCGATGGAAAATCACCGTAACGACTGAACCGCGGTCGACAGTACATGCCGCGCTGAGCGGCTTCCTGCCGGATGCGTTCGTTGACCTCGTCGCAATAGGTTCGACCATAGCCGCTGCCGCCGCCTGATAGATCACTGCGTCGCTCATCCGAACTGCAGACGCGCGGGCAATCAGGGCGATCCGGCCCAATACCGAAAGTGTTGCTGCCATCAGACAGACCTCGCTGCAGCCCCTGCAGATTGCGTGCCAGATTTTTGTGAATTTGTACATCTGCGATCTCGAGCGTTTGCGCGTCAATATGCTGCAGCGGAAAACACGCGGTAGATCGACTTGTTCCGCCGCCTGCTGCAGTAAGCTTCACCGCATCGTGTCAGCTGGCCTGCACAGCCTCATCCGGCTGCGTGCCGTGATAACCCATGTAGCGGATGGCTTCCGATCTGTCCAGTTCAATCACTTGAGAATCTCCGACAGGCTGGACTGAATACCTGCGGCAATTTCCGGCTTATTCATCGAGTAAACATGGATATGGTTGACGCCGTTTGCAAATCAGGTCGATGATCTGATCGGTCGCGTAGGCAATGCCCGCCTGCTTCATGGCCGCCGGATTGTCACCGAAACGGTCAACGATGGCCTTGAAGCGCGCGGGCAGGTAGGTGCCGGACATGGAAGTGATACGCTTGATCTGCTTGACATTCGTCACCGGCATAATGCCTGCAACAACCGGAACCGTAATGCCCTTTCGGATACGGTACAGGAAGTTGTACATGATGTTGTTATCAAAGAACATCTGCGTGGTCAGAAATTCACAGCCGGCGTCTACTTTTTTCCTTTGAGGTGCAGAATATCCTCGGTTTTATTGGCTGCCTCAACGTGACCCTCCGGGTAGCAAGCGCCGCCAACGCAGAAATGCCCTGCGACTTGTATCGCGTACCAGTTCAGCGGCATAGTGGTAGTCAGAATGCGGAGCACCGCCCTCCGGAATATCACCGCGCAGCGCAAGAATATTCTCGATACCGGCATCCTTATACTTTTTTTACCATCGCTGCAACGTGCTCACGGGTAGAGAAACACAGGTCAGATGGGTCAGAACGGTAACATCATACTTCTTCTTGAGATCTGCCGCGATGTTAACCGTGTGTTCGCTCGTGCCGCCGCCACCGTATGTAACGCTCATAAAGTCCGGACGCAGCGCCGCAATCTCCCTGTGTTGCGTGTGCGACAGACTCATAGCTGCTGCTGGTCTTGGCGGGAATACCTCAAAAGAAAGGGTTACTTTTATCCTGATTCAAAAGTTGAGAAAACCTTCATGTTGCATCTCCTATGTTTCTACTGTATTTCTGTTTAATAAAAAAGACACGATTTTTGATCCGCGTGAAAATTCTATACGTTCCAAAGCCGTAGTGTTTATTATATCACATTTTTTCTCTACTTTATTTCCAGACAAAAAAATACGATATAATATAACGTATCGGAGGGATTATTTTTGACCGATATGCTTAAGAACTGTCAGCTGTGTCCGCGCGCCTGCGGCGCAGACCGCACAAAGGAAGCCGCGGAGCCCTGCGGTGCAGGCATCGAAATCGAAGCTACACGCGCATCGCTTCAGATGTGGAGGAGCCGCCGATTTCGGGTCAAATGGCTCGGGGCACGGTGTTTTCTCTCATTGCTCGCTCGGCTGTGTTTTCTGCCAAATCCGAAAGATCAGCAGCAGAGGCCGAGGGACAGAACATTACGGCAGATGCACTGGCGAAAACCTTTCTCTGGAGAAAAAAAGGTGCGCATAACATCAACCTTGTTACCGGTGCCCATTATGTGCCGCAAATTATCGAAGCGCTGCAAATTGCCCGAAAACAGGGGCTTTCGCTTCCTGTTGTATACAATTCCAGCGGATATGAGCAGGTGGAAACGCGCAGCTGCTCGATGGTCACAGTGACATCTATCTGCCGGATTACAAGTATTACAGCAGCTACTATGCAGGTCTGTACTCGCATGCGGAGGATTATCGTGAGTTTCGCCGTTCCGGCTATTGATGAAATGGTGCGCCAGACAGGTGCACCGCAGTTTGATAAAAATGGTCTGCTGAAGCGCGGCACCGTCATCCGGCATTTGATGCTGCCCGACTGGCCGGCGACACAGCGCAGGTGCTTTCGGGATATTGCCTCTCGATGGGGCGACAGCGTGCTTGTCAGCCTTATGCGGCAGTACACGCCGTTTGATATGCAGGATTATCCCGAGCTTGACCGCACTATCACCGCAGAGGAGTACGCAGATGCCTGTACGCTGTTCGGTGAGCTTGGACTCGGCGGTTTTTCAGCAGGACGAATCCATCAGCGAGAGTTTTTATTCCCGCCTTTGACGGCACAGGATTGGAGGAAAATTAACATGAAAACCGTTCTCAGCATTGCAGGCACCGACCCGACAGGCGGCGCAGGTATTCAGACCGACCTGAAAACCTTTGAAGCCTTCGGCGTGTATGGCATGGCCGTTATCACTGTCGTATGTGCAAACAAAAAATACCACTGGTGTATTCGGGTATGCAGCCGGTTTCCGCTGAACTGGTTGGCAAACAGATTGACTGTGTGTTTGACGATATTTTCCCCGGATGCCGTCAAGGTCGGCATGCTGTATGACGCAGAGATTATTCACACAGTAGCGGAGCGCTTGAAGGCGTACCACGCCAAGAATATCGTACTCGACCCGGTAATGATGTCCTCAAGCGGTACCGCGCTGCTGCATCACGATGCGGCAAAGGTTCTGCAGGAGGAGCTGTTCCCCACTGTGCACTCTGGTAACGCCTCATCTGCATGAGGCAGCCGCTGTCGCAGCCATAAAATCACCAATCGTGAAGATATGGAGCAGGCGGCCCGCGAGATCGTCGGCAAGACCGGCGGTGCCGTTCTGGTCAAGGGTGGTCATTGGCAGACTGCGCAGATGATCTGCTGTTTGACGGCACAGGAATGCACTGCATATTTCCCGCGCCGCGTATTGACAACCCGAACACGCACGGTACCGGCTGCACGCTATCCAGTGCAATCGCATGCGGACTGGCACAGGGCGTGTCGCTCGTCGACAGCGTCGCGGCTGCCGGTATTCGACCGCCTTCCATTGACTTCAGGCTGAATCTGGTCACGGTTCCGGTCCGCTGCAGCACCGCATTGTGGATTGGGAGAACTGGCATGCGTGAACTGCGGTGCATTCCCGACGCAAAGCCAAGCATTTCAATTTTTTCAAAATGTAAGCAGGGAAAAGTGCAAAGAATACAGGGCAAAAGGCTGAAGAAAAGCTTTTTGTCCCTGCACTCATTTACACTGCACCGGTGTTGTTTCACCTATTCAGCAAAAAGACGAGTAAGCAAAACCCCATTCGGAGAAACTTACTGTTTTTGCGCGCTGTTTTCAGCGCGCCCCATGTTTATCTGTTTGCGGTGCTGCTCCATGCCCGATGATCAGGGAATGCAGCAAGCGCACGATCAAGAATGCCGTGCATATGAGCGATGGTAATGCTGCTGCTGGGTCATCGGCACATTCCTGCTTCTCGGCGCTGTGCCGCAGACGATACTGCATTTCCCGCTCGTTCAGCTACATGCAGCCGCTTAGTAAATGACAGTGCGTACTTGCTCACGTCCTCAGGAAACTCATTACCGCGGTAAACGAGAAACTGCAATATCTTTTTGCCGAAATCTGCGAATCCAGTCGGCAGTTTTTCCGGTGCCGATATCGCCGCACCTGGCGGTGATGCGCAGCCTTCGGAGATGAGCGCACAGTATCGCCATCCTGCAAAGAATTCAGCCGTGCAGCACCGAGAATCGCCTGCCGCAGATTGCCTGTTTTGTATCAACAGGATGGAGCACGAGGTCAGCTGGACATTTTCGGCACCAGCTTGTCCACAATGCCGAACGCCTGCGAGTCCGTGATAACCAGTCCGCGGCGCCTCACGCAGGGATTCCAGCGTGCGGGTCGCTCGGTTTCGCAAAGGGGTGACAAGCGAAATTGCGCCTGCTTCCAGAATATCGCGGGATGGTCTGTTGCTGTGCAGGATCAGCCGGCCTTTCGGTGCGGCTGAGTCGACGGCACGACCAGTGCCGACTGTGTCATTCGGCGCAAGCAGGTCAGCGACCAGACGTTTTTCCGGCCAGTCGGCTTGACGGCTCGTGCGATCAGTTCCTTGAGTTCACGGATATTGCTGCGTCGGCTGCTGCGCTGACGTAAATCTCGTTTTCCGGCATGGCGGCAGGAACCGAAGTCAAATCCGCCTTGTTGTGCGCGATGGCAAACGGAAATTCTCCTGCTTGCGGAACAGCTCGATAAGGCTGCAACCGCGCGGTACGTCCGTGACAAGAACCGCAATATCCGTCTTTTTTCCAGCACGCGGGAGCGCCCGGCGAACACCACCGAGCGTGCCTCATCAATGCCCGGCGTGTCGATGATAACCACCGACCGATAGGAGCAGTTCCATCGCCTTCTGCACCGGATCGGTGGTCGTGCCCTTTTGACATCGGAAACAATGGACAGTGCTTATCCGGTCATGGTTACCATGCCCGCATTGCGCAGACCGAAAGCCGATGCTCGCCGGAGGCTGCAGCGCCTCAGTCCCATAGGTTCCTCCCGGAAGCGGGAATAAGTGTTGAGCTGTTCCGATATGCTCGGCTGCAATGTTCGCGCACCTTAGTCGCGCGGAGATTTTAAGTTCCTCGGAATCAGCTCCATGCCGGAAACCCGCGCGCGTCTTCGCTGGCGCATCGACCGTGAGCACTCGGCGGCGTCGTCCATCAGTACATTCAGTGCTTGGCACGGCAGTTGAGGATCTACGGCGCGTCTTGCCACAGACTCATAAAGCGGTCGCCGTGTGCGGCCCTGCTGGTAGTAGGCGGTGCAGAACGGCGGAATAAACCCAAGCTGCATGAGCCCGTGAACAACCTCATCGAGCGAGCGCCGATCGGCTACATCAAACTGCTCTTCAGAGTCGTGCGGACGCTCCTCTTCCTCATAGCCGCCGACCGAGCGGGAAGCAACCGCTGATCTGCGAAATACCCAGAGCGCCCGCTCGCGCACCTGCTGGCTCGCGGGTGGATGACTCATGCCGGTGTACGGCACGGCAATGCGGATGCACGCGATAACTCTTTGCGAACAGCTCGTCACTCAGGCCGTTGTCGAATACATTCGTCGTCAATATCATTCTGCGCGCTTGATACGCGGCACGCTGATAGTATGCGGGCCAACGCCGTGTGCCAGTTGTGCCCAGATGCTGGCGTGCATGAGCAGACCGGCGAACTCGTATTTGCACATCTCCAGACCGAACAGAACACCCAGACCAACGTCGTCGATACCGCCGTCCACTGCACGATCCATTGCTTCGGTGTGGTAGTCGTAATCGTGCTTTCGACCTGCCGGCAGCTTGGAGGTGCAGTTTCCTGCTTTGTGGTAGGTCTCCCCTGAAACAGAATGCCGATGCCTGCGTCCTTCAGCTTGCGGTGAAACCTCGACTGTGGTCGCGCGCAATGTTGACGTTAACACGTCGAATCGCACCGTTTTTATGGATGGAAAATGGTGCTGATGCACCGAGAATGTATCAATCGGGTTGTTGACCGGGTCCTCACCAGCCTCAAATGGCAAGACGCTTTGTGACCCATATCTCTGCAGCGCTATGCAACCCTCGCGGGCGACTTCCCTGCGTCAGCTTGCGGGTGATATGGCGGTTTTTCGCGTGATACGGACAGTGTAAACACAGCCGTTTACGCAGTAATTCGACAGATACAGCGGCGCAAAACATAACAATACGGTTGCCGTAGAACGCCAGCTTGATCTCGGCCAGCCATTACCCTCGACTTCGGGAATACGCAGGCCAGCAGCACGGAGTGTTTCGCGATGTGTCAGACCGGCACAGTGTACGCCGGTGGCGGCCTTCTGCGGACGGGCCTTTTTCAGAATGCTGTCGATCAGCTCGATGTTGTGCTTGTTCTCCTCGGCGTAGCTTTTCAGCGTTTCAAGCGATTTCCTCATGGTTGATAAACTCTCTGCATGGAGTTCGGGTTGTACTGAGCCATTTTTTCGTTTTCCTTTCTTATCTTGCGGTCAGAAGATTACTCTTTCCGTCAGAGTCCCCTTTAAAATGTATCACTTTATCGGCTAATATCTCCGCGTGCGGTGTAAACAACTGGCAGCCGACCGACGCCACACGGCGCGACAGGCAGCCGATGCACTGTGCAGCCTCCTCGCCGGTACATAGTTTGCCGTCGTACAGTGCATATTTTTTTCGCACCCCAAGCGGGAGACAGATTGGGGCATCACTACATGTTTGCACCAGCCTGCAGTCCGCGCTCGCGGCCGTCCGGCCGGATGGTGCCAAGCGCCGTTGTGGCGGGCAGCAGCAAATGCGGCTGGATCAGCCGCAGCAGTGACAGCAGATACACTGTCGCTCACACGTTCCTGCCGGAAAATCGCGGAACGGTGTGTCTTTCTGCGGAATAAACGGGCCGATACCGCACATCTTCCGGCCGAAATTTCGATGAACTTTTAAGTCCTCAGCGAGTGTCCGCGCCGTCTGATACGGCGAGCCAACCATAAAGCCACAGCCGGTCTGGTAGCCGATGTCTTTCAAATCACGAAGGCAGCGCATGGGTTGTCAAACGACATCTGCGCCGGATGCAGCTTTTCATAATGCCCTTATTGGCGGTTTCGTGACGGAGCAGATAACGGTCCGCGCTCGCGTCGAACATCGCCTGATAGGGCTTCAATGAACTCTCCGAGCGACAGCGTTACTGCACAGTCCGGAAATTCGGCTTTGATCTGTCGTACCAGATGGCAAACCATTATCGACTGAGAATGCGCCGTCCTCGCCGCCCTGCATGACAAAAAGTGCGGAAGCCGAGCGCATAACCTTCCCAGGGCACAGTCCAGTATCGCGCCTCGGTCGTCAATAGCGGTCACATGCGGGATTGGAACGCCGGATACCGCAGTAATAGCAGTCGTTACGGCAGATATTGCCGATTTCGATCAGTCCGCGAATGTACATCCGTACCGTATACCTGTTTGCGTAAGGCAACCCAAGCTTTCTCCGCGGCATAGGCCGCCAGTTCGTCGCTCTGGTTTTCGATCAGATATTCGTATTCCTCTATTGACAGACTGTGCTGCGCTTCCAGCCGGTCAATGAGCTGCTTCGCCTTATTCATCGCTCTGCACATTGGAGTATGCGGTCTTGACGCTGATACCGTCCAGATTGCCGATCTTGCCGGACAAAAGCCGAGATCACATCCTGCGGCGCATCAATGGCGATGGACACAATGTTGATATTGCGCGCTCGATAGGGAATACCCATGCGCCCGATGATATAGCTGCCGTACTCATGCAGCAGGGTATTGAGCCGTTCCCACAGAATCCGTGTTCTCTACCACGATTCCCCATTACGGGCAACTCTTGTTTGCATAAAAAACACCTCGAATAAAAATAACTGCGTCCTCTGAAAGACGCAGTCCGGTACAGATATAAACGGCGCTTCCGTGCAGAAAAACGCTGCAATACGATGTGGACGGCTCGCTTTCATGCAGAATCTGCGGACGCAGAGAGGCTTACTGTCCAGGATCGCTACCTCTTATTATAGAGGATAGTCGGCAGACCCGCAAGCAAAACCGACGATTTTATGCAAAGAATTATTTTCGCAAAAAATGTATGATATTTTTGTCGAATTTTTATCCTTCAAATCTATATCTTGTATGGTACAATGCAACCCAGCAGCACACGATATAAGGGTATGTGCTTTTTGCACTTCGCCTGTAAACGGCAGTGCTTTTTTTGTTCGCTTTTTGTCGGACAATATGATATAATAATGAACGTATGAAATTTAGAGAGGAACAACACATGGTTCGAGTTGTCAAAAAGGATCACACCAAAGAACCGTTTAACATCCAGAAGGTTGTTATCGCCGTTAATAAGTCGGCAAACCGAGTCCTCTACAACTTTACAGAGGATGAGCTGAAGGTCGATCTGCAATCATGTCGAGGGTTATATCCGTGACCATCACATGACCGAGATTCAGATCTGGCAAATGCACAACATCGTCGAGTCCCGCGCTGGAGGCGGTGCGCCCGGAGGTTGCCAAAGCTACCGCGACTACCGCAACTATAAGCAGGATTTTGTCGGCATGCTGGACAGCGTATATACCAGAAAAGCCAGTCCATCATGTATATCGGCGATAAGGAAAATTCCAACACGGATTCCGCGCTGGTCTCCACCAAGCGCAGCCTGATCTTCAATCAGCTCAATAAGGAGCTGTACCAGAAGTTCTTTATGAACACCGAGGAACTGCAGGCCTGTCGGGACGGGCTACATTTACGTCCACGATATGTCGGCGCGCCGCGATACCATAGAACTGCTGCCTGTTTGATGTAGCGAGTGTCCTCAAGGACGGCTTTTGAGATGGGCAATCTGTGGTACAACGAGCCGAAAACACTTAATGTTGCATTTTGACGTAATCGGCGATATCGTGCTGTCTGCGGCGAGCCAGCAGTACGGCGGCTTTTACCATACCGTCGGTCGATCTGCTGCTCGAGCCGTATGCCGAGCTGCAACTACAAAATACTGACCGAAAGTATATACTCGTCTGGGGTCTGGATGCTGATACGGTCGAAGGAAGTATGGCGGACATTCTCAACGACTTTGAGCAGGGCTTCGGGCTGGGAATGCTAAGTTCAACACGGTAGCATCCAGCCGCGGCGACTATCCGTTCATCACCATGACGATGGGGGCACCGGCACGGGCCGCTTTAAAGCTGGCCTCCATCACCATGCTGAACGTGCGCCGCAAAGGGGCAGGTAAAAAGGGCCAGAAGAAGCCCGTACTGTTCCCGAATCGTATTCCTGTAGTGATGAGAACCTGCACGGTCCCGGTAAGCCGCTCGAGATGTATTTGAAAACCGGTATCCGCAATTGCTCGTCCCTGCGATGTAGCGCGGACTGGCTTTTCGCTCGCGGCGAAGTATATGTGCCGAAGCCAGCACCGACAAAGGCCGGCAGCGCGTATCGTCAGCCGGAAATGGGCTGCCGTGCGTTCTCTCCGTGGTTCGGCGCGGCGGCATGGCTGCGGGCAACAAACACGGTATTGTCGACGCTGAACATTGGTGCGGTATCGCTGCACCTGCCGATGATCGCCAGGCTCGGCAGGAAGGCAAATCATTCGCGAGTGCTGAGGACTATCTGGAGCTTATCCGCAAGCTACATATCCGCACCTAGCGTACCTGGGAGATGCGTGCATCTACCAATCATGCTGGCGTACTGGTGAGGGCGCGTTTCATGGCGGACATCTCAAACTCGTCGGACAAGATCAAACCGATCATGAAAACCGCTACCGCGTCGTTCGGCATTACTGCACTTAACGAGCTGCAGGAGTTGTACAACGGCAAATCGCTTGCCGAAGACGGTCAGTTTGCCCTCGAAACACTGCAGTATATCAACGATAAAGGTCGAACAGTTCAAGAACGAGGACGGCTTAATCTGTACTATCTACGGTACACCGGCAGAGTCTGTGCGGTTTGCAGGTCGAGCAGTTCCGCAAGAAATACGGCATCATCGAGGGTGTTTCCTGATCGTCCGTATGTCCAACAGCTTCCACTGCCACGTTACCGAGGACCTGACACCGATTCGAAGCAGGATCTTGAGGGTCGTTTCTGGAATCTGTGCAACGGCGGCAAGATCCAGTACGTCAAGTACCCGATTGACTACAACCATGAGGCGATTCGCTCTCTGGTGCGCCGCGCCAGAGGCAAAGGGCTTCTGAGGGTGTCGGCGCTTCACTGCGTACCGCGATGACTGCGGTCATGAGGCTTTCATGGACGTCTGCCCAGTGCGGCAGCCGCAACCTTACCAAAAATCGAGAGAATGAACGGCTATCTTTCCTACTGCGTATTGAAGGGCGATACGCGCCACAACGATGCCAAGATGGCCGAAATTGCTGAAAAGAAAGAGTAGCAAATACGAAATGCAGTATCACCATAACCAAGGACGATATGCTCAACGGCGATGGCCTGCGTGTTACCAGCTGTGGGTGGCCGGCTGGACAATGCCTTCGTCCCGGCTGTCACAACCCCATCACATGGGACGCGAAGGCGGACTGCTGTTTGATCAGGCAGCAAAGGCTGAGCTGTTCACCGAGCTTGGCAAGGACCATTATCTCCGGCATCACGTTTTCCGGCGATCCCGCTCTCGGCAAACTTCGCGAGGAGATCAGCGAGCTGTGCCAGCGAGATTCAAAGTTTGATAAGACCATCTGGCCGGGTATACCGGCTACCGCTGAGGAAATCGCGGCTGCCGTTTCTTGATCAGATTGACGTGCTGATCGACGTCGTTTTGTACAGCAGGCCGATCCGGGCAGCTTCACTGGCGCGGCAGTGCCAACCAGCGCGCGTGATTGATGTTCCGCGCACGCTTGTGGCTACAGTATCGTCCTGCATGACGATAAGTAAAAAGGAGTGCTGGAATTATGCAACAGATCGTACAGTTTTTCAAGGTATCTGAGGAACAGTTTGTCCGTGACTGGTGCACGGCTACCGCCGCAGCGCGGATGAGGCCAAGCTAGTCTAATGGTGAACAGTCCTGAAATGCGCCGCGCGACCAAGGGCTTTGCCGGCTATGATTTTGGTGCCGGAAAGCTTTTACGCTTGTTCCGCATGAGACCATCCTTATTCCGACCGGTATCCGCGTTATGACGAGGACGGCTGCGCTGAGCCTGTACCCGCGTTCCGGTCTGGGCTTCCGTCACCGTCTGCAGCTTGACAATACGGTCGGCATTATCGACAGCGACTACTTTGAGGCTAAAATGAAGGATTATTATTCTCATTAAGATGACCAGCGACGATCACAAGGGCAAAACTCCTAATGGTTGCCGCAGGCGACGGCTTTTAGGGGTATTTTCCGCCGTTCGGTATCACCGTGGACGATGAGGCTGACGGTGAACGCACCGGCGGCTTCGGCAGCACGACTGAAAAGAAGTAACAATTTCCATAAACAGCCAAAAGCGCATTCATTAGAGATTTATCTGCGAATGCGTTTTTATGCCCCCTGTTTACATGAAACAGGCAGCACAGATCCCGCGCAAAAATTTGGGACTTTTCCATACAACAACCCTTCATCATGCCTTACCCTCCTTCAGCACTGCAGCAGGAACAGCCCTGCCGCGATCACTGCCAGTGCAAATAGCCACACCGGCAGACAGGATGGGAGCAGACTGCCCAAAGCAACAAGCCTGTTCCAAACATAAATACGGCAAGACCGATCGCCTGACCACGGCAGAACATAGCGCATCACGCTCCTTTTACCAGTATAAGCAGCTCGGATAGAAAATGTGACAGCAAAGCGAAACCGATCTGCTCATATTTTTTACGCAAAGCGCTTCATATGGTAATGCAGGAGCAGCGGTGAAACCAAAGGAGGCAGCATCAATGGAACTGAATCAAACAAGCATCTGCTACTACGAAAAAAAGTAGCGCATATCTCTGCGGCGACAGAGAGTGCGGATTCGATTGTGCCGACACGTTTCCGGATATCGGACGAATCGTGTGCGCGTATGGTACGGCGGTCATCAAGACCAGACTCCACAGAATGACCGCCTGCTAGTATCCGGCACCGTGCAGACGACCGTACTGTACGAACCGAAAACGGTGGTAAGCTGCGTCGACTCTCCGTGCCGGTCACGTTTGCGCATATTGAGGAATGTGAGGGTTTAACGGCAGAATCTATCTGCAGCACCGTGTGCCGCATTGCTGCAGTAGATGCCGAAGCTATGAACAGCCGCAAGGTGAGCGTCAGCGTTCAGCTTTTGCTTTTTTAACTGAAGGCTACTGCAAAGCTGAATGCAACGTGACGGAATCGGTCGAACTGGACGGCATAGAATGCCTGAGCCATTTGCAGAGCATAACGCTGCTGGAGCAGGTACGCAGTTATCCGGTGACAATACTGGATGACATACAGCTTGCGGATGCAGCGGAGCTGTCCCTGCTGCACACCGATTGCACGATGCAGGTATCCGAGTGCCGCGCCATGCATGGCAGAATCATCGTGAAAGGTGAAGCTGTGCTGCACTGCCTTGCCATGCAGGAGGATGATGCTGTGCGTGTACTGAACAGTAGCAGCAATACGTAACTGAACGGCGCACAACA
>VOFK01001114.1_pt1 | contig 12952 bp, 15 predicted proteins | sample 5384121 | NCBI WGS metagenome assembly VOFK01 (sample SAMN12384730, study PRJNA508395) | human gut metagenome | isolation source: healthy gut J | host: Homo sapiens | reverse complement strand
AAGGTGGAAAAAGAATCCAACCGATGATAGCAAACTGATACTGACCATAAACAAGCAGTCGATAGACGAATGGTTCAAAGAACAGTGGAATAAATTACGGCAAAGTTTACGACAGTCAGCGGAAGAGCCAAGAAAAAATAGAGGATTCAAGCTATAATTCCGCTCTATATAATCCAAAACATCAATAAAATAACTAATTTTGCATTCGGATAGGGGCAACTCTTTCCAAGAAATAAGAAAATAAGAAGCGTTATGCTCTCTTGTAAGTCGAGAACGTAGGAAATTCACCAGTGTACTGGGATTGCATAGTGGTTCTCACGCATACAGCATGGGCTGCTACCTCTACATCTGTACACAAGGTTTCCTACGACTTTCGACTTCGAGTGTTGCATCAGTAGTTTGTGCTTCTGCATTTATAAATCGCTCCATCGTGCTATGGAGCATTGTATTATTTTGTAGATGAAGAATATCGAAGCAGATAAAGAACTCATAGCGGCATCGGAATCAAGGATATAAAGGACTATGAAATTGAAATCAACATCGAAAATGGTATAGTAGTAAGATAAAAGTAATGGCAGAATCTTTTAAAAATATGTTTGATAAGCCATTCTTTGGAAGGTTTGTCAACGACTTGTCTCTTGTTCTCCAGAACATGAGTGTAGACAAGTTTGTAACTTTAGTTATGGATGAAGAATGGGAGAACAGAGGTTATAAGCAGCGGATTGCACACATAACTACTGTTCTGCACAAGTTTATGCCAACCGAGTATAAAGAAGCTGTTGCGAAAATCTTTAAATTATTAGACTGTGTAAAAGTTAGACTGCTCGATTTTTCAAAGATAGACGATAAAAATTTCAATTTGCTGACATTAGAATATGGGGTTATTTTGGACCATTATGTGGAGCGATATGGAATAGAGGACTATGAGACATCAGTGAAAGCCATTGAGCGAATTACGCAATTCACGACTTGCGAATTTGTGACCCATGCCTTTATTGTGAAATATCAAGATGAAATGATGAAACAGATGTTGGCTTGGTCAAAACATCCGCACTGGGGGGTAAGGAGGCTTGCATCGGAAGGGTGCAGACCTCGTCTGCCGTGGGCGATGTCATTGCCTAAATTAAAAGAAAATCCAGATCCCATCATTCCGATTATGGAAAATCTGAAAAACGATCCATCCAGGTTTGTAAGGTTGAGTGTTGCCAATAACCTGAACGATATTTCAAAGGATAATCCACAAATCGTAATTGCTTTGGCTAAAAAATGGAAAGGGCAATCAGAGAATATTGATTGGGTTATCAAGCATGGATGCCGAACATTGCTTAAGCAGGGGAATCACGAGATATTGAACCTGTTTGGACTGAGTTTGAATGACAATATCAGCATAGGTGACTTTAAGATTCTTACAAAAAGAATAAAAATGGGTGATTCTGTTGAATTTTGTTTTAATCTAAACAATTATAATACGGAAAAACGGACAATAAGATTGGAATACGGAATCTATTATCGGAAAATGAATGGAGAGATGACGAGGAAAGTCTATAAAATCAGTGAGAAGGAATACAAAGGAAACTCCATTACGGAAGTCAATAGGAAACATTCGTTTCGCCCCATAACGACAAGAACTTTTTATCCCGGCATTCATCAGATTGCTGTTATATTCAATGGATGTGAATCGGGAAAATGTGAATTTGAACTTGTTGAATGACAGTTTTTAATAGTTGAGATTAATCCGTAAATTCCCCGTTATATCCAAGAAAAAACAAGTGGTTTGCACGTTAAAAGGGAGGTTTTCCACTTACCTTCCCATACTATCAATCTTAAAGAATACAAAAAACACCCAATTTTACATTCTTGGGTGTAAAATTGGGTTTGCTTTGCAATTTGCTGATTTTCAGCGTTTATTGCGGAGAGAGGGGATTCGAACCCCCGGGAACCTCTCGGTTCAACGGTTTTCAAGACCGCCGCAATCGACCACTCTGCCATCTTTCCAATATGTTTTGCGATCAAACGTTTCGTTTAATTGCTTTGCAAAGGTAGTCATTCTTTTGGAATATACAAAGAGTCTTATGCGCTTTTTTTTTTTGTTTATTCTTTCTCTTTTAAGAATAGAATGTGGGAATCCCTTTTTATTGCTATTTTTGTAGCAAATAATTTATCAATCAAGTAAAAGGTTTCTATATGAGAAAGTTGAAAAGTTTATGGCTGGTTTCCGGTTGTGCTGCTATTAGTAAGCTGCTCGATGTCCGCTAAATCAGATAAATCAAGTGAGGCTGGTACCGCCTCCAAGGGAGAGGTCGTTACTTTGAACAAGGCAGAGTTCCTGCAAAAGGTATTCAATTACGAGAAGAACGCTACGAAATGGGTATATGAAGGTGATAAGCCTTGTATCATCGATTTTTATGCGGACTGGTGTGGTCCCTGCAAGCAAGTGGCTCCTATTTTAAGGGATTTGGCTATCCTGTATAAGAATGATATCGTAGTTTATAAGGTAAATGTGGATAAGGAAAAGGAGTTGGCTGCCGCTTTCGGCATACAAAGTATTCCTACGTTCTTGTTTATCCCTAAGGAAGGACAGCCTCAGATATCGATGGGAGCTCTTCCCCGTGAGGAGTTTGTGAAACAGATCGATACTTTCTTGTTGAAGAAGAAGTAACACGACTTAGTTAATCATCATTTATAGATCGGAAAGCCGTAGAATTTTTTAGATTTTACGGCTTTTTTAATTGGGAGGGATGCTTTATGAAAGTAGGAATTATCAGATGTATGCAAACAGAGGATTTTTGCCCCAGGTACTACTGATTTTAGGATGATCCGTGAGAAAAAAAGGGAGCCTTTGAGGGTGTAGAGAAGGAAGATATTGAGATCATTGGGTTTATCAATTGCGGAGGTTGTCCCGGAAAAAAGGCCGTATTAAGGGCGAGGGAGTTGGTGAATAGAGGGCGGATAGTATCGCTTTTTGCTTCCTGTATCCAAAAAAGGGACGCCGATAGGTTATGCCTGTCCTTTCGCCAAAAGGATGAAGGATGTTATCCAGAACGATTTAGGCGATGGCATCCGGCTGATCGATTATACGCATTAGGAAGATCCGGTAGCTGGTGGAAAGGCATAAAAAAAAGAGGGCATTGAAAAATGTCCTCTTTTTTATTTTGGCATCGCACGAATTATTCAGCGCTTTCAGTTGCCGGAGCTTCAGCGGGAGCCGCTGCGGCTGCTTCCTCAGCTTGCTTAGCAGCTTCAGCTGCTGCCAATTCTGCTTTCTTTTTAGCTACGATTTCTGCTTTTGCCTTATTAGCTTCCTTCTCAGCCTCAAGACGTGCTTTTAGCTTCTGCTCTAGCTGCTTCGCTGTCTTTTTCTTTGATAGCTTTGTACGGAAGCTTGTTTGTTCTTCAACCAAGCTCGAATTTCTCCTCAGCTGCGGCTTCGTCGAACGCACCCTTCTTAACACCTTCCAATAAATGCTTTTTCAAGCAAAACGCCTTCGCGAAAAGGATGTTACGAGTTGTGTCTGGGGTTGAGCACCTACTTGTAACCAATACAAAAAGCTCTTTCGAAGTTCAAATCTACTGTAGCAGGATTAGTGTTCGGATTATAAGAACCTATCCTTTCAATAAATCTTCCATCACGTGGAGCCCTGCTGTCTGCGATCACGATTTGGTAGAAGGCGTAACCTTTACGACCGTGTCTTTGCAATCTAATTTTTGTTGCCATGTGTGAATAATTAATTTAAGCTGTTTGTATTAGCGGGTGCAAAGATAGGAGTTTTCTGTTTATAAAACAAGCGTTTTGTTGGAAAATATGTGGATGCTTCTGCTTTTTTAAAGGTAGTTTAGGGATTAGTCCCTTATGCATTGGTGCCGACACCGTCGGCAATAATGCTGACGCTGTCGGAAATATTGCTGACGGCGTCGAAAATACTGTCGACGGCGTCGGTAACCAATTTCTTCCTAGTCTTGCCCCGGAAAGATCGTATGAAATCTCCTGTACATCCCTAATGAAAGGGATTTTTCTTATCTTCGCGGCTTCATTATATTAATGTATTAAAATAAACATATGATTTCAGTTGACGGACTAACAGTAGAGTTTGGTGGAAAGCGCCCTTTTCTCGGATGTTTCTTTTTGACTAACGAGAAAGATCGTATCGCCTTGATGGGTAAGAACGGTGCCGGTAAAATCTACCTTGTTGAAGATATTGGCTGGCGTGCGGGAGCCAAGCCGTGGAAAAGTGTCCGCCCCTAAAGATACCGTGATCGCTTATTTGCCGCAGCATTTGATGACGGAGGATGGCCGTACCGTTTTTCGAGGAGACGGCGCAGGCTTTCGCCCATCTGCACGAGATGGAGGCGGAGATCGCCGAATTGAATAAGCAACTGGAGACTCGTACGGACTATGAGTCGGATGGTTATATGGAGCTGATCGAGCGGGTCTCTACCTTGAGCGAGAAATTCTATTCCATAGAGGAGATCAATTACGACGCCGATATAGAGAAAACCTTGTTGGGACTGGGTTTCAAACGGGAGGATTTCGACCGGCAAACCAGTGAATTCAGCGGTGGCTGGCGTATGCGTATCGAGTTGGCGAAACTACTGTTGAAGAAACCGGATGTCCCTTTTTGCTGGACGAGCCGACGAATCACTTGGATATCGAGTCTATCCAGTGGTTGGAGGATTTCTTGATCGATAACGGTCAGGCCGTAGTGGTGATCAGCCACGACCGTGCGTTCGTGGATCATATCACGACTCGTACGATCGAGGTGACGATGGGCCGGATTTATGATTATAAGGTAAACTATAGCCAATACTTGCAATTACGGAAGGAACGTCGTGAGCAACAACAGAAGGCTTATGACGAGCAACAGAAGATGATCGCCGAGACGAGAGAGTTCATCGAGCGTTTCAAGGGCACGTACTCAAGACCTTGCAGGTGCAGAGCCGTGTGAAGATGCTGGAGAAACTGGAGATCTTGGAGGTGGATGAGGAAGATACCTCGGCTTTGCGCTTGAAGTTCCCGCCTTCGCCCCGTTCGGGCTCTTATCCGGTGACGATCGAGAATGTCTCGGCGTATGGCGATCATGGTTTTCCGAAACGCTAATCTGATGATCGAGCGGGGGATAAAGATCGCTTTCGTCGGGAAGAATGGCGAGGGTAAGTCTACCTTGGTGAAGTGTATCATGAAAGAGATCGAGCATGAGGGGACGTTGACGCTGGGGCATAACGTGATGATCGGTTATTTCGCCCAGAACCAAGCCTCCCTGCTGGATGAGAATCTTACGGTTTTCCAGACGATAGACGATGTGGCGCAAGGTGATATCCGTAATAAGATCAAGGATCTGCTGGGTGCGTTCATGTTTGGCGGCGAGAACTCGGCGAAGAAGGTGAAGGTGCTTTCCGGTGGTGAGAGCGTACGTCTGGCTATGATTAAGCTATTATTGGAGCCTGTGAACTTTGCTGATTCTATGAGATCTGGGATATGAAGACGAAGGATATCTTGAAGCAGGCGTTGCTTGACTTTGACGGGACGTTGATCGTCGTATCCCACGACCGTGATTTCTTGGATGGGCTGGTCTCTAAGGTCTATGAGTTCGGAAACCAAAAAGTGACGGAGCATTTGGAAGGCATCTATGAGTTTATGCAGCGCAAGAAGATGGAGAATCTGCGTGAGAGCTTGAGCGGAAGAATTAAATCCTCCACCCAAGCGTCAGCATAATATCATACGTGGAGCTATCTATATCTTTATGATACTTATAATGGGTACGGCGGGAGAAATAACGATTTCGCAACGCAATATTCCATTTATGCTTGGACATATAGGCTAAGGTGGTGGAAAATACCGTTAAACGTGCGTTGCCGGCATCGCCTTGTACGTTTAACTTTGTAGGATCCACCGCGTTCCAGTCTATATATCCGGCTCGTATCCTTTCCATGTGAAGATATGGTAGTTCTCCAAATCGATCAAGAACGCCCAGCGTTTATCGTAGGCCAATCCGGTAAACGCTTTCACGCTATAACCGCTTCCCCAGATTATAATCTCTCTCTTCCAGCCGGAGGTAATCCGGAGATGACTTGCGCCCAAGGCGACTCCTGTTCCGTATAATTCGGCGTAAACATCTACCTTATTGTCCGGCGTGCCTCTTTTGTAATAGATCAATCCACCACCGACCGCCGCCGCTTCCGATATGCGGTAGGGAGCTACGTTTGGGAACTATTGGATTTTAACTCGGAATCATAGTAGTCGAAATGCTGAAAAAGATTCCAGCGGCCAGACTACGAGGGCCTTTACTCCAGACCTGTTTCCCCAGATAGCCCCAACGGCATTGACTTGGCTGATGAGCGGCTGGCTCGAAAAGAAATCGAACCCGGCCTTCAACTGAAACCATTCATAGGGCGAATAGAAGTCATCATTGAAAGGATCTCCATAATCCAACCTGAAGGATACGTGCATGCTCGTAGTGCCATGCTTGGAGCCTTCCTGCTCGGCAAGGAAGCGAGGGCCGACACCCACGATGAAGTTTACGGGAACCGAGGTGTAGACACGCCCCTTGGAGCTGCTGTGTCTCAAGCTTCTCCCGTGATGATACGATTGATCGCCCGCATCGGAGATATCAAACCGGATAAGATCTCCCGTCCCACACGTTCCGCCCCGTGGGAGCGGTTGTCGATGAATAAGTCGGAGAGCCGGTAGGTAATCTCACCTAATTCTATACCGCCGAAAGAGGTGGCAAGCATGTCATTGATGGAGGGCGGTTTCCGTTTCCATAAAGAATTCCCACATTAGGCTGCCTCCCGCCGCGAATGGAATGGATTGCCAGAAATTCAGTCCGTTGCTACGGGCTGCGTTGAAATATAACGATCCGTGATAGGGATGGGCCACCAGATTGGTAGAGAACTTATCCGTGTCCCAAACAGGCCCCGTCTTGAAGTTTTGCTTAATCGTATGTCCGTTTATCTTCGCGAAATCCTCGTTCATTAAGAAACGGTCGAAAGTCCAGACGGCCATGTTCATTCCGAATACCTCGCTTGCTGCCAACCAAGGGCGGCGTGGAATGAAAAAGGGCTGTGTCGCTCACGTAATTGCGGGCATCCATCTGAGGGAAGTGTTGCCCCCACATCCATTGGCTGGATAGCAGACAGATCAACCCGATCAACATGCATTTTTTCATCCTCATCTAACTCAATTCTCTTTTTGTGAATAAAAATCAATAGGTTACGGTTATAACCACTCCGCAAACTTATATATAATAAACATTAAGGGATTCGTTTGGTTTAAATTATTGTTAGGTATTCTTTCTATAAATGCTGTTATTTGCGAACTATTCCGTATTTTTTGCGAAAAAAAAAAAACAAAATGATAGATTTTATCACCTTTTGTGACTATACGGGGACGCTTTTGCGTTTGCCATAAGTGGCATAAGATTGGCTTCTGCGAAACAATTTGATTGGTTTGGCGCCTATGTGGTGGGTGTCGTGACCGCTGTAGGAGGAGGTACGATTCGTGATATTTTTATTGAACGCGGTGCCTTTTTGGATGGAACAAGCCTCTTATTTGGTTGTCTCGGCCTTGGCTTTGTTGTTCGTTATCGCTTTCCGAAAATACGTGATCCGTTTGAACAATACATTTTTTTATATTCGATGCTATCGGATTGGGGTTGTTTGTGGTGGTAGGTATCGCCAAGACCTTGGATTTCGGGGTTCCCCATGTGGGTGGCGATCGTGATGGGAACCATAACCGGCTCGTTTGGCGGTATGATGAGGGATATATTGATTAATGAGGAACCTTTGATATTCCGGAAAGATATTTATGCGTTGGCTTGTGTCTTTGGCGGTTTGATATATTATATATGTATGCAAACTTCTATGTCGGCGGCGATGATACAGTTCGTATCGGCGTTGAGCGTGTTCCTCGCACGTATAATCGCCGTAAAATATCATATAAGTGTTCCGGTGTTGAAAGGAGAAGAATAATTTATTAACTTTGCATAATTATATGGACATGCATACTCAACAAGAAAAGGCTTCCATCCTGTTGATATATACGGGTGGGACGATAGGTATGATCGAGAATCCGGAGACTGGAGTGTTAGAGTCGTTTAATTTCCAGCATTTGAAGGACAATATGCCGGAGTTGAAGAAACTGGGGGTATTCGGTGGCCACGATACAGTTCGATCCTCCGATGGACTCCTCGGAGATGGGGCCGGACTCGTGGATGAAGATCGTGAAAATCATCGCCGATAATTATCAGAAATACGACGGCTTTGTGGTACTGCATGGCACGGATACAATGTCGTATACGGCATCGGCATTGAGTTTTATGCTCGAGAACCTGAGTAAGCCGGTGATCCTTACGGGATCGCAATTACCGATCGGGATGTTGCGTACCGATGGGGAAGGAGAACTTGATTACGGCGATCGAGATAGCGGCCGCCAAGGAGAACGGCTTACCGTTGGTCCCGGAGGTCTGTATCTTTTTTGAGAATGATTTATTGAGGGGGAATCGTACGAGTAAGATAAACGCAGATAATTTTAATGCGTTCCGTGTTCGTACAATTACCCGGCTTTTGGCTCATGCGGGTATCTATATCAAGTATGATCTGCCGCAGGTATATCATCCGGTATCGCGTAAGCCGCTGAAGCCGCATTATTTGTTGGACCGAAATATCGCTATACTCAAACTATTCCCCGGAATTTCTCCGCAAGTAGTGGAAAGTATCCTGAATATCCCGGGTCTGAAAGGCGTGGTGATGGAAACATTCGGAAGCGGAAACGCTCCGTGCGAGGAATGGTTCTTGAATATGTTGAAGGAGGCTGTAGACCGTGGTATCGTCATCGTGAATGTTACTCAGTGTAGGGCCGGAAGTGTGAGATGCACCGTTATGAGACGGGGCACAAATTGTTGGAGGCAGGCGTGACGAGCGGCTTCGATAGTACGACGGAGAGCGCCGTGACGAAGCTAATGTTCCTCTTCGGCCATGGGCTGACACCCGACGAGGTGAAGGAGCATATGAACTGCTCGTTGATCGGGGAGGTATCGATCCCTGAGACGTTCCGCCCCTAGTGTATACTATGTAAAACAGAAAAAAAAGCAGTGTTGCGGAATAGGAGAGTATGAAACTATCATTTCTGAGTTTAGCGAGTGGGAGCAGTGGGAACTGCTATTATTTGGGGACTTCGGAATTCGGTATGCTGATTGACGCAGGTATCGGAATCCGACCATAAAGAAAGTATTGAAGGACCGGTCGATCGATTTTACCAAGATCGTGGCCGTGTTGATTACCCACGATCATGCGGATCATATCAAGACGGTCGGGTATTTGGGCGAGAAGCTTTGCATTCCTGTCTATGCGACAGCCGACGTGCACCGGGGGATTGATAAGAGCCGGTATGTGGAGGAGACCTTATGTGTCTCCCGCAAGGTTATAGAAAAAAAAGAAGTTCCATTCCTTATCCGTGATTTCCGTATCACGGCTTTCGAGGTGCCTCACGATAGTACTGATAATGTGGGGTACCATATCGAGTATGGTAATCATAAATTCACTTTCGCTACCGACGTAGGCCATATCACGGACACGGTGGGGAAATATATCTGCATGGCGAACCATTTAATATTGGAAGCGAACTATGACGAGGAGATGCTTTTTCGGTACATATCCCCGCTTTCTTGAAAGAGCGGGTGGCGAGCCCCACCGGGCATTTGAGTAACAGGGAGGCTGCAGAGTTCTTGGCGACCCATTATAATACCGGTTTGAAGAATATCTGGCTTTGCCATCTCAGCCGGGACAATAACCATCCCGAACTGGCCTATAAGACAGTGGATATACGTCTTTCCAAGAGGGCATAAGGGTAGGGAAAGATGTCTCATTGGTAGCGTTGAAGCGGACTACACCCTCGGATATTTACGAGTTTGATTAAAATTTTAAGAAAAAAAGTAGTCGAAAAGTTTGCGGGGAAAAATAAAACCTCTATCTTTGCACCCGCAATCGAGAAACAAACGGTGGTTTGAAAAAGTAACGATAGCAAAACAGAATGACTTGGTAGCTCAGTTGGTAGAGCAAATGACTCTTAATCATTGGGTCGAGGGTTCAGAGCCCCTCCCAGGTCACTCAAACAAATAACATGTTGACTTGGTAGCTCAGTTGGTAGAGCAAATGACTCTTAATCATTGGGTCGAGGGTTCGAGCCCCTCAGGTCACGATTTACTTATTGGAAAGATGGCAGAGTGGTCGATTGCGGCGGTCTTGAAAACCGTTGAACTGAGAGGTTCCCGGGGTTCCGAATCCCCTGTCTTTCCGCAGAGAGTCCTGTAAAGGCGAAAGCTTTACGGGATTTTTTGTTTTTGAGGCGTTTGTCCGGGCACGAACGGAAAGAGGTAGCGGGCATCGCTAGAATGAGAAAGTGTATAATAATATGGAAACAGGATCATTGCGGATAAGTGATATACGGCCGGATTTTATCTATATGATGGAACAAGCCGTGAAAGATCGGGGCATAATACCCAACCTTGGTTGTTTCGTGTGCAAAGGATAGGATACAGATTCTTCCGGATATGAGTAAGTCCCTTCCGGCCGTAGATCCGGATAACCGTGAAGTTATTTATTAGCTTAGGATGTGCCACCGAGAATCTTTGCATTGCGGCTGAGGCAAAAAAGGATATGCTCCGCTACCGGTTTTTCAGGATCGGGGGGAGATCACCGTGCTCTTGTCGGAGGCATCGATGATTAAGGAGACGAGTGGGCTTATCGAGGAAATTTCGGTCAGACAGACGAATCGAGGCATATATTCCGGGGAAATGATTCCATCGGATCAATTGAGCTATTTGAGAATACGCCTTTGGAGGAAAATATCAGTCTGCATTTGTGGTCGAAAGGAGAGTGGGAGTTCGATACGCTTTCTTCTTATATATTTGCGGGGAATAACCGGCAAATGAACGATCATCTGTTTAAACGAGCTGAAATCATGGATGCGTTTTTAATAAGAATCATGTACGAGCTACATCGGACGGCCTGAGTTATGCGGTGTTCGGGGCGCCAATCTTCCCCGTCTTATCTCAGAGACAATCATGGGAAGTGTCTTGAAAGCCGGCATACAAAATAGGGGAGACAAGAAAAGCTGGACTCTTCTTCTCATTTAGCCTTGTTTGCCTTACAGACAAATACGCTACCGGAATGGTTTGCGCTAGGCCGGAGTTTGCAACGTTTTCTTTTTGAGAACTACGGAAAGAATATCGCTTTCGCCTTTTTGAACCAGCCTTGTGAGGGTGCGTGATCTTTTCCGGTTTGCTGGCGAAAGACTTGTCTTTCACCAACGAGATTCCTGCCTTGATCCTCCGTCTGGGATACGCTAAGCGGAAAATGCCGTACTCACCTCGAGAAGTCTTGGCGTGAGGCTGGTTCCGTAATGGTTAAGTCAGATAGCGAGTGCCCTCGTTCATGCCAGCTTGCACGGGATATGCCAAGACGAAACTGTTTGCCTGAAAGTATTTGTTGAGGTACTTGGGGATACGGGCCATGGCGGAGCGTAGGAAAGTCCTTCCTTGCGGCTAAGGATAATCCACATCGTGTCGTCCGGTTTTATATCCCGGAAAACGATCAGGAAGTCATCCCAGTCGTTGAATTCGATATAACTGGCTTCTCCGCTTTTCTTGGCTAATAATTTCTTTAAGGCATTCAAAGGTCGCTTCCGAACCGTAAAAAGACTGTCGCTGCACCTGTGTTCTGGGTCACGTTTCGTAGCCGGAAGATGATTTGGTTGAAACCGATTTCTTTTTCGGCCAATTCCGGGATGATGATCAGATGCCGTCTAACAGTAGAGATGGGTTGTGCGGGCTTGTATATGAATGTGCTTACACTACTTTCCGCCAATACGCTTTCCACGATATGGCCAAGGAAGGCCGCCGGTATATCTTTTTCCGCTTGTGCAATCCCACTACCAGATCTGTGATCTCCCGCTCTTTACCACGCTGGCGATAGCATTCGATACGCTTAAGTCATATCTTAATAAATCCTTCATCCGGGTATCCGTGGCGGCAGCCGTATTGACTGCGGTCTGTAGAACCCTGCGGGATTGTTTTAACGCTTTCTCGTCTGAATGATGGTTATCTATCACTTTTAGGGCAAACAAGCCGTTCTTGTTTTGGGGGAGATTTGATCGCCAAGCTGAGGTTGACCAGCTCTTCCACGGTCTCTTCATTGCTGACCGGTATCAAGATATGCTCTGATTCTTTTTGTTTTCCTCCTTATCGGATATATCTTGGGCCGCTATGTTATGAAGCGCCTTTTTGGGCGGCGAAAGAGGCGATGGTGCAAGTGACAAGTATCATCAGGATCGTACCGTTCAACACGCTCTCATTTAATAACCGGATTGGTTCCCCATTAGCGTCTGTTCCGGTGATTACGTTATATCCATCACGGCGGCCAATGTAGCGGCGGCTTGTGCGTTACTTAAGCCGAAAATAACGCTTCGCTGATCCGTGGACAGATGGAAAGTCTTTTTGGGTCATCAAGCGGCTATGTATTTGGCGGCCGTAGCTACGATAATCATGATAAGCCCTACTTTAATGGTCTCAGAAACTGGTAAAGAACGTACGATAATCTATTAACATACCTACGCCCAACAAGAAGAATGGGATGAATATGGCATTTCCTACGAACTCGACACGATTCATCAAGGGTGAGCTTTGCGGGATAAGGCGATTTAGGGCTAGTCCGGATAAGAACGCCCCGATGATCGCCTCCATGCCCGCTACCTGAGCTAGGAAAGATCCCAGAAATACCATCACCAGCACGAATATATACTGTGATATATTATCGTGTACATGTAAAGAACCAACGCCCAATGAAAGGGAAACCGAATAATACGATTAACGCGAATATCAAGATGGAAACCCCCAGACGAATCCAAAAACATATCGTTGACCTGTCCGGGTGGCCATGCCGACAATGATCGTTAGGACGA
>VOFK01001090.1_pt1 | contig 12982 bp, 16 predicted proteins | sample 5384121 | NCBI WGS metagenome assembly VOFK01 (sample SAMN12384730, study PRJNA508395) | human gut metagenome | isolation source: healthy gut J | host: Homo sapiens | reverse complement strand
AAGTATTGCTGCCGTCGAGGTCTCCACCGTGCATGTCAATGTAGTCGATGGAGGTTGTTTTTCTGCACGTCAATGCCGTCATGGTGTCCATCAGGTCGTGCCATCATGTTGCTTGGACTTGATAACCTCGTCGATCGGCTATCAAGCGGATCCTCTCTGCTTCGGTGAACGCGCTTATCATGGAGGTCAAGTTATCGACCGTTTCCTCATGTTACCAAGCGGATATGCTTTATCAGTGTCCTCCTGAACCTTATCGATATACACGTTGACCTGCTCGAGAAAGCGAAAGTATCAGCGCGATTCCGATGCAATACCGACGCTTCCCGGCAGCTGTCAGAATGGTGCGCGTCATGAGGTTATTGGAGATTCAAGCCGAACGACATAGACGTGCGCTTTTTTGCCTTTCTCCGCGGAGATTTCGTGAGCTTGCCCCGGATAACAAGTGCCGCTTCCGAATATTTCCGCTTTTTCCTCTCCGGAGCGGTCGGAGTCGGAGATAACTCTGCCACGAGGAGCTTTAATATTCTGCGGGAATATCTTTCGGCAAGCTCAGGGTTGTGCGTTAAACATGATGATGAAAGCCGCCACCTCGCGCAGTATGTCCATTATCTGCAACCGAAGTTTCGAGTCGAGTGCGCCCGTCGGTTCATCCGCGAGGAGAATAGTCGGGGTCGTTCACAAGTGCGCGCTAGTTGCAACTCCCCTGCATTCGACCGCCGGACATCTGCGACGGCTTTTTCTTCATCTGGTCGCCAAGACCCACTGCACGGTTCCTCGGCACGTCTTCTTTCTTTCGGCTTTATGCCGCCCCAGCGAGGCAGTCAGCGCAAGCTCCAATGCTCCTCGCGAGTACGGCCTGGTGCGGGATGAGGTTGTAGCTCTGGAAAACAAAGTTTGGTCGAGTGCCGGTACGTATCCCAGTCGCGGTCGGCAACGAAGCCGCCGGTTTGTGTCTGACGGCAGCTCGCCGGAGGTAACGGTCGTCCGCCGATGATGGCTGAGAAAGCGTGTCTTCTGCCGCAGCCGGAGGGACCAAGTATCGAAACAAACTCTCATTCGGACGGAACGCCAGCGACTTCATGAAGCGCAGTGACGTTGCCCGGATCGCAGCGTCTTTCTGATTTTTGAAAAGACCTCAGCATTACTCAAGCCTCAAATACTTACTTTATTATTACCATCGCGCTCCATTTTTCTACAGTGAGATTTTAACAAAAAGTTATTTTTTATCACCTATGAAATAAATGAAATAGGCCTCAGCTCGGAATTGGCCTTTTGCTATTTCTGCGTAAAAAACGGCTGTAACCGGCCGTTTTGTGATATAATATAGGCTATAGATTATACCAACAAGGAATGTTTTTCGCGCAGAAAATTTTGTTTTGGCCTTTGGCGGCTGTCAGTGCGTCACCAGTCATAACGCAGAGTACGCGACCTTCACGTATATGCCGAAATTGAGCAGTTCGGACGCCATTACCCCCTCGAAGAAATAAGCCGCCGTGAGCGCCACAAGGGTGTCATATTCATTTATAATCTGAACAACGTTTACGACCCCGAATCCCTTCGCCACTACGACCGAAGGTGCCGGAGTTAGCATGGCCGGTGCCACGGCGCAGTCACGCTGGATGGCGGGCGGTTCCGTAGCATGGCGGAGACTTCCGAATACGCAAAGATAGCTAAAAGAACTCGTCGCCATTTTCGGCCGTGGACGTTCCGGCGGACAAAGGTATGGATGGAGCCACACGGTCAGAATAAGCGACCTCTCCCGAAGGCTTGCCTCCACCGACAACTGCCCTGTTGTGGCTAGCGGAAAACGGAGCAGTGCTGTACGCCTCAGTTCCTCATCCGAGTAAGCCGCTACACACAGCAGGTACGGCAACGCGATGCTGAAAAACTTCCTCTACAACGTATGTACTCTGCGCAGGCGACTGGCAGATGGACTCCTTCTCATCGAGGACACTGTAGCGGGTGCCGAGAGAGTTAAGATCGGAGACAAGAAGGTAATACTCGGACTTCCGGCGGCGTTGACTCATCGGTTGCCGGATCTCTGTCAGCCGTGCGGTGGGATCAGTTGACGTGCGTGTTCGCATCAGGACTCATGCGCAAGCGACGAGGGCGGCTGGAAAAGATCGCAGCAGCGCAGCGGCTGCTGGAGAAGTGGGATAATGGTTGGCGGTAGGCACCACCTCCGTCCGAACGCTGGAGTCTTTTGACGGCGCTGGCGTGGCGGATCCGTACTGGTGTGCCCGATGCGAGCCGCGTGACGGGCAGTGGAGCTGTACGACTTGCCTGAGGCGCTTTACGGGCCGCGAAGCATTGCAGGTACCGTCAGACTATATGGTTTCGTGAGGGGATCGGAGAAAAACGTCGCCACGCAGATCATGATTACGCCGCTGGGATGGCTTCCGGATCGTGCGCATTGTCGTCACCAGCCCAAATCGACGCTGTTGTTGTTGGTGTCGGCTTGTGCGTGGGAGATGATTGGCATCGGATTTACGATCACGCCCCTCACGCACGATTTCCGTTTTTGAGTTACGGGGACGCCTCGGTGCTGATGCGTTGAGAACTTTGAATTATAATGAAACGGCTTGAACGAGCCCGGCCGTTTGTTGTGACGGGATTGCTTGTTGCGGCTTACGGCCCCATCTCTTCGGGCTTGTGTTTGTAGCGGAAGACCATTGCGAAGACGATGGTGACGACCAGCGCGTAACCCGCAAAGAGGGGCTCATGATTCGCCAAAGCTATCGACTACCGCACCTGCCGGAGCCGAAGAAAGCAATCGAGTCTCGGTCGATCATAAAGAATTTCCAGCCGAGGAACGGATGTCGGGGGTGGGGTTTCGACGAAAGCGAGCTGAAATGTTGAAGAAGTCGAATGCCACGCCGTAGACGACCATCGAAAGGGATGAGGAACGCAGCACCCGAGCCCGGGTTGCCGACGCCGAAGAACCCGAAGCGGAGCACCCATGCCAGCATCGAAATCAGCATCACTTTCTTAGATGCCGAAGCGCCGCAGGAAGAACGGGATGAGCAGGATGCAGAACGTCTCGGACATCTGCGAGAGCGAGAGCAGGATCACCGAGTGCTTCACGATCGCCGAATCGGCATACTGGGGCATCGAGCCGAAGTTCTGAATATAGGAGTCCCCGAAGGCGTTGGTTATCTGCAACGCGGCGCCGAGCAACATCGAGAAAACGAAGAAAATGGCCATGCGCTTCTCCTTGAAGAGCGTGAACGCACGCAGCCCCAGCGTATCGACCCACGACCTGGCCTTGACATTGCGGTCGACGGGGCAGCCGGGCAGCGAGAACGAGTAGGCCGCCAGTACGAACGACAGCACCGCCGAAACATAGAGCTGCCACTCGGTGAGCTTGATCTGCACGCCCCCGATGTGCGTCAGGTCGACGAACCACATCGCGGCGATGAATCCCACGGTTCCCCATACGCGGATGGGCGGGAAATGCTTCACGGTATCGAGCCTGGCCAGATCGAGGGCATTGTAGGCCACCGAGTTCGACAGGGCGATGGTCGGCATGTAGAACATCACGCTCAGCAGCATGCAACTGTATAAAGGCCCATAGGCCGTTTGCGAAGCCGCGGCAATCAGGAACCCGCCGCTCACCAGATGGCAGATGCCGAGCAGCTTCTGCGCCGGGATCCACCGGTCGGCAATGATACCCATCACTGCGGGCATGAACAACGACGCAACGCCCATCGTGGCAAAGAAACTTCCGATTTGCAGCCCTGTGAAGTCGAGGCCACCGCCAAGGTAGGCGCCCAGCGAGATGAGCCACGAACCCCAGATGGCATACTGGAGGAAGTTCATGACGATAAGGCGGGAATTTAATTCCCATAATTCTCTGATTTTAGGTTGTTTTTATTTACAAGTTCATTCGGTCGGAAAATGATTAAAACAAATGTACTAATTTTTTTTGTGAATTTTCTTTGCATTTGAAAAATAAAGTCCTACTTTTGCATCACCAAAACGTCACTGAGCTATGGTGTAACGGTAACACAACAGATTCTGGTCCTGTTATTCTTGGTTCGAATCCAGGTAGCTCAACTGAAAAAGCGAGGAAGTCTCCTCGCTTTTTTCATTCTTCCTCCACGCTCCTTCCCCCGAACAGCCTGTTTCGCAATGCGAAACAAACAAACCACGCTTCCGTCGGATATCAGCATTATCACCCACACCTGAAATTTTAATTTCAAAATCCGAGCCGTACTCAAAAACAGGCATCAAAAACAGACAATCAATCTGCACGCACACCCGTTTTCCGTCTTGTTTTACCCGAAGCCTTACCCTACTTTTTGTATTGCACAGGAGATATGAAGAATTCAAGTGGGATTGTGCAAGGGGCGGGCTACACCCGCAAAAAGTGACGCAAGTGGAAAATCCGTCAGGATTTGAAGCACAGGATAGACACCAAGGAACTAGACGCAAGGTTCCGTTTATTCCTGGAAGACTTCGGGGAGGGTTCTAAAGCCCTCCCCTTTCCACCCCTGCCACGACAGCTCGCTGCCGCTTGAAGAAATGAATCCGCTGCAACTCCCCGCTGCACGATATCAATGTCGCAAACCGACTCAGGGCCAGCACCCAGCGTTTGGTGTGCTCGAACATGTCCGGATCGGAGCTGCGCAGCGAGTTGATCGAGAACGCCTCGAGGCAACTCGCCCGGTAATGCCATGCCGAAAGGTAGCAGTAAGTCGCCTCGATATCCATATCCGAAATAAAGACCGACACAGGCCGCCCGCTGCGGAACTGCCCGGAAACACAAATCTCTTCCAGGTCGTCGAGCATTTGCAACAACTCGGCTTTCAGCACTTCGACGCTTTCGTCCCTAATCAGATGCATGTTGCGGAATGCGCAGATGGCGTTGACCCAGCGTTTGGTACAACTGCCGTCGAATATCAGGGTCGTGGCAGGCATCAGCTGCGCTTCGTGCACTAGGTCGCGGTAGCTCTGCAAAAAGCACCTCCGGCACTTTCATATCCTCGAATTTAGCCCCCGAACAGTCGATGAGCCCCTGCTGGTAGAGCCATTTGAAAAGTTTGAAATTGGTCAGTTTCGGATAACGCATGTAAAGCATCCGCGGAAACGAATTTCCGGCGAAGGCCTGTTCGGCATCGACGTCGGAGGAAACCTCGCGGTAGAAAAGGGTATCCTGGTCGATAACCCCCGTGTAATCTTCGAGCGCCGTATGGTAATCACTGAAACTCAGCCGGAAAAGCACGTTTCCGAAATCGAGGCCCCGACGGCGCGGTCGAGCGAGAAATTCATCTGCGCCGAAAGTACGCCCGCCTCCCCCGAAGGTGAAAGGCACTTCGCCGCGCAGCCGGCGGTAAGCCGCCTCGCGGCCGATATTGAGCTTGTCCATCAGAATGGCCGCCGCATTGGTATATTCCGGGGTACTATTTTGTATAGCACCGATCAGTGCCGCATTTAGTTTTTCCAGAGGCATAGTGCAAGTGTATTAGCGTAAGGCATTAAAATTCTCAATCCCAACCGCAAATTTAGTAAAATATTCATCACAAGGAACATTTCAGGGCAAAAGAAATGCACCATAAAAGGGAACCTCCGGCCGGAGGTTCCCTTTTTATCGGGTATGGGAATGCGGTTATTTTTGCCGAGCCCCATTTTTCTCGATCAGCGCCCTGGTTTCGGGTTTGTGGCCGCGGAAGCGCACGTAGAGCTCCATCGGATGCTCCGTACCGCCCTTCGAAAGGATATTCTCACGGAACGAGCCGGAGACCTCGCGGTTGAAGATGCCCTTTTCCTTGAAGAGCGAGAAGGCGTCCGCCGCCAGCACTTCGGCCCACTTGTAGCCATAATATCCCGCGGCATAGCCACCCGAGAAGATATGTCCGAATGCCGGGGCCATCGCCGTTCCGGGAACTACGGGCAGCACCTGCGTCGGGGCCATCGATGCGACCTCGAACTGCTCGACATCGCCCTCGAAAGGCTCGGTGATCGTATGCCATGCCATATCGGTCAGGCCGAACGAAAGCTGGCGCACGTTGGAATAGGCCGCCAAATAGTTCTGCGCGGCGACGATGCGGTCGACGATCTCGGCGGGCATCGGCTCGCCGGTCTCGTAGTGCACGGCCCACAGGTCGAGGAACTCCTTCTCGGTAGCCCAGTTCTCCATGAGCTGCGAGGGCAGCTCCACGAAGTCGCGGTAGACGTTCGTGCCGGTCTGCGACTCGTACTTGCCCTCGCCCAGCATGCCGTGCAGCGAGTGTCCGAATTCGTGGAGGAAGGTCTCCACTCGTCGAACGTCAGCAGCGACGGAGCCGTTTCGGTGGGCTTGGTGAAGTTCATCACCAGCGACACCAGCGGACGGATCTCCTTGCCGTCCTCGATCTTCGTGCCGCGGAACTCGGTCATCCACGCCCCGAACGCTTCGACTCGCGGGGGAAGAAGTCGAAGTAGAGTACCGCCATGAAGCGGCCGTCGGCGTCGGTCACGTCGTAGGCCGTCACGTCGGGATGGTACACCTCGATCTTGTCGTCGGGCGTGAAATTCAGCCCGTAGAGCTTGTTGGCGAGCATGAAGACGCCCTTGCGGACGTTTTCAAGTTTGAAATAAGGGTTTCACCAGCTCGTCGTTGAGCGCATATTTCTCGTGCTTGTACTTTTCGTTGTAATAGCCCCAGTCCCACGGCATGAGCTGGCCTTTGAATCCGAGCGAAGCGGCATAGTCGCCGACGGTCTCAGTAGTCCCGGTCGGCATAGGCTTTGGTCTGGGAAAGCAGCTCGTCGAGGAAGGCCATGACCGTCGGGGTGTTCTCGGCCATGCGGCGTTCGAGCACGTAGTCGGCATAGCATTTATAGCCCAGCAGGTTGGCGATCTTCAGGCGCAGGTTGGCGATCTGTTTCACGACCAGCGTATTGTCGTTCTCGCCGCCCAATGCACGCGAATTGTAGGCACGCCAGAGTTTCTCCTTGAGCGCACGGTTCGACGAAATAGGTCAGGAAAGGCACATAGCTCGGCGCCTGCAACGTCACCGTCCAGCCCTTTTCACCGCGCGCCTTGGCATCGGCGGCCATGCCCTCCTTCACGAAGTCCGGCAGCTCGGCCACGACCTTCGGATCGGTGATGTTGATCGAGAAGGCATTGGTCGCAGCCAGGGCATTTTGGCCGAATTGGAGCGTTGCGGCCGACAACTCGGACGAATACTTGCGGTAGAGCTCCTTGTCCGCGTCGGACAGGGCGGCACCGTTGCGTGCGAAGCTCTGGTAGGTATCCTCGAGCAGTTTCTTGTCCTCTTTCGAGAGGCCGCGGCCGGGTTTCCCGTAGACTGCCTTCACGCGGGCGAAGAGTTCGGGGTTGAGCGAGATGTCGTTCGACAGTTCGGTCAGCTTGGGCTGCACGCGCTGTGCGATCTCCTGCATTTCGTCCGACGTATCCGCTTCGAGCAGGTTGAAGAAGATACCCGAGATACGATCCAGCAGCGCACCGTGGCGCTCCAGAGCCACGATGGTATTGCCGAAGGTCGGCTTCGAGGGGTTGGCGACGATCGCGTCGATCTCGGCACGCGAGCAGGCGATGGCCGCATCGAACGCAGGCTCGTAGTCCGCGAGTTTTATCTCGGAGAACGGCGGGGTCTCATGGGGCGTATTCCACTCGGCCGGCAGGGGATTCGACAGATCTAGTTCGGGCAGTTGCGCTTTGGGAATCGAATTGTCGGCGCAGCCGGCCGCCATAGCGGAAAAGGTCATGATGATAAATGCTTTTTTCATGTTCATTGCAAATATTGCGGTTAATTTTCCGATGAGGGCTAGTTTTCCTGCCGTACTTCGGGCTGAAGGGGCGCTTCGCCTTCGTCGTCGGGTTCCGGTTCGCCGGTTCGGGGTCGTCCCAGAGTCCGCGGCTGCGCAACATCGCCCGCTTGTCGGGATCGGCACCGCGGAATGCCGCGGTACATGGTCATGCCGTCCTCCGAGCCGCCGCGGGCGAGGATCTTGCGCGGAAATCACCGGTGGCGATCTTCTTGTTAAAGAGGTCGCCGCTCTCGCGGAAGGCCTCGAACGTATCCTTGTCGAGCACCTCGGCCCAGGTATAGAAATAGTAACCCGCCGAGTAGCCGCCGTCGAAGATGTGCGAGAAATAGGGGTAACGGTAGCGGGGCTCGATCTGCGGGATCAGGCCTCGCTTCTCGTTGAGCGCCTGCCGCTCGAATGCCATCGGGTCAAACGGCTCGTATTCGGTGACCGAGTGGATATCCATGTCCGAAAGCGACGCGGCGATCAGCTCGGTGGCCATGAAACCCTGGTTGAAAAGTTCGCTGCGGGCGCGGTTTGTCCACGAGCGCCTCGGGCATCACTTCGCCCGTGCGGTAATGCACGGCATAGTGCTTCAGCATCTCGGGTTCGAATGCCCAGTTCTCCATGACCTGCGAAGGCAGTTCCACGAAATCGCCCTCGACCTCCGCGAGTCCGCGGTATTTCACGTCGTGAAACAGGAAGTGGAGCGCGTGGCCGAACTCATGGAAGAGCGTCTCGGTCTCGTCGAGGGTCAGCAGCGCCGGGTTGTCGCCCGTCGGACGGGTGAAATTGGCCACGATCGACACGACGGGAGCCACCCGCTCGCCGTCGCGGTAGCTCTGCTCCACATAGTTGCCGCACCACGCGCCCTGGCTCTTGCCGTCGCGCGGGGAATAGTCGAAATAGAGCACGCCCAGATGCGAGCCGTCGGCATCGAGCACCTCGTAGGCGACCGCATCGGGATGGTAGAGCGGCACGACGATCGGGTGGAACGTGATGCCGTAGAGGCGGTTGGCCAGGTAGAAGATGCCTCCCTGCACGTTCTCGAGCGAGAAATAGGGCCGCAGCATCTCCTCGTCGAGGTTGTACTTCTGCTTGCGGAGTTTCTCGGCGTAGTAGAACCAGTCCCACGAGGCGAACTCACCGTCGGGGAAGTCCTTGCGGAAGAGCGAGTCGAGCTCGCCCAACTCACGCCTGGCACTCTCGAGCGCCGGGAGCCCAGACCCCCTCGAGCAGGCCGTAAACGGCATCGGTCGTACCGGCCATCTCGTCCGCCACGACATAGGCGGCGTAGGAGGGATAGCCCAGCAGGTGGGCCTTCTCCGTGCGCAGGCGGATGAAATCGTTGATCAGCTGCTTGTTGTCATACTCGTCGCCGTGGTTGCAGCGGTTGAGGTAGGCCTTGTAGATCTGCTCGCGCAGTTCGCGGTTGGGCGAATAGGTCAGGAAGGGGATCATGCTCGGCTTCTGCAGGGTGACGACCCCCCTTGTTTCCCTTTGCCCAGTTCGCGGGCCTTCTCGCGGGCCTGCTCCTGCACGCCGGCCGGCAGCCCGGTCATCTGCTCGGGCTCGAGTTCCATCGTGAAGTTGTAGTTCTCGGCCAGCAGGTTGTTGCCGAACTTCACCGAAGCGAGGGCCAGTTCGCCGTTGATCTCCGCCAGCCGGGCCTTCTCGCCGGCACCGAGCAGCGCCCCGGCACGCACGAACGAACGGTAAGGTCTTCTCCAGCAGGCGGCTCTGCTCGGCGTCGAGGTCGAACATCGCCCGGTTGTCGTAGACCGCCTTCACCCGTTCGAAGAGCGCATCGTTGAGCAGGATCTTGTCGTAGTGGGCCGTCAGCCGGGGCATCGCCTGCTCCTGCAGGGCCTGCATCTCGGGCGTGTTCTGCGCGGCACAGAGCATGCCGAAGACCAGCGAGGTCTGCGCAAGCATCTGCCCCGAGTTGTCGAACGCCAGGATAACGTTCTCGAAGGTCGGCTCGTCGCGGTTGGTCACGATGGCGTCGATCTCGGCATCGTGCAGCGACATGCCGCGCTCGATGGCCGGGAGGAAATGCTGGGGTAGAATCTTATCGAAAGGAGGAACGCCGTAGGGAGTCTCCCACGCCGAGAAGAAGGGATTTTCGCCGACCTTTTTGTCGGACTTGCACGCAACGGTCGTCATGGCCAGAAAAAGTGTCAATAATCCTGCAATACGTTTCATCAGTCGTCTTATGCATTTTATATAACTTTGCAGCCTGCAGACGCCGGGGCATCTCCATGCGCCGGCTCAAGCCGTTGCAAAGTTAGTAAATTATAGCAGGTATGCAACTTTTTTACGATCCCGCGATCGTACCGCCCCTACATACGCTCGGTGAGGAGGAGTCGAAACACTGCATCCGCGTGCTGCGCCTGGGACGCGGCGCGACGCTCCACATCGCCGACGGGCGGGGTACGCTCCACCGCTGCCGGATCGTGGAGGACGACCCGCGCCGGTGCACCGTGGAGGTCGTCGAGACGATCCACGACTTCGAGCGTCTCTCCTATGCGCTGACGGTGGCCGTAGCCCCGACCAAGAACGCCGACCGCTTCGAGTGGTTCCTCGAGAAGGCCACCGAGGTGGGCATCGGCGCCGTGATCCCCCCCTCGAAACGGAGCACAGCGAGCGGCGCGTCTTCAAGGCCGAGCGGGCGAGAAGATCATCACGGCGGCCATGAAGCAGTCGCTCAAGGCATACCGCCGCCCGGTGCTGCATCCGCTCACCCCGTTCCGCGAGGCGGTGCTCGCCCCCCTTCGAGGGGCGGCGGCTGATCGCCCACTGCGGGCCGGCACACGCCCCCTCGGGCAAACGCTACCTGCCCGAGGCGATCCGCCCGGAGAATCCGTGCTCGTCTGCATCGGCCCCGAGGGAGACTTCTCCCCCGCCGAGGTGGACTTCGCGCTCGAACACGGGTTCGAGGAGATCACGCTCGGGCAGCAGCGCCTGAGGACCGAAACCGCAGCCCTCGTGGCCGTGGTGATGACGTCGGTCGTAAACGGTTCGAAATAAAAAGACACCTATCATAACAGCATGTTTTTCTCGGTACACTTCTCGCGCTGGCGGCGGTGACGGCCCTGCTGTTCGCCGTACCCCTGCGCATGAAAGCGTGGGCCGCACTCGGCCTGACGCTCATCGGCACGCTCGCCGTCGGCATACGGGCCGCGGCAACGCTCGCCGGGGCCCATTACGGACCGCTGTGGGGTCATCTCCGGCACGCCGTTCGGCGGCGACTCGCTCGATGGACGGCCTATCGGCGCTCTTCGTCCTCGTCATTGCGATCGGTTCGGTGGCCGCCGTGCTCTACTCGCAGGGCTACCTGGCCCGGCACCTGCAGCACAAGTCCCGGCCCACGTCTCGCTGCACTACACCTCGCTGGTCACCATGTGCTATGCCATGCTGGGAGTCGTGCTCTCCGACGGTGGCTACTCGTTCCTCTTCTTCTGGGGAGCTGATGACCGTGGCGTCGTTCCTGCTGATCCTCTTCGACGCCGAGCGCCGCGAGGTCCGCCGCGCCGCCCTCCCTACCTGATCATGATGCACATCGGCTTCGTGCTGCTGCTCATCGGCTTCGTCCGCCTCGATATCGCGACGGGCGACACCTCGTTCGGCGCACTGGCCGCCGCATTCCGCACGCAGCCCGTGCTGCCGCTCTACCTCCTTTTCCTGGCGGGCTTCGGCATGAAGGCCGGACTCTTCCCGATGCACGTATGGCTTCCGGAGGCCCATCCCCGCCGCACCGTCGCACGTCTCGGCCCTGATGTCGGGCGTGATGATCAAGACGGGCGTCTACGGCATCCTCCCGCATCACGGCCGCCCTGGGCGACCTGCCCGAACTCCGCACGGCCGGGCTCATCCTGCTGGGCGCAGGCATCGTCACGGGGCTCTGGGGCGTGATGCTCGCCGCCGCACAGAACGACGTGAAACGGCTGCTGGCCTACTCGTCGATCGAGAACATCGGCGTGATCCTCATCGGCCTCGGCATCGCGGCGCTGGGCAAGGCCTCGGGCAACCAGTTCGCCGCCCTCTGCGGCATCGCGGGCGCCCTGCTCCACACCGTGAACCACTCGTTCTTCAAGACGCTGCTCTTCTTCGGCGCGGGCAACATCCTCTCGCGCACGCACACCACGTCGCTCGACGCGCTCGGAGGCCTGGGCCGGCACATGCCCCTCACGGCACTGCTCTTCCTCGTCGGTACGGCGGCCATCTGCGCCCTCCGCCGCTGAACGGCTTCGTCTCGGAACTGCTGATCTACCTCGGGATGTTCGAGGGGAATCGCCGCCGACAACACGCCCCTCGCCTCGGCAGCCGGACTGGCCGCCCTCGCCCTGATCGGCGGCGTGGTGGCCTGGCCTTCACCAAAACTCTACGGCTTTGCAGTTTTCCTCGGGTCGCCCCGCTCGCGCACGAGGTGGCCGAAGCCTCCGGAGTGGGCAACGTGCGCATCGCCGCCATGGCCATCCCGCTGGCCGGCATCCTCTTCGTCGGACTCTTCCCGCGCGCCGCGGCGGGCATCGCCGTGCGCAGCGCCGACTTCTTCATCCACACCCCGCGGATGCCGCCTCGTGCTGCCCCCTCGCTCACGACCGTCGGGCGCACGGCCTGAGCAGTTCTTGCTCGTCGTCGTTCTACCTGTCTGGCTCCTGAGCCGCATCCTCCGCACGGAAGGTCGCCCAGGGTCCCACACGTGGGGCTGGCTTCCGTCGGTGAATGTCCGCAGTACGTACGGGCGAATCCTTCTCCGAGGACTGCAGTCGATCGCCACGCCCCGACGCAGAACAGCGGCAATCGCCGTAAACAGGGCGAGATGCACTACTACTCACTTCGACATTCGGCCACCACGGAAGCCACGTAGGCTCTTCTCGGTGGTCAATGCTGCCATCGGTTGAGATAAACCACTGGTCTCTTCGCTGAAAGTTTCCACTCACGCCTGATATTTAAAATCCTCTCGATCCCTCAAATCTCCGCGAAGCCCATGGGCACTCAATACCCCTGCTCCTGCTGCGCTTTGACGGCCTCGCGATCAGGGCTGGTCACCGCACGCGCCCGCCCGCGAGGCGCAAAGCGCCTCCACTTCACCGCACAAGCACCTCCAAGACGTCGCGCTGCTGCTCACGCAAAATTGCCGCACTCACCCGCCTCGGCGCTCTTCCGCATCGCGCCCTCCGTGTCGCTCAACCGGCCCTCGTCGCCGCGCTAGCAATACGTAA
>VOFK01002718.1_pt1 | contig 12983 bp, 16 predicted proteins | sample 5384121 | NCBI WGS metagenome assembly VOFK01 (sample SAMN12384730, study PRJNA508395) | human gut metagenome | isolation source: healthy gut J | host: Homo sapiens | reverse complement strand
TTGCAGGGCCCGCACCGACGGCAGTTTCCCTGCGGCGGCAGACGCCGTGCAGGAAAGGGCAGACAGGGGCCGGACAAACGACGGGATCTTCAGACTCGTCGTTTTTTTTGTTCCTGCATCGGCAGTTCCCGCCTGAAATAGCCGATCGTGCGGCGGTCAGAGCGATGTGCCTTGAAGACGCGCGCGACTGGCCGGTACCAGTATGCCGCGTTGAGTGATCCGGTTGAGTTGAAGTTAGCTCACCGTCACCGATGCGGAGTTTGACCTTTGGCCATCGAGATGGTCACCATGGCCGAGATCCTGTTGCCGAGGACGTTCATCGTGAAGTGGTGTTCCCCGTTTGTCGGTCTTCAGCTTGATGTCCGACGCGCGGCCTTCGACCGTGACGCGCCTATGCTGTTCGGCCCGCCGCTGGAACGGGCGCCATCGACGGTCTTGTCGCATCGAGATGAAGCTCGTCGATGACGACACGAATGCGCGCTCTGCCCGCGTTTGAAGACATCAGCGTCGGCTCGGACCACGAACTGAGGTTCTCGAGCGCCTGCACGGCATTCGCGATAGTCGATCGAGTCCCGGATCTCCTCCGCCAGTCTGTTCAGGCTGCAGCCTCGCAGTTGGGATTTTCGGGATGATGCGCTGGCTTGCCTGCTTCGTCCGGGCGCGGGCGAGTCTCTTGTGATATATACCCGCCCGTGCAAAAAAACACACCTTTCATTTTTGGGAAAAGTGGTATAATAATTCTATCGAAACAATACTTCAGAGAGGGATGAATCAAATGATAAAGGTAGATATTTTTTTCAGGTTTTTTGAGCCGGCAAGACGACGCTGATCAAGAAGCTGATCGAGGAGGCGTACAAGCGGGGTGAGCAGGTCGTGCTGATTGAAAACGAATTCGGCGCGATCGGCATTGACGGCGGTTTCCTCAAGGACTCCGGCGTGGAGATCAATGAAATGAACTCGGCTGCATCTGCTGCAGTTCTGGTCGGTGATTTCGGCAAGGCTTTGGAACAGGTCGTAGAGCAGTTCCATCCGGACCGCATCCTCATCGAACCGTCCGGTGTCGGCAAGCTCAGTGACATCATTCAGGCCGTCGAAAATCTAGATCTTGCGGATGGATGTGCAGCTGAACGGTTTTTACAACCATCGTCGATGCGAAGAAAGCTAAAAATCTATATGAAGAATTTCGGCGAGTTCTTTAATAACCAGGTGGAACACGCGTCGTCCATCATTCTCAGCCATACCAAGGGCATGGACGAGGAGAAACTCACGCAGGTCGTTGCCTTGCTGCGGGAACACAATCCGCACGCGACGATCATCACGACAGATTGGGACGCGCTGGACGGCAAGAAGATCTTGGCTGCAATGGAAAAGCGCGATACGATCGAAGAAGCACTGCATCATCTGGCAGAAGAACAGGAGCACGCGCACCATCACGATCACGATGACGCATGCGGCTGTGGTCACGATCACGACCACCACCATCACGATGATGATGATGAGGCATGCTGCTGCGGTCACGAGCATGACCCATGACCATGACCATCATCATGAGCACGATGATGACGAGGAATGTTGCTGCGGTCACGAGCATCATCACGACCATGAGCATGAACACGAACATCACCACCACGACCATGATGATCACTGCTGCTGCGGGCGACCATGGACATGAGGGGCATCATCACGCGGACGAGGTCTTTGACAGCATCGGCATCGAAACGCCAAAAAAATATACGATCGAAAAAGATCGAAAAAGCACTGGAAGCACTGGAAGATCCGCACGCTTACGGCTTCGTGCTCAGAGCAAAGGCATCGTAGAGGGCGAGGACGGACAGTGGATCCACTTCGACTATGTACCGGGCGAACCGGATGTCAGAACCGGCAGCGCGGAGATTACGGGCAGACTTTGTCATCGGCTCCAAGTTGGAGGAAGACGCGATCCGCAAGCTGTTTGAAGCGTAGCACTTCACAGCAAACCGGCAAAACAAAAACAGCAACAAAAGGGAGAGAGCCAAATGGCACAGACCAGAGAGATTCGGTATATCTGTTTACCGGCTTTTTGACGCAGGCAAGACCACATTCATTCAGGAGACCTTAGAGGACCCGCAGTTCAACGACGGACAAAAGACGCTGATCCTGCTCTGCGAGGAAGGAGAAACGGGCTTTCTCCGATCAAATTCGCGGCCTCGGGCTGCAAGATCGTGACAGTGGATGAGGAGGAACAGCTCACCGAGAGCTATCTCGCGGATTTGCAGGAAAAACTGCAGTTTGAGCGGGTGGTCGTGGAAGCAACGGCATGTGGCTGCTGGATACGTTCTACAGCGCGATGCCGCCGAGCTGGACGGTCTATCAAGGAGATGACCTTCGCGGACGCGCGGACTTATTTGACTCCTACAACGCGAATATGCGCAATCTGACCGTCGATAAAATGAAATCCACAGAGACGATCGTGTTCAAGCATTTTACGAAGGTGATGGACAAAGATGGCTTATCACAAGATTGTCAGAGCCATCAATCGCCGCTGCGATATCATCTACGAATCACGGACCGAACGATGTAGAGATCGACAATATTGAGGATCCGCTGCCGTTCGACATCGACGCGCCGATCATCGAGATCGCGGACAAGGATTACGCGGTCTGGTACGCCGATATGACCGAGGAGGAAGCGAAATATTACGGCAAGACCATTCGTTTTAAGGGCAGAAGTCTGCTCGGCGGCGGGTCTGAAGGATGACGAAAGTTTGTCATCGGCCGTCACATTATGACCTGCTGTGTGGAGGACATCCAGTTCGGCGGTCTAGTCGCAAAATACAAGGACGCGCAAAGCCTGGAGCATGGCGGCTGGGTCGATATGACAGCGAAGATCGAGCGGGAATACAACGATATGTATCAGAGTGAGGGTCCGGTTTTCATGTAATCAGCGTGACAAGATACTGCCGATTGCGGACGAGGTCGCGACCTTCTACTAGGATGCTGCCGGGAAGCAGGCACATCTGACCGTAAGAGGGCTGCGGCGAGCAAAAAACGCGGCGAATCTGTTTTTCCGAAAAAAGAAGAAGCAAAAAAGAAGCAATCACCAAAAGACCGAATATAGGAGAAATGATGACTGTATCGAGAGACTATTTACAGAAAGATGGACGCATACTGGCGTGCCGCAAAACTATTTGTCCGCAGCGCAGCTTTATCTGCTGGACAATCCGCTTTTGAGAGCGCTTTGCGCAGAGAGCACATCAAAAAAAGATTGTTGGACACTGGGGACCGTTCCGGGACAGAATTTTGTCTATGTGCATATGAACCGCGCCATCAAGGAATACGGCCTGAACATGATCCTGCTTTCGGGACCGGACACGGCGGCAATTTCTTTGTCTCCAACGCTATCTGGAGGGTACCTACAGTGAGGTTTATCCGAACGTCGGGCAGGACAAGGGAGGGGTTGACGAAGCTGTTAAAAAGCAGTTCTCGTTCCAGGCGGAATCTCCCAGCCATGTGGCGCCGGAAACGCCGGGCTCCATCAACGAGGGGCGGAGAGCTGGGCTATTCGCTCGCGCACGCACGTTCGGCGCGGTTTGACAATCCGGATCTGATCGCGGCCTGCGTAGTCGGGGACGGCGAGGCTGAGACCGGTCCCGCTGGCGACGGCGTGGCATTCCTAATAAATTTTTTGAGCGCGAAGCATGACGGCGCGGTGCTGCCGATCCCATCTGAAGGCTATAAAGATCAGCAATCGACGGTATTCGCGAGAATCTCACCGCAGGGCGAAAGGGTTCTTTAAAGGGGCGGCTGGAAGGCCTTATGTAGTCACGGCGGCGGCGAGCCGATGGAAATGCATCGCAAAATGGCAGGTCATCGATCAGTGCGTTGCCGAGATCAAGGAGATTCAGCGCAAAGCACGGGAGGGAAAGGCGTGACCGAAAGACCGTTTTGGCCGATGATCATTTTAGGGAGACGCCGAAGAGGGATGGACGGACCGAAAGAGGTTGACGGTAAGGTTATAGAAGGCACCTTCCGCGCGCACCAGGTGCCGATCAGCATGGAAAAGGAAAAGAACATCTGGCGCAGCTGGAGGCGTGGCTGCGGAGTTACCGGCCGGAGAACTGTTCGGTGACGATTACCGCCTGATCCCGGAACTGCGAAAGCTGGCGCGGAGGGTGATGCCCGCATGAGCGCGAACCCGCACATACCAACGGTGGCAAGCTGCTGCGGGATCTGCGCGTGCCGGATTTCAAAGATTACGCGGTCGAGGTGCCGCGACCGGGCCTGTCAAGACGCAGGACATGCTGGAATGGGCGCCTATGTCAAGACGTGATGGTGCTCAACCGCGAAAATCGTAATTTCCGTATTTTCGGGCCGGATGAATCGAAATCAATCGGCTATATAAGGCGTTTGAAGTCGATCAAAGAGATTTTCAAGGGAAAATTTATGAGTTCGACGAGGACCTTTCACATGAAGGGCGCATCATGGACGCCTATCTCAGCGAGCACATGTGCGAGGGGCTGGCTGGAGGGCTATCTGCTTACCGGACGGCATGGCTTCTTCGCGAGCTATGAATCCTTTATTCGCGTGGTGGACTCTATGGTCTCCCCAGCACGCGAAGTGGCTCAAAAGGTTGCAATCAGCTGCCATGGAGACAGAAGATCGCTTCCCTGAACCTGATTCTGACCTCCAATGTATGGCAGCAGGACCACAACGGCTTTACCCATCAGGACCCGGGTATGCTCGACCATGTGGCGCACAAAAAAGCGGATGTCGTCCGCATGTATCTGCCGCCGGACGCGAACTGCCTGCTGTCCTGCTTCGACCATTGTATTCAGAGCAAGAACTACGTCAATGTCATCGTGGCATCCAAACATCCGGAGCATGCAGTGGCTGACCATGGATCAGGCTGTGGTGCACTGCACGCAGGGGCGTCGGCATCTGGGAGTGGGCGAGCACCGATCAGGAGGCGGAGCGGATCTGGTCATGGCCTGCTGCGGTGATACGCCGACGGTTGAGGCGCTGGCGGCGACGACGATCCTCAAGGATCACATGCCGGAACTTCGAAAATCCGTTTCGTGAACGTGGTGGATCTGATGAAGCTGCAGTCCAACACCCTGCATCCGCATGGGCTGACAGACGCGGAGTTTGACTCGCTGTTCACCAAGGACAAGCCGGTGGTCTTTGCGTTCCACGGCTATCCGAAGCTGATCCACGAACTGACGCACGGCAGGAACAACGAACAGAATTTCTTCGTGCACGGCTATCTGGAAGAGGGTACGATTACGACGGCCTTCGATATGCGCGTGCAGAATCATATCGACCGCTTCAGCCCGTCAAGGAGGCGCTCAAGCATCTGCCGCAGCTTGGAAACCGCGGCGGACATCTGAATCAGGAAATGAACGATCTTTTTGGTCAAACACAAGAACTACATCGCTGAGTACGGGCAGGATCTGCCGGAAGTACTCGCGTGGGAATGGCACTAGACGCGGAGAAACGCTCCGGACAAGGCGAAAAAGGACTTGGGCGCAAAGGTTGCGAATCCTATGCGCGTTGAGAAACGCTTCGGGCAAGGCAAAAGGATTTGGGCGCAAAGGGGCGCAAATACGCAGACGCGCAGTCTGCGGCACACGCGGGTGGTAAAGAAAGCAACGAGGACAAAAAGTGCGTAAAACGGAATCCTGCGATTCCTTTGCGCACATGCCTGCCATGCATGGCAGGCGCTTCGCAAGGTGCTTTTCCGTTGAACGATATTTCCTACATAACAAAAACGGAGGAACAGCATGATTTATACAGATTTTCAGGGAGAAAAGATTTCGCAGCTCGGCATGGGCACGATGCGCCTTCCGGTCGTGGACGGCGATAATGCGAACATTGACGAGGCGGCGGCACTGGAAATGTTCGATTACGCCTACAAGCACGGTATCAACTATTTTTGATACGGCGTGGGGCTATCACGACGGCAACGCGGAGCTGGTGACCGGCAAGGCACTCAGCCGCTATCCGCGCGAAAGCTTCCATTTGACGACAAAATTCCCGGGCTATGACCGCAATAATTTCCCAAAGGTCAAGGAGATTTTCGCCAAACAACTCGAAAAACTGCAGACCGAATATTTTGATTTTTTACTTATTCCACAATGTCTGCGAGTACAATATCGAAAAACTATCTGAATCCGGCATTCGGGGTCAAGGAATATCTGGTCAGCGAGCGAGCCGCGGGGCGCATCAAGCACCTGGGCTTTCCGACCACAGCGGCATCGAGTGCTTCAAAGCGGTTCCTCGCGGCATATGAGGATGTCATCGAATTTTGTCAGATTCAGCTCAACTGGCTGGACTGGGATTTTCAGGAAGCCAAGGAGAAGGTCAGAATCTTAAACGAAAAGAAGATCCCGATTATCGTCATGGAGCCGCTCAGAGGCGGTACGCTGGTCGAGCCGGCAGGGCGGCGCGGAAGCATCTTTTCGTTTCCTGCAGTCGATTCCGGGTGTTGTTACGATCCTCTCCGGGATGTCAAATTTGGAGCAGATGCAGGAGAATATCCGCATTTTTGAGACGGACGCGCCGATGGACGACGCCGCAAAAACAGTGCTGTTCGAAAAGGCGAAGAAGATGACAGAAGGCGTGCCGTGTACCGCATGCCGTTACTGCACGACCTACTGTCCGAAGGGCATCGATATTCCGTACATGCTCAATCAGTATAATCAGATTACCTTTCAATCCGGAGGGATTGGCATGGTACACGAGCATGGCGATCGGCGGCGTAGAAAAGGGCAAAAAGCCTTGGGACTGCATCGCCTGCGGCAGCTGTAAGAGTCTGTCCGCAGCAGATCGACATCCCGGGCTATCTGTCGAAGCTGTCGGCGAAGCTGAAGGAAGCGTAAGAACATAAAAAACGACAATTGGTATAGGACAAGGAAAGAGGCTGCCATGATGCAGCAACCTCTTTCTTTTTCACAGCAGCACACGAAACGAGGTATACATCATGCTAAGAAACAGAAGAGGATTTTGCAAGGATCAAAGCTACCATTTTGCTTGCCGTTTTGATTGTTGTTCTCGCGGTCGTCGGGGTGACGTTTTTTAAAGAACAGACAGAATACGGTGGATTCTTACAAGCAGCACATTGGAAAAGGTCGTAGCGGTGAGCGATATCAATGTTACAAGATTTCCGTATGAGGGTGTCGCTGATATCAAAAACAAGGACGGGAAGCATCTGTACTACGTCAAATACGCAAAGCGACGGTAACTGCTTCCCGCGGATATGAGCAAAAATGACTTTCGACATCGACAACGAAGCGAAGACGGTACATCCGATTTTACCGGAAATACAAATCAAAAGCAGCCGGTTTTGGATGAAAAGCAGTTTTCTTTCATGCCGGATGATGCCAATATTGATTTAAAGACGGTTATAAAAACCTGCAAAGTTGATGTCGTCAAAAAGTGAAAGCGGATAAAAATCTGCGGCCAGTGTTGCCGGGGATAATCTGAAGCAGGGCAGTGACCGGACTGATCATCACACCGATCGCCGAGGCTGAAGACTACGAAATCGTGTGGGAATAAAGGAGGCGCATTATGAAAAAAAAAAAAAATTTATCTGTGCTTGCCGCGGTGCTGATGACAGCTTTCCTGCTCTGCGGCTGCAGTCAAAGCACGAAGGAAGAAATTTCTCTGGCAAAAAGCGCAAAACGTCGCGAAATTTACCCTACAGCGGCAACCGCGGAAGACGCCCTGCACGCAGGCGAGCTGTTTGTTCTGGAAGATGAAGGCGTGGTGCAGGCGGCGGCAAGAATTAACAGAATACAAGTGCCGGGTATGCAAATGCAGACTGGGAAATACAGCGATGCGCAGGAAGATCAAATCATGGTGCTGCATACCCTTGTAGTTGAGCCGAAGAGCAGCGGACGCGGATACGGAAGTGCGTTTGTGGACTTTTTGCTGAAAATATGCCTTAGAGCAGGATTGCCCGTACCTGCGTATGGATGAATGAAAAAAAAAGCGGCAACAACTCTATGCACGCTTAGGTTATAAAAAATCGGCATTGTGGGACTGCGAATTTAACGGAATCGCAGGGGGTGCATCTTGTGCTGGAAGTCACTTCATTGACATAATACATAAAAATGTATTATAAATATGGATTTTGCAGAAGATATAAAGCAAAATACATATGTAAAAGCGTGGTGGTGCACAATGGAACGGGAATTAATCAAAAGTCTGATTAGGTGGAAAAGCAAGCCAAAGCAGGAAACCTTTAATTTTAAAGGGGGTGTAAGACAGTGTGGAAAAACCTATCTTTTTGAAGGAGTTCGGTGCACGCTGCTATCAGGACACCGCTTATTTTCAATTTTGAAGAAAACGAAGCACTAAAAACCGTGTTTGAGAAAGACTACGATATTAAGCGGATTATCTTCGAACTCGAGCTGCAGCATGGGAAAAAATACAAACCGAAAACACTTTAATCATTTTTGACGAAATACAGGAGTGCGGAAGAGCGCTCCCGCTTCTGCTGGAAATATTTTTGCGAAAAATGCACCGGAGTATCACATTGTATGTGCAGGCTCACTTTCTCGGTATCGCATTACGAAAAACTTTCCTTTCCGGTTGGCAAGGTTGATTTCATGACACTTTACCCTCATGAGCTATGTCGAATTCCTGCGGGCATGCGGGGAAAGAAAGAACCTTACGATTTCATACAGAGCTTTAAAAAAGGAGATGCAATTCCGGGAAATTGCAAAACAAGCTCGAAGCATTGCTCAGGGCAGTACTATATCATCGGCGGAATGCCGGAGGCTGTCCGAGCTGGAGCCTGGCACATGACATTGAGGCAGCCGAGCAGATTCAGCAAAACATAATAAACAGTTATGAGCTTGATTTCCGCAAAACATGCGCCGGTAAATGAATTTCAAAGCTTTCAGGCAATTTGGCGCTCGATTCCGGAGCAGCTTGCAAAGGAAAATACCAAGTTTATTTTCAGCCATGTAAAAAAAGGATGGCGGGCAAAGACGCGGGACGCGCTGGAATGGCTGATCGGGCCGAACTTGTTTACAAGTCCGGCGAATCAAACCTTTCATACCGCTCTCTTCGTATGCGGAGGATACTGCATTCAAGCTGTATATGGCGGATGTCGATTCTTCGAAAAACTTTGCCATACAATATCGTTTTGAACTCAAACACAAGCTATAAAGAGTTTAGAACAGAGTCACTTACAGAAAATTGTTATGTGCTCGAGAACTTGGTTAAGTCTGTGGGTGATACCACGCATATTACTGGACAAGCGGCAACACGGCTGAGGTCGATTTTGTGATACAGTGTAAAAAGAAGAAATTGTACCAATTGAGGAGGCCCAAGGCTGAGCAGCATCTCAAAATCGCGTTCCCTCAGCGAATACGAAAGAAAAAAAATATGAGCAAAACATGCCGTAAAAACTTCTATGCTCGGCGTGCAGCAGGTGAGGTTCTCAGAAAATTCACTCTTTATATGATCTGCACGATGCCGACATGGATCAAATAAGGAGCCGCCCATCGTTGCCGATTCCACCGACATCGCATAGGCTTCTTCTGAACCTATTTCGAATATAAGGGTTTGTGGGAAGTAAATGTGTAAGTTTTAGAAAAAATATTTTGGAGGAGGGAAACACTCCCCGTTCCTACTAGAATGCTTGAGCGTGTAAACTCATTTGAAAGCAAAAAGATGGTTATTACACATCTTTTTTGGATAAACATTTCGCGAAGTCTCTTTAGTTGACAAACTTTCCTGCTTGCAATGCGGCTTCTTTGAAGATGTGAGGTTTTCTTTGTGTGCCAGCTTTGCAATCTTCGCGGCGTTTTTCGTAGCCGATGTGTGCGGATTAAGCGCGGTGACAAGCATGAGGATTTGTTCATGTTCTCATCGTCTTTGCAGGTGAGAAGCGGGAATTCCTTCACGACGCAGTGCAGATTGAAGGAAGCGCATCACGCGCGATCGCGCAAGCAGGCAGGCGGATTCCAAAGCTGCAGATCAGAACCGGCATGAAAGCTTGACGAGCTGGAGGCCCTTACCTTTTGCGGTGCGGCAAAGCGCGATGGCGGCGTCGTTGCCCATGACGCTTCAGCAGACCATGGTGAGAGCGCTTCGCACTGGGTCGGTTGACCTTTCCCGGCATAATGGAGCTGCCCGGCTCGTTCTCGGAATGATGATCTCGCCGATGCCTGGCGCGAACCGCATGACCGGCTTGGACATCGTTGGCAATCTTCGTCAGGTCGGCGGCGAGGGGCTTTCATCGCCATAATACGAGGCATCATAGCGGTCAGCGCGTGGAATTGTTCGGCGCGGGTTTGCCAGTTTCCCATAATCTCGCTGATCTTTGAGCGGAGAGCTCCGCGGAATCGCTTGCGGAGCGTTCAGTCCGGTGCCGACAGCAGCGAAAGTACCGCCAGGGCGAAGTTGCACCGCCGGCCAACATTTGCGTCAGCATAGCGCGTGTTTCTGTGAGCATGGCGTACCCTGCCGCTGATTTCCTGCCCGAGTCAGCGGGGTCGCATCCTGCAGATGGGTTCTTCCGGTTTTGATGATATCCGTGTTTTCCTTTCCAGCCGCGCGAACGTGATCTGCGAGCTGATCGAGCGCAGGGAGCAGGCGGTCTTCGACGGCTTGTACGGCTGCGATATTACATCGCCGTCGGGAAGGTATCGTTGGAGCTTTGGGATTTGTTCACGTGGTCGTTGGGGTGCACCAGCTTTTTGCCGAAATTTCATTCGCGCGATTAGCGATGACTTCGTTGACGTTCATATTGGATTATTGCGCTTCCGTCTGATAAATGACGAGCGGAAAGTGATCTTGCAGTTTTCCGCTGATGACCTCGTCGGCTGCCTGCTGAATCGCGACGGCTCTTTCTTCATCCAGCGCGCCAAGCGCAAGATTTTACCTGCGCGGCGGCTTTTTTGAGGATACCGAGGCATGGATGATCTCTTCGGGCATTCTTTGCGTTCCAATTTTAAAATTTTCGTAGCTGCGCTGCGTCTGCGCGCCCAGTAGCGGTCAGCCGGTACGCGGACTTCGCCCATGGTGTCGTGTTCGATACGGTATTCCATAGTTTCCTCCTTATTTCTTGACTTTACGTTGCTTCGCCGCCAAAAATCCGTTCTATTTTTGATAACATGCCATGACTTCGCTTCGGCCACGCGTTTTGACGACAAGCGAGGTTGAATCCGTCGAGGCAGAACGTTTTCCGCGGTTAATTCCTCGTCCGGAATGACGGGCGATGGCTCCCTGCCGCCGCTTCTTTCATTTCTCGGTGATCTTCGGCGCGCCGCAGTCCGAAAGCGCCGCAGAAAATACCGGAAACGCGATGGCATTGTTGACTTGATTCGGGGAAGTCAAGGCGGCCGGTACCTACCCACCGCCGCGCATGATCTGACATGATCTCAGGAACCGGTTGCCACTTGACAAACACGATCGGGGTCTTTTTTTGCCATGCTACCGGATCATATCCTGCGTGACGATGCCGGCAGATACGCCGATCAGAATATCCACATCTTTACATCGGCAGGAGCCGGAAGATGCTGTTTGTTTGTAATCTTAGCCATTTTCCTGTTCGGATTGTTGAAAGGAGCACCTTCGTAAATTGCGCCTTCGCGGTCGCAGAGAATGATCGCCGAACTGAAAACGCAGGAACATTTTGGCAAATGGAGATGCCGGCGAATAGCGCCATGATCACGATCTTGAGATTTCCGGCCTTTGCCTGTTACCCTTGAGCGCGTTCAAATTCCGGCGCCTAGCGATGATGGCAGTTCCATGCTGGTCGTCGTGAAAGACCGGGATGTGCACATTCGATCAGGCGTTTTTCGATCTCAAAACAGCGGGGCGCTGATATCCTCGGATTGATACCGCCAGGCTTTCTTGATATGAGATAGACGGTGTTTGCGATTTCATCGGATCTTTACTGTTGATGCAGATCGGTACGGCGTCGATGCCTAAGCAGACAGCGCGCATTTTTCCTCCATGACCGGCATACCGGCTGACGGACCGATGTCTCCCCAGCCCTAAAACAGCAGTGCCGTCGGTGATGACGGCAACGGTATTACCCTTATAGGTGTGCCAAGGCAAGATGCTCGTCCTTTTGAATTTCCAGACAAGGTTCCGCTACGCCGGGCGTATAGGCAACGGCGAGTTCTTTTATTCGTGATCGGGCATTTGCACTCAACGGAGAGCCTTTGCCCCTTTCCATTCAGCATGTTTTTTTAATGCGTATTCTTTTTCTGATCCATAATCGGTTTCCTTTCTATGTGTGTCTGATAAAGATGTCTTATGATATAAAAAGTTTGTCTCTAAATCAAAAGCAATAAATGTGCCAAAACGTTGATTTTGTGCATCTTGAATTGACAATGAAGGGAATGAATTCGGCAAATTAAAGCTATATCAGCAATTAAATTTCAAATAAATGGCTCACACTTCGCATTTGTATAACTGTTTTTCATGTTTTGAAGTTTGAGGTTTTAACGATTTTCAATGAAGCGACCACAGAGAGAAACCTTTGCAAATACTATTCTAATGATATAATTGGTTTAAGCAAGAATTTGGTCTTGCGCCTGAGATGATTACCAAAGGTTCTAATGTTTGATAAAGGCCTCGTACTGATCGCTTTGTGTAATCGCCGGTTAGGAATTGGCGGGCTTACTCCAAAATGCCTAATATTTTTTGCTGTCAATAAACTCTAGTGTTTTATCATCTACTAGCTGAATGTCCTTTTTTGACAGGAATTCGCCCTTTCGTCATTCCTAAAAATCCGGATTCGTTATTATTTAGCCTTTCCTGCAGCTCTTTCATATTGGCCTCCATTTGGCTGCTTGTCTAAGATTGTGTTATACTTCACAACCGCATTAACGGCGAAAAGAGCTTTTAGCTTTGCCTCGATACTGCATTAAGTAGGTTATGATTAAGCTCTACCGTTTGCGGCAGTACATCTAAATTCTCCAGGATTGCCGCTTTTGTTTCGCCATAGCTCGTTAACTGCAATTTATGGCACGAGGCAATAAT
>VOFK01001169.1_pt1 | contig 12985 bp, 20 predicted proteins | sample 5384121 | NCBI WGS metagenome assembly VOFK01 (sample SAMN12384730, study PRJNA508395) | human gut metagenome | isolation source: healthy gut J | host: Homo sapiens | reverse complement strand
GCCATGTATTGCTGCTTCTGCCAAGGGGCAGGCGACTACGGTATAGGTTCGGGTGCAGTACGGCTTCGGCGGAGACTTTCTCGCCGCCTACGGTGAAGTCCACTGCAACTCGTTGATGTTTTCGGCTGATCCGTCGGCGCTGCGACAAGCGTAGCGGTTTCGGCTCGGTCAATTCATTTCGACGAGAACAAGTAATGTTCGTAACGTCCGGCGCCGTAGGTGAAGTTGATGACGCTTTCGCCGTCCTCCGTCGGCGCTGACCTTCATGCCGTCGTATACGGCGGAGGCGTATAGTCGGTCAATTGGCGCCGGGCAGGAGGATACGGAACAAAGTCCGGACTTATTGGCTTTTGAGGCTGCCGGCGCCGCAAACGAACGCGAGGCCTCTGGGGGAGAACGTGATCACGCCGTTTACCCAGCGTACCTTCCCGCCCGGCGGAACGCGGCGATTTCCGCCAATTTCCGCCAGCGGCGAGGATCTCCGTCGATGATTCCGTGAACTGGACGCGGCATGACCACTTTCGTCCGGGTCGCTGCAATCGATGGTGATGTTGACCGGAGTATAGGTCAGTTTGACCTGCGACTCGATCTCTTCCTGCGAACCTTTGAAGAATTCGGTCAGGAACGGCCAGCCGTACATCTCTTCGATCATGTAGAGGGCTGCCGCTTCTTCGATTTGTGCTCGTGGATCGTGACCTCGATTTCGGATTTCCGCCGTTAAACATGCTGCAAAAAGATAGTCGTCGCGAATTTTCGGTTCCCAGTTTCACCCAGGGCCAGGGGGCGACGATGATGTCGAGCGAAATCGGTTGCCGTAGGGGCGTCGTGTTGTCCTCGTCGTTGATCAGGAACGAAAGGGGGGGTATTCCTTACCGTCTGCTTCGAGTTTGGTGCGGTCGAAGGTGATCAGCAGTTCGGAAGTCTCACTTGCCGGCTGCGAACGATACCGACGACGGAATGGTGAACAGACCCGACCTCGTCGCTGGCGAGAACCGCTACGGTCAGCGCCTCGTCCTTGGCGATGCGTTTTACCGGGATGGCGATGGAGGAGACGTCGTCGCTGATGCTATGCTGGGTGGTCACATTCTCGGGGAAGTAGACCTGTGCGCCGTCGACCTCGGGACCTGCTTTGAAGTCATCGTCGCTGCAGGCCGTGAACAGCCCCGCGCACGATGGCGACAGTCGCCAGAAAGAATAATATTTTTATACTTCCTTTCATAAATAGCGATGTTTTTTTACCAACAGGAATGGACCGTTTGGGTCGGTCAGGCTGTTCTCGCCCGAAAGCGCCTTATTCGCTGTACGGCGTTCAGCGGGAACACGCAGTTCCCACCAGGGGCGCGTCCGTCCGTGGAAAGCTGGGCCATCGGGGGAGCGTTCGTGCCGGTGTCGCCGTTGCGCATGCCGGATGTTCAGACGCTTCAGGTCGTAGATGATGACGCCCTCGCCCCAGAACTCGATCCGCTTCTGGAAAATGATCTCGTCGATCAGGGTCGTTAGCCGCCGGAACCGTATAGGCCGGATCGCGGTTGGCGAACGACTGCAACAGCGACTTGCCGGTGGCGGCGTCGTAGTGCGCCGTAGCCTCGGCCTCGATCAGGTACATCTCCTCGACACGCATCATCGGGATGCTCGTCACGTTACCCGTGGAATAGTTTCGTTTTTCGCCGTTGGCCGCGTGGAACTTAAACGATGCGTAGGGGGCGATCGTTGCGAACTCCTCCTCGGTCAGGGTCGTATAGGGTGATGGCGTCGAACGACGGTCGGCTCCGACAAAAGCTCTTTTGCGGAAGTCGCCCGACGAAATGCGGTTGTAGCTGAATACCGAATACCCGGCTGCGCTCCGTAGCCGTAACCCCAGATAGCCTCGGTCGCCATGTGGGCCGACCACGACAGCAGGTTGTTGAGCACGGTGTCGGTGGTCTGGATCATGGCCCACATCCACGACGAATTGACCGTGTTGAACCCGGTCTTCGGGTCGAGCCACTGGCTTTCGGTCATAATCGTGCAGCCCGAAGCGTCGATGGCCTTTGCGGGCGTATTCGGCGGCCAGACGGTAAAGCGGCGTCGCCGGTCGGAACTTCCGCATACGATTCGGTGAATCCGCCCAGCCAGAGGTAGGCGCGGGGCCTTGAGTCCGTAGATCACGGCCAGCGAGGGCAGGTTTTTCGTCGCCGGCGTATAGTTGGCCAGCAGGGTCTCGGCGGTGTTGAGGTCCCTCGAAGATGAACTTGAACATCTCCTCACGCGATACGCGCGGGTTGTTCTCCAGTTCCTCCATGCTCGTATCTTCCCGGACGATGGGAACGGTCAGCCCCTTTTGACGGCTTCCAGCTCGGTCTCGTAGGCGGGACGTTCGGGAGCCTTGGCCGGCAGCGCGTCGTAGAGACGGGCCAGGTCGAGGTAGCAGAGCGCGCGGAAAGTCTTGGCGATGCCCATCATCTCCTCTGCGCCTTCGCTCTGGTTTGCGATGTCGATGGCCTCATTGGCCGTGAAGATGAACTTGTAATAGTTGGTGTAGAAGAACGGGGACGCCCAGCCGTTCGCTGCCAATCCGGTCGAGTTGCCCGGATAGAGCCATGCCTGCCAGCGGTCGTAGTACTGGTTGCCGCCCGGCAGGTTGCCGCTGACGGGAACACCTCGCCGACCATGCGGTCGGTGGCGCCGAAGATGCCCGGGTAGCCGAAGTCGGCGATGTGCTCGCCGAGGTCTGTATAGTTGGTGATGAGCACCGTCGGCATCGCAGTGATAAGCCCCTCCTTTGCGAACGGAGATTCGGCAGTCTGATCGCTGGTGGCGTATCCGCTTTCGGGGAAGGCCCCTTTGATACAGCCCGAAAGAAGCACGGATGAACCGAGAAGCAGCGCCGTTGTTTTCAGTATGTTGTTCATTTTCATAATATTCGTCGTTTAACAAATTAGAACGTTACGGTTACACCGCCCGCAGAAGGTGCGAATCGGGGCGTAGTAGTACGGGTTCGTGATTCCGTTGATGGCCTGACGCGGGTCGAGACCCCTGACGCTTGGACCAGTACCATACATTGTCGCAGGCGAAGTAGATACGCAGATTCTCGACGAGAACTTGCGCGTGATACGCTTGGGCAGCGTATATCCGGGAGCGTGATGTTCTGATGTTCAGGTACGATGCGCTGGTGAGGAAACGGTCCGAGACGGCTGCCTGATTCGAGTCGTTGTAAGCAAAACGCGGAATGTTCGAACCGGAGTTCTCGGGAGTCCACGAATTGAGCAGGTCGTGGTGGTAGTTGTTTCCGGTCGACGTTCCTGCCGGGGAGTCCATGTAGAACATGTAGCCCTGGTCGAGAACCTGTCCGCCGAGCTGGTAGGTGAAGCCGATCGAGAAATCGACGCCGTAGAAGCGCGGCGACGTGCCGAAACCGCCGTAAACGTCCGGCAGGGCATCTCCGTGCATTTCGCGGCCCTCCTGCGAGGCCACCGAGTAATCGGAGGTCTTGATGCGCTCCTTTGGTTGCCGGCATCATCGGTTTTGTAGGTGTACCACAGCGATTTTCCGGTCTCGGGGTCTACTCCCGCGTAGGTCGGAACGTAGAACGAGAAGACGGATTCCCCTTCGGTGAGGAATTTGGTGCTCTGCCAGCGGCCCACGTGTTTGCCGTCGGCCGTCGTGTTGTTTTTGAACTGCTCCGGCAGGTGGGTCACCTTGTTCTTGTAGTGGGTCATGTTGAGCGAGAAGTCCCACACGAGGTTTTTGGTCCGGATCAGGTCTGCGTTCAGTTCGATTTCGAGACCGCGGTTGACCATGTCGCCGATGTTGGTGAAAATGGTCGTAACCCGACTCGATCGGAGTGGCCAGCTCGAACAGCATGTCGGTGGTCTTGCGGTTGAAGACATCGATGCTACCCGACAGACGGTTGTCCCAGAGGCCGAACTCTACGCCGACATTGAGGTTGGCGTTGGTCTCCCCAGGTGATGTCGGGGTTGCCTTTCTGGTAGAGTACGCTCGTAACGCCGTCGCCGCTGCTCAGGATCTCGCGGTAGTCGGTATAGCGGTAGTAGGATTCCCGCTCTCGATCCGAGGTTGTCGTTACCCTGCGAACCGTACGATGCTTTGACCTTCAGCATGTTGACCCACGAAGCGTTGAACCAGCTCTCGCGGTTGATGATCCAGGCTGCGCCGAGCGACCAGAAGTTGCCCCAGCGGTGGTCGGTGGAAGACGATGCGTCGCGGCGGTACGATCCCGAGAAATAGATGCGGTTGTCGTAGTCGTACTGTCCGCGGAAGAAGTAGCCCCTCGTTGTTGTACTCCAGAACCGACGAACCCGACCGCGACGAGTCGACGACGGCGCCGCTCCGAGTTCGGTGTTGTCCGGCGAGAACATCATGGTCTTCGAGCCGTACAGACCGTAGGATTTTGCGCGGTTGTACATTTCATGGCCGAAGAGCAGGTCGAGGTTGTGGACGTCGGCGAAGGTGTTGGTGTAGGTCAGGAGCTGCTGCATGTTGTAGGCGATCTCCCGACTGTGGCTCTTTGAAAACGGCGCCGCCCGATTCGGCGAACTGTCCGTAGTAGGGGTTCGACACCTCCGTACCGCGGGTTTCGTCGTCGAGCGACACGCTTCCGTTGAGGGTCAGTTTCAGGCCCTTTGTACAGGGAGAAATCGGCAAAAACCGTTGGCCATGAAGGCATTGCCCTCGTTGATGTATTTGTTGAGCTGAATGTCCTGCAGGTCGTTGCTCTTGCCGCCGTTGGTGCGCAGTGCGCCGCCGTTGCGGCCGTCGCCGGTATCGTACATCTTGAATCCGTACTCGTCGATCATAATGTTGCCGTTGCCGTCGCGCATGTAGACCGGATAGATCGGCGCCATGCGGATCGCCGTGGCGAATGCGTTTCCGCCGTCGGCGTTGCCTTCGCCCCCCTGACCGTCGCCGTCGTCGTTGGTTTTGTTGCCGTTGTTCCAGACGAAATGGGTGTAGACATGTTACCGCCGACTTTCAGCCACTTTTTGGCCTGGTAGTCCGCGCGCAGACGGGCGGTGTAGCGCTCGTTGCTCGAACCGTCGACGATACCCGTGTTGTCCAGATAGCCGAGCGATGCGAAGAAATTGGCGCGGTCCGTCGCGCCGGAAACGCTGACGTTGTACTCCTGACGGAACGACGACGATTTGTAGATTTCGTCGAGCCAGTTGTCGGGTTGCAGGTAGAACTGCTGGCCCTTGGCGTCGGTTACCAGGCGGCCCTGCTTCGCACGCGGATTGAGACGGCCGTTTTTCGCCGATGAGGTTCTGGCCGTCGGGCACGGTGAAGACGTTGTAACCCAGACCGCCGGGGATCGTTCGACGTCAGCAGCTTGTTGGCGGCGATGTTGGCGGCCAGGGAGTGTACTTCTGGTCGAGCGTGTAATAGTTGTAGCAGCGACTTGTAGTGCATCTCGTAGTATTCGCCCGCATCCTCCACGATGTCGTAGGTCTGCAACGCACGGGTGTTGATGCCCCACTTGCCGTCGAAAGTCACGGTGGCCTCGCCGGCCTTCGCACGCTTGGTCGTGACCATGATTACGCCGTTCGCGCCGCGGGAGCCGTACAGGGCGTTCGACGCGGCGTCGCTTGAGGACGCTGATCGACTCGATGTCGGCAGCGTTGATGTTGTTGATGTCACCTTCGTAGGGCACGCCGTCTACAACCCAGAGCGGGTCGTTTTTGGTATTCATCGAACCGTAGCCGCGGACGTAAATCTTCTGACCGGAACCCGGACGGCCCGAGGCGGAGGAGAACTGCACGCCGGCGATTTTGCCGACGAGGGCATCCCCGACGTTCGAAGACTGCGTTTTTTATCAGATCGTCGGATTTGATCACCTTCGCCGCTCCGGTGAAGGCGTCTTTTCTTGGCTGTACCGAAGGCCACTACGATCACGTCGTCGATGGCCTGTGCGTCTTCTTTGAGCGAGATGTTGATTCGGGTCTTGCCTCCGATGGCCACCTTCTGGGTTTCATAGCCGATGAAGGATACGACCAGCGATCCGTTTCCGGGAGCCGTGATGGTGAAGCTACCGTCTCCGTTTGAGGTCGTGCCGACATGCGAGCCGTCGACCATAACCGTTGCTCCGGCGACCGGTTTCCCGTCGGGACCGGTGACTGTTCCGAAATTTGCTTACTCTGGGCCAGCGAGAGTAATATTCCCCCAATAAAGCAATTAACGATAGTAGAATTTTTCTTACCATAAGCGTTAATCTAATAGTTTTTTTTAAAATAAAAAATTCACAAGCAAAGGTATGAAATTGCTAACTCGTTTACAAATAAATTATTAAAATAATTTACCAGTATAACATATGTGTAGAAGATTGGTCGATAACGGTTACGATTTTTCGCGTATAAGGCCTGTGGCGATTACAATTTGCAATCGCCATTTCGGAGCGTTTTTTGTTGATTTCGGGATTTTCCCCAGCCGGAAGGGGATGCGTATATGTGAATCGGTCCTTTCAAAGGCGCTCCCGGACTTTCCAGGTCGGTATCGCGGTACAGCGTATCGAGGCGTTACTGAGAGCCGCTCCATGTCACCGTCGAGTTTCGAGTGGGTGATGGTCGCATAAATCTGCGTTAGTCCGTATGTTTTTATGTCCCAGTAATTTACTGATTGTTTCGATCGCGACACTCCTGCGAAAGCGTAATTGTCGTGGCAAACGTGTGCCGGGCCGCATGGAACGTGATCTGCTCGGGGAATCCCCGCCGGAGACAATAATGTCGAGGCAGATATTGCACCACCCGTTGCTCGGCAGGTCGGAATATCCGCGCATTCCGCCGATGCAGGTTTGTATTTCAGCAGAATGGTGTACGGGATCGCGAAGATGCCGCACGTTGACCGCAGATCCTGTTTTGCGGCGGGTGGTGCTGATCCACAGCTGTTTGCCGTCCTGCTGGATATGCTGCGGGGTCCAGGCGTGCAGAGATGTCGATGTAGGAGTCCCGTGAAACAACTGAACAAAAACGTGTCCCTGACCAAGTTGTAAAGGTGACATCCGTCGTTCTCATACTGATCATCATTCGGTTTATTTCATCCATGGTCAGGTAGTTGCGTGTTACGAATTCGCTGCTGTAATTTGTAATTGGCAAAGATATCCTTGTCCATATATCCCTTTGCTGCGGGCCAGCATGAGGATGTGCTTGAGGGCGATCATGTAAATCCAGGTCGTGTTTTTTCTTTGTGTCCGCACTCCTGTGCGATGTAGTGGTGAAACCCCGTCAGGAACTCTTTGTCGAGTTCTTTGAACAGCAAATCCTTTGCGGTTGAATTTGTCGTTGACGTAGTTTTTCGAGATGCTTGTAAACACACCTATATTTATAGTAGGTCGTTTTGCTGCGGCTGATGCCCACCATACGGCTGAATTCTTCGTTGTGCTGCCTGAAGAAGGCCAGCAGCGTTTCGTTGCGCTGGTCGTTGCCGAAATACATCTCCTTTGACCATTTTCGGAGTGACCAGGGCATGCTCGTAAAACAGCGTGTTGTAACATCTTTCGATGTGGAAACGAATCTGCGAGAGTTGTTCGTTGACATGTGAGGCAACCGCGCTGCGCCCCTGCCGCCCGTCCCATACTCACATCCCAGAGATTCGATTCACGGATAGTTGCGTGGACAGCTGCGTTCGCTGTCCGTTGATCGTAATGCGTCCCATGATCGGCGTGTTTCCATTGCGTAAAGGCGCATTCTTCTTGATGTAAAAACAGTACTTTGAACGTGTTTCTCATTCCCTTCCTAACCTTTTTTATAACAATAAACAAACCGCGATAAAGGTAATGATAAAGTTACTGCCAAACGGTATATCAATTGGACCAAATAGCTTATACGGCACGGTTTAACCCTTCTTTCCGGTAACTATCTGGTAACACAACCCGGACGCACGGAGGTGTCGTCCGTATATCTTACACGCTTAATACCAAACTATTAGGCATTTCTCGGGAAATGCGTTCCGGAACGCTGTAATTATCCTATATCCAGCAGTTTATTATCGGAATCCGCGATCGTTTTTTATTTTAAAAATTTTATTAAAATTAACGCTTATGGTAAGAAAAATTCTACTATCGTTAATTGCCGTTTTGGGGCTTTGTGTATGGATTCGCCCAAAACCGGCAGGTTTCCGGTAAAGTTGCCGATGCGGAGGGGTAAGCCTGTCGCGGGCGCAACCGTTATGGTCGACGGCACGTCGACCGGTACGACCACGGGCACGGACGGTAAATTCACCATCGCTGCACCCGCCGACGCTACGCTGGCGGTTTCGTTCATCGGTTACGAGACCCGGAAAGTGGCTGTCGCCGGAAAGACGCATGTCGAAGTCGTGATGCACGAAGATGCGCAGGCCATCGAGAATGTCGTGGTGACCGCTTTCGGCACGACGACGAAAAAAGACCTTACGGGATCAATCGCCACCATCCGCGGCGAGGAGCTTGCGAAGCGTCAGGTTTCGACCGTTTCGAAAATGCTCGAAGGAGCGGTTCCCGGCGTGCAGCTGACTACGGCCACCAACCAGCCCGGTACGGACGCTGCGATCTACGTCCGCGGCGTCGGTTCGCTCAATGCGGGCACCGGCGCGCTGATCGTGCTCGACGGCTCGCCCTATCAGGGCAGCCTGTCCGACATCAACCCGGCCGACATCGAGGTCGATCTCCGTGTCGAAGGACGCCACGGCCAACTCGCTCTACGGTTCGCGCGCCGCGAACGGTGTGTTTCATCACGACCAAGCGCGGCAGCCTGGACAATCCCACGATCAGCGTCGACACGCGATTCGGTATCAACACCCGCGCTGTCCCCGAGTATGACATCATCACCGATCCGGGCGAATACCTCGAGGCGCAGTGGCGCACGATGCGCGACACGAAGTGGGCGTCAAGCCCCGAAGAGGGAGGCGGCGATCTGGCTGCCGCGGCGCTCTATGCCTCGCAGGAGGTGCTGGGTGCACACGGAAATTACAACCCCTAGCAAATATTCGTCGACCTACCTGATCGACCCTGCGACCGGCAAACTCGACCCGTCGGCCCGGCGCGCATGTACAGCGAGCGCCTGCAGGACGAACTCTTCAAGACCGGATTCCGCAACGGACGAACGTTTCGGTCAGCGGCGGGAACGAGAAGTCCGACTATTTCATCTCGCTGGGTTACCTCAAGGACGAATCCTATGTGATCGAATCGGTTTCGAGCGTTACAGCGCTCGTGTGAACGTCAACACCAAGCTCCGCACGTGGATCAAGGTGGGCGCCAACCTCTCCTATGCCCACACGGTGCAGAACAACATTCTGGAGGGCAGCAGCCTCGCTTCGTCGGCGTTCGCCACGGCGCGTTCGTGGGAGCCGGTTTTCCGGTCTACGCCCGCGATGCCGAGGGGGAAAATCAAAGTATGACGAAAACGGCGACAAGGTCTACGACCTGGGTACGGGGCAGACCGACGGCACGACGACCCGTCCCGGAACCTCGGGCCAGAACATCATCGCCACGCTGAAGATGGACACGCGCGACATCAAACGCGCAACAACTTGCAGGGCCGCGCTTACGGGGAGATCTATTTCCTGCGCGACTTCACCTTCACCTCGAGCATGTCGCTGGGCTATCGCGCCTCCGACGAACTGCTGTTCTATAACCCCACGATCGGCGGCGGACGCGGTTCCAAGGGCCAGATCAACAAAAAGTCTACGGACGTTTACGATCTGAACCTGATCCAGATGCTCAATTACAAAAAAAATCCGTCGGACGCCACAATATCAATGCGCTGATCGGGCATGAGTACAACAGCTGGGTGCGCGATTACGCCGAGGTCGAAGACGAACATTTACGATCCCAGAATCCGCAGCTGAACAACGCCGGCGAGATGGGGTCGATCAACGGCTATCAGGACGTGCTGCGCATTCAGGGTTTCTTCGGCAAACTGGAGTACAACTACGACAACCGTTATTATTTCTCGGGCGGTATCCGCCGCGACGGAACCTCGCGTTTCAAATACAATCCCTGGGGCACGTTCTGGTCCGTCGGCGCTTCGTGGCGCATCGGAGCCGAAAGTTCATGGAGAGTACGCACAGCTGGCTTTCGGAGCTGAAACTCCGCGCCACGTACGGTACGCAGGGTAACGAGGACCTGGCCAACTACTATCCCTATACCGACCAGTATACGGTTACCATTTCCGAAGGCAAGCTGGGTACGGGGATCTATTACTACGGCAATCCCGATCTGACGTGGGAGAAGCAGAAGACGTTCGATCTGGGTCTGGACGTGGGTCTGCTGAACGACCGCATCAACCTGACGATGGACTACTTCATCCGCGTGTCGGACGGTCTGCTCTTCAAGCGTACGAAGGATATTTCGACGGGCCGCGCCGACTGGTACAACGTCGGCAAACTGCGCAACTCGGGCTTCCGAATTCGACCTGAACGTCAAGCTCATCCAGAAGAAAAGAACTGGTACTGGGACGTGTCGGTCAACGGTTACACCTATGCCAACAAAATGCTCAACCTGCCCGACGAGTACAAAGTCTCCGGGCATGCCCAACAACCAGCGCATTTACGAAGGCAAGGACATCTACCGCTGGGAGATGCGGCAGTTCGCAGGTCTGGATGAGAAGGGCAACTCGCTCTGGTATATGGACCGGGATCTCACGGACGGTGAGGGCAACGTTGTGGGCGTGGAGAAAGTCACGACCGGCGATGCTACCGAGCCACGCAGTACCTGCTGGAGAAGAGCGCGCTTCCCGATTTCACGGGCGGCCTGAACACCACGCTGCGTTGGAAGAGCCTCGACCTGACGATTATGACCAACTTCCAGTTCGGCGGCTACGGCTACGATTACGACTTCTCGGCGTTCAGCAGTGCGAATTTCCCGATGAACCGTCTGAAGAACTATGCCGACGCCTGGAATCCGGAGACCGGGAAAGGTTCGGCGCCGATCTGGAACACGAACGACTCGAACATCAACGCTTCGTCGGATCGTTTCCTGATCAGCAAAACCTACTTCAACCTGCCCAACATCACGCTGGGCTACACCTTCCCGGCAAACTGGATGAGCAAGATCGGCATCAAGAGCGTTCGCGTGTACTTCGCCTGCGACAACGTCTTCTTCGCATCGAAGCGCAAGGGCTACGATCCCCGTACGAGCATGGGCGGTCAGGGCGCGACGGTCGCTTTGAACAGCGTGGACGGTACGTATTATTCGCCGATCCGCACCACTTCGGTAGGTCTCAATATTAACTTCTAAGCAGCGACATTGATATGAAAAAATACTGATATTTTTAATGAGCGCGGCAGTTGCGGTATCCTGCAGCGACGATATCTTCGACGTGGACCCTTCGGGGAAAAGTCTCTTCGGAGACCCGTGACGAGGTGGCCAAGGAGGACCCGGACAAAGGTGCTTCAGGGTATCGAGGCGTCCATTTACACCCACTATGCCACCTATTACAAGAACGATCTTCAGTGGCTGACCGGTTTCAAAGGATTCGAACTTGCGTTCGGCATGGCCGGGCAGGACATGACCCTGCTGCTGCAACACAGCATGAACCTTTACATGTACATCAACGACTACTGGCAGGAGGAGTATACGCCGACTTTCAACGTGTGGAACATGTTCTACATTCCGATCGCCACGGCCAATGAGATTCTCGCGACGGCGACCCTCGACGCTTCCGCCGAGTCGGAGACGATGAAGGCCTACCGCGCCCGTGCGCTGACCTCCCGCGCGTTCGGCTACTACCACCTGATCAACGTGTACCAGTATCCCTACTCGGCGGCGAACAAGGACCTTCCGGGCGTGCCTCTGGCCACCGAGGAGACCCTTTGGCCAGAATCTGCCGCGCGCCACGATGGAGCAGGTCTACAAACGCATTACCGACGACCTGGACGAAGCGCTGCGTATTTTCGAGGAGATCGGATACGACGACACCGGTTCCCGGACCGATTTCGACGCCAGCGTGGCCGCCATTCTGCGCGCCCGTGTCGCATTGGTCATGGAGGACTGGGGGGAAAGCCGTCTCGTTGGCCGACGATATTCTGGCCAAATACACGCTCGTCTCCAAGGAGAACTACAACTACGGCTTCAACCGTATCGAGAACGTTCCGAGTCTGATCTTCGGCTTCAAGATGACGGCCAACAACTGCCAGACATGGGCTACCTGGTGCTCGCAGATGGACCCTTACATGAGCGGTAATGCGGGTATGTGGGCCGAGCGTCCGATCCACTCCTACCTCTATGCGCGTCTGAATCCGACCGACGTGCGTCGCGGCTGGTGGCTCAACAAGACGGACAATCCGGACCCGGACGCTGCGACGAGCGGTTATGCCTGCCTCCCTGCCTTCCAACCTGCCCAATACGCTTGCTTCGGGCGTGAAAGCGCGTTCGGAGTACGTCTCGGTCAAGTTCCGCAGTTACAACGGCGACTGGAACAATACCGATCTGATCTATATGCGCGCCGAAGAGGCCGTCTTCATCAAGGCTGAAGCCGAGGCGCACAGCAACATCGCCGCGGCCAAGAAGACGCTCAAGGATTACGTGACGACCTACCGCGATCCGGGTTATGACATCACGGCCGCTTCGCTCGACGATGTCGTCGAGGAGATCATTCTTCAGAAACGTATCGAGATGTGGATGGAGGGCGCTCTGGGTGGCTCGACCGCCGGCGTCTGAATATGCCGATTGATCGTCGGGACGATGCCGCGATGACGGCGGCAGGCGTTGCGAACAAACCACATTTACAAAAGCCATGTGGGAGCAGAACGAATCCGGCATGCGGTTCCAGCTGCCGCGTTCCGTCGTGATTGCCAACCCGGAAATCGGCGAGGCGAACCAGAATAAAAAACGAATTAAGCGTCTCTGTATCATGCCTGTCAAGTCCGCTGTCCGTTTGGGCAGCGGACTTTTTTCTGTCGGTCGTTTTTTGCCGCCGGGAAAAAATTGACCGACAAAATTGCATGAGGCATTTGCAGTATTAAATTTTTTTGCTTATCTTTGCACCACGATAACAGGGAATACCCCGTTTTTCGCGGA
>VOFK01002789.1_pt1 | contig 12986 bp, 20 predicted proteins | sample 5384121 | NCBI WGS metagenome assembly VOFK01 (sample SAMN12384730, study PRJNA508395) | human gut metagenome | isolation source: healthy gut J | host: Homo sapiens | reverse complement strand
TTCTCAAATTATAGTTACAAAATAATTCAGTTCAAAACATATCACTTCTTTTGCCCCTTATATGTCAAGTTTTCCCCGAAAAAACTCTTACCGGCTCAAAACAGCCGGTAAAAAGGCCCTTCATCGGTACGAACCGGAATATAACGGCAGGAAAAGCGGCGGCAAAACGCCTGCAGAGCCTCTTTCCAGCAAAATAAAGCATGATAGGCGTTGCGAAAAAGCCTTTAGTGCGCGTTTCAAAAACCCAGACGGTCATTCCCCTCGGCGGCCATATATTCTCCGGGTTTCGGCGCATTATCTTCAAAACGTCATAAACGTTCACGCAGTACAATTGCGTTTTTTCGCCAGAGTCGCCATGATTTTGCGCGCCGCTTCGTCAAACTCGTTAAAATCGCTGACCACAAAAAACCGCCGCCCGGCTTTTGACCGTCTTCTGCAAAATCTGCAGCGGCTTTGCCAGACTTCCTGCATAAGACTGCTTCAGAATGCGGGCGCTGACTTCCGAAATTTTTTTCAGAACGGCCATCATGCCCGCGCGGCTGTTCTGCGGCTTTAAAGACGTAGGTTTTTCTCCGTCATATATCAGACAGCCGAAACGGTCCCTGTTTTCCAGACTCAGCCAACCGAACAGCGCGGCGATTTTGGCCGCAGCCACCGATTTCAGCTCCACCCGCGTCCCGAAAACCATATGCGCCGAGAGGTCAAGCACAACGTAAATCTCACGGTCTTTCTCTTCCGCAAACAGTTTGGTATAAGGAGTCTGCCGCCGAGCCGTTACCCGCCAGTCAATGTCGCGTACGTCGTCGCCGAAAGCATAGCTGCGGATTTCCTCCAGTTCCATGCCTCTTCCCTTAAACGCCGATTTCACGTCGCCGGCACGAGACGAAACAATATGGTTAAACTGATGGTTCTTAAGATAGGGAACGAAACGCCTCTGCTCCGTCAGTTCTTCCAAAGTCGCATACAACCCGTTGCCCCCGGCCTTTTTCAAGCTTAGGCTTGAAGAACTTTTCGGTTAATTTTTTTCAGCTTTCATCTTCCGCCCTCTGTTTTTCTTCGGACAAGCTTTTACGGCAAGGGAACGATTTTAAGCAGAGTTCCTATAACCTCATCCGCAGTCACGCCTTCCGCCTGCGCCTCAAAAAAGGGGATAATGCGGTGGCGGAGAACATCGTAAACAACCGCGTGAACGTCTTCCGGCGTCACGAAATCGCGCTTGTCCAGCCAGGCGTTGATTTTCGCGCACTTGTCCAACGCAATGGTTGCGCGCGGACTGGCGCCGAACTGAACAAAGCCGGCCAGCTTGGCATCATATTTTTCCGGATGCCGGGTTGCCATAATCAGCTGTACCAGATATTCTTCAATCGGCTCGCTCATATGGACTTTCAGAACTTCCTGCCGCGCGGCCAGAATATCGGCAATGTCCAGTGCCTGAAACTTTTTGTCTTTGTCCTGCCAGCAGGAAATATCTTCGCCGCAGGCGCCTTCCTCGCCGCGTACCAGATGCAGAATTTTCCTCTCCGATTCGGCGTCCGGCTGATCAATTTTAATATACATCAGAAAACGGTCCAGCTGGGCTTCGGGCAGATTATAGGTTCCCTCATGCTCAATCGGGTTCTGCGTCGCCATAACCATAAACAGCTCCGGCAGCTGATAACGCCTGCCGCCCATGCTGACCTGGCGCTCGGCCATGGCTTCGAGCAGAGCGGACTGAACCTTTGCCGGCGCGCGGTTAATTTCGTCGGCCAGAACCAGATTGGCAAAAACCGGCCCCTTGCGGAACTCGAACTCGCCCTTGGCAGCAACGTAAATTTCACTGCCGGTAATATCCGCCGGCAGCAAATCCGGCGTAAACTGAATACGGTTGTACTTGGCGTTAATGCAGCCTGACAGGGTTTTAATCGCCTTGGTCTTGGCCAGACCCGGCGCGCCCTCGACCAGCGCATGCCCGTCGGCCAGCAGCGTAATCAGCAGCTTTTTAACCAGCTCTTCCTGACCGATGATTTTGGTTTCCATATAGTCCTTGAGCGAAATAAGCTTGGCTTTGATTTCTGACATCTGTTTCACCTCTTTAATTAGCCATAATCCGGTTCAAAAAATTGTAATACTCGTCCAAAACCGCTTTTTTCATGTCGTCATTGCCGAGAAAATCGAACAATTCGATGGAACGCTTATAATGCGCCTTGGCCCGGTCAAAATCGCCGTGTTCCTTGTCATAGGCCTCGACCCGTGCCAGATACAGCAGCGATTCGGCTTCGGCAAAATGATGCGCGACCTTGCCGTACAGGTACACCGATTTCATCAGCGCCTTGCGGGCGTTTTCAATGTCGCGGATAATATAACGCAGACAGCCGATGGCAGACAGCGCACTGGCTTCGCCGAGCAGGTCGCCGTTTTCGCGATACAGGTTACGGCATTTTTCCAGCAAATCATGCGCCACGTCATAGTTCTTATTCTTCATTTCGATTCGGGCAATCGCGCGCAGCGTCGAGGCCTCCTTCAGCGAATTTCCATCCTGCTCGAACAAATCCGCCGCTTTGCGGTATGCTCCCACCGCGTCGTTTTCCCCTGTTCAGCATCAGATAAACATAAGCCTCATGATCATAGGCGTCGCCGAGCAAATCACGGTTGTCAATGGCGCCCAGCACTTCCTGCGCTCGGCGCACCGTGGCAATCGCCTCATCGGTGTTTCCGGCCGCCGCCTGCACTTTGGAGAGCTTAATCAGCGCGTCGCCGTAAGTGTTTTGTCCGTCGACAAAGTTTTTTACCAGTTCGACGGAAGCGTTGAGCGCGGCAGAAGCCGCTTCGTAGTTTTCAAGGCTGAGTTCCAGTTCGCCGAGCCTGGACAAAGCAAAGGCCTCGCCTTCGGTATCGCCGCTGTCATTATAAAGCCCCGCGGCTTTTTCGTAACAGCTGCGGGCTTCGTCATATCTGCCGGCATGCCAGTTGTCATCTCCTTCCTGAAAGACTTTTGACGCTTGAGTGACATATTTTCCCTGACTTGTTCTCGGCATAATAAAAACTCCTTTTAATTCGTCCAATATTATTATATATATTTCGTAATGACCAAAAAAACAAGAAGTATTCAAAATGGACAATATATTCGATTTGGAAGAGGCTGCGGCACGGGAAACTACGGCGGCTCCGACCTATAACAACATTGCCGGGCTGATGCCCGGATACGCCTGGCTTGAGCAGCTCAACCCGGAACAGAAACAGGCCGTCGAAACCACCGAAGGCCCGGTGCTGGTTCTGTCCGGCGCCGGCACCGGCAAAACCAAAGTGCTGACCACCCGTCTGGCCTATATTCTGGCTACCGGCAAGGCGCAGCCGTGGAACTGCCTGGTCGTTACCTTTACCAACCGCGCCGCTCGCGAAATGAAAGAACGCGTGCAGAAAATGATCGGCGACGTCGCCAATTCCGTCTGGCTGGGAACTTTCCACAGCGTCTGTGTCAAAATTCTGCGCAACCACGCCGAACTGGTCGGCCTCCACTCCAATTTCACGATTCTCTCCGAAGACGACCAGAAGCGTGTCATCAAACAGATTTCGGAAGCCGAAGGCATCGACGACAAGAAATACCCGCCACAGGCCGTGCTGGATAAAATCAGCCGCTGGAAAGACAAAGGACTGACCATCGACAAAATCCAGAACGAATATAAAGAAAACGTCCTGACTCACCTTTACAAAAAATATCAGGAACGCCTGCTTGAGCTCAACTGCGTCGACTTCGGCGACATTCTCCTCTATGCGCTGAACATCCTGCTCTCCAATCCCGACGTGCTTGACAAATACCAGTCCAAGTTCAAATACATCATGGTCGACGAGTATCAGGACACCAACGTTACCCAATATCTTTTTCTGCGCCTGCTGAGCCAGAAGCCGCAACCTCTGCTGCGTCGGCGACGACGACCAGTCGATTTATTCCTGGCGCGGCGCCGAAATCGAAAACATTCTGCGCTTTGAAAAAGACTTTAACGACGCCCAAACCATCCGCCTTGAGCGCAATTACCGCTCTACGGCAAACATTCTGGCCGCAGCTTCCTGCCTCATCAGCCACAACGACGGCCGCTTGGGCAAAACCCTCAAAGTCGCCGAAAACTCGCCGGCGCAAAACTGCGACAACACCAAAATCAAGGTTGTCAGCAATTACAACGGCGAAGACGAAGCCCGCTATGTCGTCGACCAAATCGACTATCATCTGCGCAACGGCGCACAGTACGCCGACATGGCGGTTCTGGTACGCACAGCTTTTCAAACCCGCGAATTTGAAGAAAAATTTATTGCCGAAGCCATTCCCTATCAGGTCATCGGCGGCCCGAAGTTCTATGAGCGCGCGGAAATCCGCGACGCCCTCGCCTATTTCCGCGTCATTCTGCAACCACACGACGATTTGGCCTTCGAGCGGATTATCAACAAGCCAGCCCGAGGCATCGGCGCCAAAAGCATTGAAAAAATTCAGCAGGAAGCCCGTTTCGGCCAAATTTCCATGTACATGGCAGTTGAAAAGATGCTGGCCGAAAACCAGTTCAGCGGCAAAGCCAAAACCAACCTTGCCGACCTGATTGCCAACTTTGAACAGTGGCGCAAAACCATGAACGCCGTCACGCCGGACGAACTGGCAACTCAGGTGCTGGAAGATTCCGGCTATTTTGAAATGCTCAAAATGGACAAGTCTGTCGAAGCGCCCGGCCGGATTGAAAACCTTAAAGAACTCATTTCAGTCATGGGCGACACCGAAAAATATCCGACCCTGGCCGACTTTTTGGAACACGTCAGCCTGGTTATGGACAACGACGATGCGCTTGACACCAACAAGGTAATGCTCATTACCCTGCATTCTGCCAAAGGCCTCGAGTTTGACGTCGTCTTCCTGCCCGGATGGGAAGAAGGGCTTTTTCCGCACCAGCGCGCGTTGGACGAAGGCGGCACCGAAGCTCTGGAGGAAGAACGCCGGCTGGCTTATGTCGCCATTACCCGCGCCCGCAGACAGTGTTATATTCTGACCGCGCTTAACCGCCGCGTCTACGGCCAGTGGCAGAATAACATTCCTTCCAGGTTCATCAACGAACTTCCGCCCGCCAATATTGAAATCTGCAATAATGCGGCTAAATTTTACGGCGGCGGTTACGACGCTTATAACGACGACGGCGGCAGAAGAAGCTTCGGCGGCGGATATAACGGCTATGCCAACAACTATCATTACAAAAACGCATATACCTCAAAGTATATGAAAAAAGCAAAGAAAGGAAACGACAATGGCTTTTCTGATTATAGCGGTACCGGCAGCGATTGTGGCGATATACCTGATGACCGGCGGCTAATCGGCACCCGGGTATACCATCAGACTTTCGGCTACGGCAAAATTACCGCTGCCGAAGAAAACTGCATGGAAGTAAACTTTGACAAATACGGCCGCAAAAAAATCATGAGTTCGTATCTCGAAAAAGTTTAATTCTTGCAAGCTTCTCTTTCCATGTCTGTTGGCCATGGGTCAATTCCGGTCAGGGGATTTTTTAACCGCCATTTCTCAAAATCGGCATAGTTTCGTATGCCGTCGCGGATAACTGCCTTATAATACTCGACGCCGGCGATTTTGACATCGTCGGGCGTTGTGAACTTAAGCCTTAAAATCGCCTGCCGCCGTTCGTCGGTAAGCATTCCGGCAATCTGCGCCGCAACTTTTTCAAAATATCCGTCATATTTAGAACCGCGCCGAATGTGCATCAGGTCAAGCTGCCACAGTTCGCGCCGCCTGTCCTCATAAAAGGCGTGCCACTCCAGACAGGCGTCTTCCTCGTCCAACAGATTGGCAAACTCAACTCTTTTTATGCGCGGATTTTTGCCAGTTCGGCCATTGCCGCAAAACTCACGGCAACCTCAGGCTCCGCCGCCGTATAAACATGAAAATCTATATCGCGATGTTTCATCAACAGCCCGGTTGCCAGCGAACCGACAAGGTTGACCGTCGCGCCATGCCGCTGCCAAATTTGTTCAATCTGCGATTCGGCAATAACTTCCCTTGCCCGCTTCTGATTTTCCGCCGCCAGTTTCAGATAATCCGTTTCCATTTGCAACGCCCCTCTATGATATTGCTTGACTCTCGCCTTTTGTTCCGCCAATGTAAACTAAAAATCATTTCCGGCAAAGGAGAAAATCATGAAAAAAATATCATATCTGCTGACCGTTGTTCTGGCTCTTGCCGTTGCGGCCTGCGATAACACGCCCCGCGAACTGACCGAACTCATGCCTGACAAACCCTATCTGTTCTATTCCGACGGCTGCCCGCACTGCCACGAAGCGCAGGAATTTCTGAACCGGAAATACCCCGGACTGAACATCATCAAAGTCAGCGTAGACAACAAAGACGGCGCTCGTCTGATGTCACAGTGCGTCCGCAAGTTCAAACTCGGCCGGCAGGTCGGTATTCCGCTTTTCTGCCTCGGCGACAAATATATCGTCGGCTGGAGCCGCCGTTATGAACAGAAATTTCATAATTATATCAAACCTTTCCTGAAATAGCGACAGCCCCGCTGCTGCGGGGCTTGTTTCAGGCGTCTTTTTGTTGGTCAAAACCGCTTTCGCCTTCAAGTAGTTTGGCAAAATCAATCGTCCGTTCATAATAATTCAGCAACAAGAGAAGATAGCCCCAGCCGACATCGCCTTTGCCGATTTCCAACCGGTCAATAACTCGGATTGGAATGCCGGTTTTGTCCTGAACGTGTCGCAGAGACTGTCGCAGCTGTTGCCGGCAGGCAAACAACTGTACGCCCAGCGTCCGCCGCAAAGCGGATTGTTTCTGTTTTGATTGTGAAACATAATCTATTAAATTCATAATGTTCAACTCCTTCACGTTTTGTTAAAAACAAAACCGCTCTCAAAATGAGAGCGGAGGAGTTGACAACTGCGCAAGAACAGTACACTTATTCGTCCGCAAAACGGCTTATCTCGTGTCATCCTCCATAAAGGAGGTTAAAATTGGTTTCTTACGAGGAGTTGTCATACTCCGCCGTTGGATTAACCTTTTTCCATCGGCAGAAATGATTATAAAGGCTAAAAGCTATTTTGCAACGGCTTTTTTCATGACTCGCATACCTGTCTTTATAACCAATAAAAAAACCACTCCGAAGAGTGGTTTTTTTATTGGCAGCGAGGGGCGGATTCCTCAAGTTCGTTTTGTACCATTTGCTTCGCTGCGCTGCCGCTTCTCGCAAATTAACAAAACTTCACCGCTCGCAACAAAAAGCTCCTCAGGAGCTTTTCTATCGGCTCGCGCCGTCTCCGGTTCGAATCCCTGTCTTTATAACCAATAAAAAAAAACCACTCCAAAGAGTGGTTTTTTATTGGTAGCGAGGGGCGGATTCGAACCGTCGACACGCGGATTATGATTCCGCTGCTCTAACCAACTGAGCTACCCCGCCATTGGGAAAGTCGTGTATTTAATAAACTTTCTGCCGCTTCTTGTCAACAATTATTTTTCAACTTTTCCACTTTGCCGTACGAAACCGCCAAACGCCTAATTTTTCCGGTCTTTTTCATCAACGACCTCAAATTCGGCGTCAATAATTTTCGACTTCCGTCCGCCGGATCTGACCGTTGTTTCTCCGCTGCCGAAAAAAGGTTTCAGATTCTCAAACGCCTTTTTGATTCTGGCCTGACGATACCAGCCCACAACCAGCGAAACGGCAAAAACCGCCAGGATAATCGGCAGCAGCAGCGCCGCGGTATAAAACAACAGCAACAATCCCGCCGCCGAAAACAGCACCACACCGAACCATACGACCAAAGCACTCAATCCGCGCATCACTTTTTTCCCTTTTTCAGCTTATCTGCGGCAATCAGGGCGGCCCCGATCATCGCTGCGTTATTTTCAAATTTTGCCCGGCACAGCTTAACCGGCATTGTCAGGATTTCCCGGTTAACCATTTTTTCCAGCTTGCAATAATCCATGAATTCGGTCAGAGAACCGAACAATACGACAATTTCCGGATCAAAAATGTTGGCCAGCCCGATAATGCCGTTGACCACATCGCGCTCCCATTCGTCAAAAACCTTAACCGCCAGCGGGTTGTTTTCTTTCAGCCCTCGGATAACGTCATGACTGGTAACCGTATCGTCGCCGTAGGCTTCTTTGGCGTCTATGCCCAGCGCCGTGCCGGAAGCATAAATCTCATAACAGTCATACGCGCCGCAGCCGCAGCGGCGTTTATTGCCGCGCGCGACCTTAAAATGCGCTTCGCCCGCCGCGCCGGATTTTCCTTTCAGCAGCTGTCCGTTGACCACAAAACTGATGCCGACGCCGGTACCGATGGCAACCAGCATGGCATCTTTCATTCCCTTGGCCGCACCAAGTCTGTATTCTGCCCACATGGCCGCGTTGGCGTCGTTTTCCACAACCACAGGCTTTTCCGACAGTTCTTTGAACGGCGTATTCATATAATCTTTGGGCATATTGCCGACCGAAGCGATAATCCGGTCGTTGTTTTTGCTGACCTCGCCCGCCGTTGCCACGGCCACGGCGTCAATCACGTCCTCAAACCCCGAAACCACGCTTTTCAGCGTCGTCAAAATTTCCCTGCTGTCGCGGGAGTGCTGACTTTGGTAATCTCGCCGCAGATTTTCCCTTTTTCGTCAATCAGGGCATAGGCGATTTTTGTGCCGCCGATATCAAATGCCAAAATCTTTTTTCTTTCCTTCATCGATATATCCTTCAACGCTTTGCTGTTGTCTGTTATAAATATATAGTTTATATTGTCCAAAAGCAAACGACAAAAAGGATTTTTTTAAGATGAAATATTTGTTTTTGGAATATCCCAAATGTTCAACCTGCCAAAAGGCCAGACAATGGCTGCTGGACAACGGCGTTGAATTCGAAGCCAGACATATTGTCGATAACCGTCCCTCCGAGACCGAACTCAAAGAGTGGATTGAGCAAAGCGGCCGCGAACCGCGCAGCTTTTTCAACGCCAGCGGTCTCAGATACAAGGCGCTCAACCTTAAGGAAAAGCTTCCCGGCATGAGCGATGCCGAACAAATCAGCCTGCTTGCTTCTGACGGCATGCTGGTCAAGCGCCCGCTTCTTGTCGGCAACGGCGTCGTTTTCAGCGGTTTCCGTCCCGGAATATGGCAACAGCTGAAAGATTAAGCATACCTCCCCTTGTCAAAACGATTTTTCCGCTTATTTCTTTAGGGCGGAAAATCACATATAAGGGAGATGAACATGAACAAGAAAATTCTGGCCGTTCTGGCGGCCGTTTCCGGAATCGCATTGCAAACCGAAACTGTGGCTGCTCAGAATCAGGGCGGTTTACCGGCCCTTCCGTTGAGGTCATAACCGTCGAACAGGCCAAAAACATGAATGACGACGCATTTGTCATTCTCCGCGGCAGCATTAAGCAAAACGTCGGCGACGATATTTATGTCTTTACCGACGGCACCGGCAGCATCAATGTCGAAATCGACGAAGACGAATGGAACGGCCTTAACGTCGGTCCCGAAGATGTTGTCGAAATCCGCGGCGAAGTTGACAAAGGCTGGTCAACCCTCGAAATTGACGTCGACAGGATAAGCAAAGTAAATCAGTAAAAATAAATATTGCTAAGTCGCATATTTTAGCCTAGCATTTTCACTGATAAACAATTTCAGGAGATGCAACATGAACAAAACCCTGCTTTATTCTCTGGCCGCCGCGGGCGCCTTTTTCACCGCTGCCGCCGAAGCCGGTGTCAAAAACGGCGGCTTTTACGGTCCGACGGCAGATTCGGCTTCTGTTACCGTTGAACAGGCCAAACAAATGAAAGATGAAACCTTTGTCGTCCTGCGCGGAAAAATCAAACAAATGGTCGGCAAGGAAAAATATCTGTTTGAAGACCAGAGCGGCAGTATTGTCGTCGAAATCGACGATGAAGACTGGAACGGCGTTACCGTCGGACCGGAAGACACCGTCGAAATCCGCGGCGAAGTCGATACCCACTGGCGCAAACCGACTGACATTGACGTCGACAGCGTGACCATTTCGTTAAAAAACTGATTTTTCATGCTCTGGCAAACCGTTCCTTCGGGAACGGTTTTTTTTACCGAACCTGAAGCGCCGGCAGACATTAACTCTAAATTAAATGATTTGCCATAACATTATGTTAATTATGATTAATTTATCAAGGAACGAATTTCAATGGAAAAAAGTACAACTCTGGGCATGACTTTGGGTTTGTTTGCCGTCGGCTACGGCATGTATCTTAAAGGTGCTGACCCGCACGCCCTGATTAACCCGGCCGCCTTTCTGATTATTTTTGCAGGCACGTTTGCCGCCCTGCTCAACGCCTTTCCGATGAAAGACATCAAACGTTTCGGCAAACTGCTGAAAATCATTTTTACCGGCAAAAAAATTACCTCCAAACAGGAAATTCTCGAACTTTTCGTCTCTCTCGCCAAATCGGCCAAATCGGAGGGCGTTATGGGCATCGAGAAAAAAGCCAACGAGGTTGAAGATCCTTTCATCCGTTCGACGCTGATTCTGGTTGCCGACGGTTTTCCCGCCGATTTTATTGCCGAAACGGTCGAATCAGAAATCAAGCAGATGGAAGAACGTCATCGTTCCGGCGCCGCCATTTTCGCACAGGGAGGTATGTATGCGCCGACGCTGGGCGTTCTCGGTGCCGTTATCGGCCTGATTGCCGCTCTGGGCAACCTTTCCGATATTGACATGCTCGGCCACTCCATCGCCGCGGCTTTCGTCGCGACCCTGCTCGGTATTTTTACCGGATACGTCATGTGGCACCCGTTTGCCAACAAGCTCAAGCGCATCTCGGCCGAAGAGGTCGAAATGAAAAAAATGGTCCTTGAAGGGGCTTTGGCACTGCAAAGCGGCGCTTCCTCCATTGCCATGGAAGCCAAGCTGCAGTCGTTCATTCCGCTGAGCCAGCGTAAATCACTCAGAGACGAAGGTTAAAAATGGCACGCAGAAAACAACATTCCGAACCCCATGAGGAACATGCCGACGAAACCTGGCTGATTCCCTATTCTGACCTGCTGACTCTTCTGCTGGCGCTGTTCATTGTGCTGTTTGCCTCGTCAAGTCTGGACAAGGGCAAAGCCGCGCAGATGGAATACGCCATGGCAGCCGCGTTCAATGCCATACCGTCAGAACAGATGAACGGCACCGTTCTGAGTTTTCTTGACGACGCCAAAGACTTGGATTTGGGCGAAGGCGTCGGACTTGGTTCCGATTCCAAAGGCGCGGTTCTCGACATTGCCGACGTCAACCTTTTTGAACAGGGCGAGGCCCGCATTACCCCCGAGGGCGTCCGCATGCTGAAACGCATAGCGCCGTTGCTTGGTTCCACGCGCTACAAACGTTTCCGCATCGTCGTTGAAGGACATACCGACGACATTCCGGTCAGCACCCCGCTTTATCCTTCCGGATGGGAACTTTCGGCAGCCCGTGCCGCCGCCGTCGTTAAAGAATTTATCAAGGCCGGTCTGGTTCCGGATCGTTTTCAGGCCGTCGGCATGGCGGACATTGCGCCAAAATATCCCAACCGCGACCTCAACGGCACGCCGATTCCCGAAAATCGCGTCAAAAACCGCCGCATAGCCATTCATATTGAAATGTAATTATTGCAGGGGCTCGTCTTTCAGACCGATTCGGCCAAACAGCGGCAGCTTAAGAGCCGGACGGTAGAAGTCGACCCCGAAATTCAGTCCGAGTATATTGATTTCAATCCCCTCAGCTCTGCCGACCGTTACGCCGAACAATCCGTAAAAAGTCAGTTGATAGCCGCTGCCGCTTTCCGACTTCTCAATCAGTTTCGGGCTCCAGTCCTTGCCGATGGCATGCGGCGGCAGTTCGACCGTAAGTTCCGGCACATTGCGGACAATATAAGAAATGAACGTGTTGCTGTTCGGCCCCGGCCAGGCATTGTACGTTTTGCCGTAAGGATATGTTGCGGCAAGCTTCTTAATCTGCGGAATGGCTTTTTCGGCTTCCTCGCCGCGCAGTTCCTCAATCAGCTGCGGTTCGGCGCCGTACCAGAAACGGTCGGGAATATCCTGACGGATGTCGACGGCGGTTCCCTTCCAGCCCAGATACCAGCCGATGACCTGATAAGTGGTATATGACGGCGCGTTTTTTTCCTTAAGGGCAATCCAGGTATGAACGGCAAAATAACCGCGCCAGTTAAAGGTTCGCGCCGCATAAACCTGCACCACCGCCTCTTGCTCCTCTTCCGGGCGCGGCGCCAGTCCGGAACTTGCCCGGCTGGCCGTCCTCCAGTCTTGTCCGCCGAATGCCATAAACAAAATCACTCCCGTTCCGACAGCTAAAAAAGCCGCCTTTTTAAATTTCACATTGCGCCAAAAAGCCAACCGTCTGTCCATCTCTTTTTCCGAAAATTCCGTTGTTCCTGCAATCAAGATAAATCAAGCCCCGACAATTTCAAGAAAATATTAAAAATTATCATTGACGAAAAACCGTACTTAACATACCCTCATTTACGAATAAAAGCATACCAACTTTTAAATTACGGAGAATTTATTTTTTGCCATGGAAAGATTACAGGAACTCTTTACCCATCACATGATACTCCCCACCTACCTGATGTGGATTATTTTCGGCGTCGTCATTACCGTTCTTCTGTTTCTCGACCTCTTTGTTTTTCATAAAAAGGACGAAGAACCGACCATCGGCGAAACGTTCAGACTCAGCGCCTTTTACATTATCATCGCCCTGATCTTCGGCGTTTTCATTATCTATGAACACGGCATGGCCGACGGCATGCTTTATTATACGGGCTACCTGGTCGAAAAAAGCCTGTCCATGGACAATATCTTCGTCATTTCGCTCATCTTTTCAAGTCTTAACATTCCGACCAAATATCAGCACCGCGTTTTGTTCTGGGGCGTATTGGGAGCCATTGTCATGCGCGCGCTGATGATTGGCATCGGCGCCCAGCTGGTCAGTCGTTTTCATTGGATTCTCTATATCTTTT
>VOFK01002748.1_pt1 | contig 12990 bp, 19 predicted proteins | sample 5384121 | NCBI WGS metagenome assembly VOFK01 (sample SAMN12384730, study PRJNA508395) | human gut metagenome | isolation source: healthy gut J | host: Homo sapiens | reverse complement strand
CTGTTCAGTTACGTATTGCTTCAGTCCCATCAAACTTTTCTTCAACTGTTCATAGTCACGTTGTTGCCAATTCCAGTTTCTCCATAATAATGGCACGGAATTCCTCGAGTTCCGCATCCGAATATCTAGTCTTTTCTGCCATAACTTTACAATTTTAAAAGGTTAATCAATATAGTATTAGTCTTTTTATCACGTTCACAAACAATGAGAAGTCGTCAAACTCCAGCATTGTTCCGTCTTTCACTTCATCTACAAGTTCAAGAGATGTGCCTAAAACCTGGTTTACAAATATAAGTATTATATTCATTTACCGCATCATCTGTTTGCGTATTTTTCGAGATTGTTATTTTTATTTTTGTCTGTAATCTCGAAACCGCTTGACTTACGTATATTCTGAATACGGTTCACCAGTTCACGGGCAATACCCTCGCGACGCAGTTCTTCGGTAATGGTCACTTCAAGCGCTACTGTCAGTTTGCCTTCATTGGCAACCAGCCATCCCGGAATATCTTCACTAAAGATCTCGACATCTGATGCTTCAATAACAGCCTCCGCACCATCCAGGTTTAATGTATACTTTCCGTTTTTCTCCAATTCACCGATGGCTTCCTGTGACATTTCTGCAACAGCAGCAGCTACTGCTTTCATTTGCTTGCCAAATTTCGGGCCTAGCTTTTTAAAGTCACATTTCACTTTTTTCACCAATACACCGGCTGCACCATCAACGAATCTGACTTCTTTTTACGTTCACTTCATTCATAATCAGGTTCTTCACAGCTTCGATATGAGCTTTCTGCTCTTCATCTACCACCGGAACCATGATACACTGCAGCGGTTGGCGTACCTTGATATTCACCTTGCGGCGAAGAGCCAATACCATAGAAGAAACATCTTGAGCCATTTGCATGCGGGCTTCCAGTTCCTTGTCTATCATTTCTTCCTGATATTTCGGGAATTCGGCAAGATGGACAGAAACTACATTGTCGCGTCCTGTTGCTGTAATCAAGTCAGTATACAGGCGGTCTGCATAGAACGGAGATACAGGAGCCATCAGTTTGGCAACTGTTTCGAGAGACAAGTGTACAATGTCTGATAAGCAGACAATTTATCCTGTGTAAATTCACCACCCCAGAAACGTTTACGATTCAGGCGAACATACCAGTTGGACAAATTATCATTCACAAAATCAGAAATCAAACGTCCTGCCTTTGTCGGTTCATATTCATTATAGCATGTATCTACCTCCTTTATTAATGTATTCAATACAGACAAGATCCAACGGTCGATCTCCGGACGTTCTGCCATCGGTACATCCGCTTCTTTATACTCAAATCCGTCTACATTCGCATAAAGCGCAAAGAATGAATACGTATTATATAAGGTACCGAAGAATTTACGGCGAACCTCTTCCACTCCTTCAACGTCAAATTTCAGGTTATCCCACGGAGAAGAATTGGTAATCATGTACCAACGCAACGGGTCGGAACCATACTTTTCAATCGTAGTAAACGGATCGACAGCGTTATTCAAACGCTTAGACATCTTATTACCATTCTTATCGAGTACCAGCCCATTAGAAATAACCGCTTTATAGGATACACTATCAAATACCATAGTAGCAATAGCGTGCAATGTAAAGAACCAACCACGTGTCTGGTCTACTCCTTCAGCGATAAAATCAGCCGGATATACCTGACGGCTATCCAACAGTTCTTTATTTTCGAACGGGTAATGAATCTGCGCATAAGGCATAGCACCCGAATCGAACCATACGTCGATCAAGTCGGATTCACGTTTCATTGGCTGACCGTCTTTCGATACTAATATAATATCATCTACATAAGGACGGTGGAGGTCAATCTTATCATAATTTTCTTCCGAATATTGACCCGGCACGAAACCTTTATCCTTGTATGGATTGGACTTCATAAATCCGGCAGCTACCGATTTCTCGATTTCATTATAAAGTTCTTCTACAGATTCGATGCATATCTCATCCGTATTATCTTCCGGACGCCAGATAGGTAGCGGAGTACCCCAATAACGTGAACGGCTCAGGTTCCAGTCATTCAGATTTTCCAGCCACTTGCCGAAACGGCCGGTTCCGGTAGATTCCGGTTTCCAGTTGATGGTTTTATTCAATTCCATCATTCGCTCCTTGCAAGCGGTAGAACGGATAAACCAGCTATCCAACGGATAATAAAGTACCGGTTTGTCTGTACGCCAGCAGTGCGGATAGTTGTGGACATGCTTTTCTATCTTGAAAGCCTTGTTGTCTGCTTTCATCATCATGGCAATGACAATATCCAACGATTCGGCAGCCTGCGCAGCTTTCTCATCGTATTTGCCATCCACCATAAATTGAGGATCATAAGCATTTTTCACCCATGCACCCTGATATTCTTTGTATTTATCTACATCAACACATTCTTTTACGAAATTCTCGTCCAGTTCATCCAACAGATAGAACTTACCCGTAAGGTCTACCATCGGACGAGTTTCGCCTTTCTTATTAATCATGAACAATGACGGGATTCCTGCAGCACGTGCCACATTCCGCATCATCCGCACCAAAGGTCGGTGCGATGTGAACGATACCTGTACCATCTTCTGTCGTAACATAGTCACCCAATATCACACGGAAAGCTTTATCACTAGGCTTCCAGTTGCCATCTTCGGATACCTCAACCGGTTTCACCCAAGGAATCAACTGCTCATATTCCATACCGACAAGATCAGTACCTTTATATTCGGCAATCACTTTAAATGGTACAAGTTTATCTCCAGCTTTGTAGTCCTCCAATTTCAGATCAGCAGCTTTTGCATTGAAGTGTACATTCAATAAAGCTTTTTGCCAGAACAACCGTGATAGGTTCTCCGGTATAAGCGTTGTAAGACTGTACAGCCACATAGTCAATTTTGGGTCCCACACAAAGAGCCGTATTTGAAGGCAATGTCCATGGAGTAGTTGTCCAGGCGATAAAATAAGGAGTTCCCCATTCCGTCATTTCCGGTTTAGGATTCTTCATTTTAAATTGGGCAACGGCCGTTGTATCTTTTTACGTCCCGATAACAGCCCGGTTGATTCAACTCATGTGAGCTCAATCCTGTTCCTGCAGCCGGTGAATACGGTTGATCGTATATCCTTTATACAACAATCCTTTTTTATGCAGTTGCTTCAATAGCCACCATAATGTTTCAATATAGCGATTATCATACGTGATATAAGGGTGCTTCATATCCACCCAATATCCCATCCGATGAGTCAGGTCTTCCCACTCCTTGGTATATTTCATCACGTCTTTCCGACAAGCCGCATTGTAGTCGGCAACAGAGATTTTTCTTACCAATATCTTCTTTTGTGATACCTAATGCCTTTTCTACACTTAGTTCCACAGGCAGTCCGTGCGTATCCCATCCGGCTTTACGCTTCACCTGATAACCCTTCATCGTTTTGTAGCGACAGAAAATGTCCTTAATGGTACGAGCCATTACATGGTGAATACCCGGCATACCATTAGCCGAGGGAGGTCCTTCGAAAACACGATCGAAGGACAGCCATCACGTTCTGTCATACTCTTGGCGAAAACCTGGTTCTCGTCCCATTTCTTCAGCACATCTTTGTTCACCTGCGAAAGGTCAAACTGCGAATATTCAGTAAATCTCTTACCCATAGCTGTCTACGATTTTACTATTTACAATTTACAATTTGAGGGGTATCCCCATTTTTAAGGGTGCAAATTTACAAAAACATTTGTTTAGTTGAGCAAAAAGCTAGGACTTTTAATCGGATTCGTGTGAAGTTAACGATTATAAACCGCCTACAGCCTAAACAAAACAGGTATCTCCTTGTTTTAGTGGGAAACCTAAAAAGCACTTTAACTTATGAATTACGGTATTAGCATTTTATTCAGAGCAATCCCTTTGGCGATGGCTATTTTTTGCTTCGGATACGGAGCGTTTATTTATGGTTATGGAGATGACGGGAGTCGTGTTGTGGCCGGTCCTGTTGTGTTTTCACTCGGTATGATATGCATTGCACTGTTTTGCACGGCTGCCACTATCATCCGGCAAATCATACATACTTATAATAAATCGGCCAAATACATTTTGCCGATCATAGGCTATCTGGCAGCCATCATTACTATTATTGGAGGTATCTGCATTTTCAGTAATGCCACTTCCACCTCTGCATTTGTTGCAGGACACGTTATCACCGGCGTTGATTTATTACCACTTGTGTAGCTACCGCCGCCACCTCTTCTACCCGATTCTCTTTAATTCCGAGAAATTCAAAAGCGACAAGTAATGAAGTTCCGGAAGGAGCTTTTTCCCTTAATCAGAGACGGGCATTGGTCATTGTTGCCATCATCGTTTCGCTGATCGCATGGATATGGGCATTTGTATTATTAGGCAACAGTCATTCTCATCCTGCTTATTTTGTGGGGGGCATGTAATGGTCGGTCTGGCATGTATTTGTACCAGTTTGATTGCGTTGGTAGCTACCATAGCACGCCAGATACGTAATGATTATTCAGAAAAAGAACGGAATAAATGGCCGAAACTGGTTTTTTTATTAATGGGATCTATCTCTTTTGTATGGGGATTATTCGTGATTTTGGCAGATTCCGGAAGTGCAAACGGTACCACCGGATATATTATGCTCGGATTGGGGTTGGTATGTTACAGTATTTCCAGCAAAAGTAATCCTGCTGGCTAAGATATGGAGGCAAGAGTTCAAATTAGCCAACCGCATTCCTATGATTCCGGTATTAACGGCATTAACTTGTCTGTTCCTGGCGGCTTTTGTATTCGAGCTTGCTACTACACATGCTGATTATTTCATTCCTGCACGTGTTTTAGTAGGTCTCGGAGCTATTTGCTTTACGCTGTTTTCTATCGTTAGTATATTGGAGAGTGGCACGTCTTCCAAATAAAAAAGTATTCTATTAAAAGGGCGTCACTATATGCCCCGGATAGTGACGCTATCCAAGGCATATAGTGACGCTATCCGGACAGCATAGCGTCACTCTTTTTATTTCTTGTATCTCACCTCATACAGGTCATTCCTGCGGTCTTTCAAGTTGCGTACACTACCATAAGTATGCAGCTCGTTCAGCAAATCCAAGTCAACATCCGATACCAAAATCATTTCGGTGTTAGGAGTTGCCTCTGCCCTCTTTCCGTCTGTTGGAAAAGCAAAGTCGCATGGGGTAAATACCCCCGATTGGGCATATTGAATATCCATATTGTGCACACGGGGAAGATTTCCGACACTTCCGGCAATGACTACAAAACATTCATTCTCGATGGCACGTGCCTGCGCACAGACACGAACACGGGAGTAGGCATTCTGGGTATCTGTCAGGAAAAAGGAACAAATAATATCTGCATTCCCTGATCTGCCATCAGGCGGGAAAGTTCGGGGAACTCGACATCATAGCAGATCAAGACTCCAATCTTTGCACAGTCTGTGTCAAAAGTATTCAGAAGTTTACCACCATTAAGTCCCCAGCTTTTTATTTCATCGGGAGTGACGTGTAATTTTTCATACATTTCGTAGGTTCCATCCCGTCGGCAAAGGAAACCTACATTATAAAGCAATCCGTCCTCTTTTACGTATGGCATACTCCCGGTTATAATGTTAATATTATAGCTAATAGCCAGATTCATAAACCGTTCCCGAATTTCATCCGTATATTGCCAATCCGCGAATGGCTTGCGATTCCCCCTTATCGTTATACTTCGACATCAAAGGAGCATTGAAATATTCCGGGAAAAGAACAAAATCACTTTTATAATCGGATACTGCGTCCACAAAGAATTCTACTTGTTCGAACAGGTCATCCAACGTTTTATAACTACGCATCTGCCATTGCACCAGTCCTACACGAACCGTAGTTTTGGGACTGATATATTCCTTGTGTAGGTGGCTGATAATAGATATTATCCCATTGCAGCAAACAAGCATAATGTTTTGATTCTTCATCATTTGGCAGATAATTAGTCATTACCTTACGAACGTGAAAATCATTCGACAACTGGAAAGTAAGTACCGGATCATAAATCTCGCGTTGACGTACCCGTTCGATATATTCTTTTCGGACGCATTTTTTGTCAGCATATTTATGATAATTCGGTATACGTCCGCCAAACATGATCGCTTTCAGATTCAATGTTTCGCAAAGCTCCTTACGATATTCATACATACGACGTGCGAGACGCAAACCACGATAGCCCGGGTGGATAAATACTTCAATGCCATACAGGATATTTCCTTTGGGATTATGTGTATTGAATGTTTCCTTACCGTAACCTGTGCATACGTATGGTCGTTCTTTACTTTATCATAATCAACAATAATAGAAAGAGCACAACCAACTATTTTATCGTCAACGACTGTGACGATCTGACCTTCCGGAAAGATTTTAATCAACTTCTGAATCTGCTCACGAGTCCAAAACACATCGCTACCGTCAGAATAAACACGGGTAAACGATTGGGATAGTTGTACATAATCTTCTATTTGCAGATTGCGTATCTGCACTTTATTAATTTTTATCGGATGTTGTTCCATAACAATACGTGTTTTTATATAAAGACTATGCAAAGGTACTGTTTATCTTTATACATTGTCATTGCAAAATTAAAAATGCATTATACTTAATTTTAATACATGCTTCAGAAATGGCTACAGTGCTTTAACATCACATAATTTTCATACAGATTCTTGTGCCGTTTAATTTGCGACTTCCAAAAATTATCGTACATTTGCAGCGACTAACATTTTATACCCACAGAAGCAGTGAACCTGCTTCAACTCCAGTAGCAGGCATTTTTATGCCTGTTGCTGCCGTAGATACGCGGTTTCGTACCCCCGTGGGGAACGTTAATGCGTCCCCAGCTTCTGTGGAGTGTTATGCAACGGGAAAGGCGGAACCGTTTTTTTATTCCCGCCTATCTTAAAACCGTTGTATCATGCATGAAGAACAAAACAATGCACCTGTAAAAACCGTTCAAAGCAATCGGCAGGAAGCTAATTTTCCTAATCTGGAAGAAAAAGAAAACCTAAAACAGTTTTTTATTTAACCCAATCACGACGACTATGCCCTACCGTATCAGTCGATCGTTCGGAATCACAACGTCTGGGAGCGTTACACCACAAAATCAAACATTTTATTAAAGCGTTAACCAACCTCGACCGTTCATGGGAAAATGGGATGCCGGAGATGCAAAAGGCTTGCCTGCATTTCTTTTCTTTACAAAACTCACCTCGCACAGAGTGTCAAAAAGATTTTCTGAAGAATGGGCGAAATGGTCGAACTTCCTGATATCAGCTTCTTGCTATCGTGGTTTTGTCAGTCAGATGTTGCAGGATTATCAACGTCAATTACGTGACTTGGAAAAGCTCTTGGGCGGCAAACCTTCCGAAACTTTGGAGAATGTATCTGACCGTTAAGTCATACAGATAGATATTGCATCGAACTGACGCTAAAAGTAGTTCGTTTCTTGACGGTTTTAATTCTTTTCAGAATATAAATGAGTTAAATGATAATTTTGCGGAGTGCCCTGAAAGGGCTTAATTATATAGCGTAGGGCAACGCCCTACGAAAAAAACGGCACAATCTGAATTTGCGCCCTGAAAGGGCATAATTGTATACAGTTCCGCCCTTTCAGGGCTTGTGGCTGGTGTGTTTTTTTCGTAGGGCGTTGCCCTACGCTATATAATTAAGCCCTTTCAGGGCACCCCAATAAATATATAATTGTAAGGCTTTCAGCCTAACCGATAATTCTCATTTAACCGATAAATTCCCATTTAATTAAGAACTGTACTGAAATGAATGAAAGTTTTTCCTACTATAAAGTTGAAAAACATAAAAACATCTGCCACCTGCAACGAAACGCGTGTAATTCACTAGTTAATAGATAGTTGTAACGTGGCAGATACCTGCGGCAGATAGGTTGCAGATAAAGTATCTGCAACACGTTATATAATCAAAGAAAAAGCCTTGATTCCTTTATGCAAAGCTATGGGATAATTGGGGTGACTCTATGGAGAAATGGTGGTGTCTCTACGGGGAAACGATAGTATCCTTACGTAGAAACTGTAGTGTCCCGCCTTAGAAACTCTCGTTTCCTGCCGTGGAAACTGTAATTTCTAATTCCGGGAACGACAGTTCCCCGCCTGGAAACGGGAAGTTAATGTATACAATAAACTTTTGCCCTCCTGGAGAATTGGCTTATGTAAGGTTTATACTGTGTTGCAGATACTTTATCTGCAACCTATCTGCCACAGGTATCTGCAACGTTCCAACTATTTATCAACTAGTGCATTACACGCTTTTCGTTGCAGGTGGCAGATGTTTTCATGTTTTTTCAACTTTATAGTAGTTCCCAAAAGTTTCAAATAAAAACAATTATGACACCATACCATTGGTACGATGTCATAATCTTAATAGAACCATGCCAAGAAATCGAAGTCATAATGACATGATGAAATTACACTAACCTAATTTATTTGTTTTTCTTCCAGAGTTTACTCATATCTTCCAGAGTCTTACCCTTCGTTTCGGGTACCCAACGCCAAACGAAGAAGGCAGCTGCAACACAGATTATGCCATACAAACTATATGCGAACATCGGGCTGAAGTCGTACAGTGCCGGGAAAGTAGAAGATACGATATAGTTGAATATCCATTGGAAAGCTACTGCAATAGCTACGGCTTTGCCACGGATGGTATTCGGGAAGATTTCTGAAATCAATACCCAGCAAATCGGTCCCCATGACATCATGAAGAATGCTGCGTATACAATTACGGAAAGTACCGGAACGATACCCTTGATACCCATGCTGTCGCACATTGCCACTGCAAATGCACCTACTGCCATACCGATAGAACCGATAATCAGCAACGGCTTGCGTCCGAAACGGTCTACAGTAAAGATAGCTACAAGCGTAAATACAATGTTTACAATACCCATGATAACAGTTTGCATCATACCACCACCTTCAGCACCTGCGTTTTCAAAAATGCGCGGAGCATAGTAGAGTACGGCATTGATACCGATGGCTTGCTGGAATACGGAAAGCAAAATACCGATAACGATAACTGCCACACCATAAGAGAACAGTTTCTCTGTCTTTTCCTTGGAAGTAGCCTTGATTTCTGCCAGAATTTCTTTTGCTTTGTTTGCACCATTCACCTTCTCCAGGATAGAGTATGCCTTTTCGTCCTGATGTACCAGCACCAGATAACGCGGGGTCTTCGGTACGAAGAAAAAAAAGAAGGAAACCAAATAATGCAGCCGGGAATGCTTCCGAGCCGAACATATAACGCCAGCCGGTTTGCACGCTCCACATATCCGAAGCGGCGTTCACTGACAATATGCCTTCAGCGCTTTTATCGATAATAGGATTTGTGTGGTCGCCCATAATCAGGAAGTTGACGAAGTAAACCACCAACATACCGAAGATAATGGCAAACTGGTTACAAGATACCAGCGTTCCACGAATATTAGAGGGTGCAATTTCTGCGATGTACATCGGACATACGGCAGAGGCAAGACCTACACCGATACCGCCCAATACGCGATACAAATTGAATGCGATGAGCAATTCCATGTTTGGCTCACCGTAGTTGAAGAATAAAAATTCGGGATAGTAAGAACCCAATGCAGACAGGAAGAACAGCACGGATGCCAGTCTCAGAGAGTTGCGTCGTCCCAAGCGGGAAGCGAAGAAACCGGAAAGAGCACCACCGATCACACAGCCGATAAGTGCACTGGAAGAAGTGATACCGTGCATCACCTTGTCATATTGGAAATCCGTAGCCATCAGGAAGAAAGCTTCCAAGCCCTTCTCCGCACCCGAGATTACCGCCGTATCGTAACCGAACAGCAGGCCTCCCAGAATGGCAACGGTTGTAATAGAATACAGGTAGAGTTTACTACCATTGTTAGCATCATTCATGATAAAAAAGATTAGGTTGATAAATGAGTAAAAAGTGATAAAGAGATAAGGTGGTAGAGTGCCCTCACCCTACCACCTTATTATATTAGCAATACATATTCACGATTGCTTCATACAATTCCTGCTTACCGCTGGTTTGTTTCGGTTCGCCGTTAGCTTTCGCATAAGCTACAACATCTTCCAAAGACAATTTGCCTTCTTCGAATTCCTTACCCTTGCCACCGTCGAATGATGCGTAACGGTCAGCCAACATCTTCTTGTAAGGAGATTCTTCCAGTAATTTAGCTGCACTTTCCAGAGCACGTGCCATAGCATCCATACCTGCAATGTGAGCGATGAAGATATCTTCCAGATCGGTAGAGTTACGACGAGTCTTGGCGTCGAAGTTAGTACCGCCATTGCCCAAACCACCGTTGCGGATGATCTGCATCATAGCCTGAGTCAATTCGTAGTTATCGATAGGGAATTGGTCAGTATCCCAACCGTTCTGATAGTCACCACGGTTAGCATCGATAGAACCCAACATGCCGTTGTCAACAGCTACAGCCAATTCGTGTTCGAAAGTATGGCCGGCTAAAGTTGCGTGGTTAACCTCAATGTTTACTTTGAAATCCTTATCCAGACCGTGAGCTTTCAGGAAGCCGATCACTGTTTCAGTATCTACGTCATACTGATGTTTTGTCGGTTCCATCGGTTTCGGTTCAATCAGGAAAGTACCTTTGAAGCCACGAGCACGTGCATAGTCACGAGCGATAGTCAACATCTTTGCAAGGTGTTCTTTTTCACGTTTCTGGTCAGTGTTCAGCAAAGACATGTAACCTTCGCGACCGCCCCAGAACACATAGTTTGAACCACCCAGTTCGATAGTAGCGTCAATAGCGTTCTTGATCTGAACAGCAGCGCGTGCTACAACGTCGAAATCAGGATTGGTAGCGGCACCGTTCATATAACGGGCGTGACCGAATACATTAGCAGTACCCCATAACAGTTTGATGCCAGTTTCAGCCTGTTTTTCTGTTGCATATGCTACGATTGCTTTCAAGTTAGCTTCGTATTCTTCGATGCTTGCACCTTCAGAAATCAGGTCTACATCGTGGAAGCAATAGTATTCGATACCCATCTTCTGCATGAATTCGAAACCTGCATCCAATTTATTTTTAGCTGCTTGCAAAGCGTCAGAGTCACCATTCCAAGGGAATTGTTTCGTTCCGCCACCGAATTGGTCACCACCTTCTGCGCAGAGAGTGTGCCACCAAGCCATAGCAAACTTCAACCAATCTTTCATCTTCTTACCCATGATTACCTTCTCAGCATCGTAGTAACGATATGCCATCGGGTTCATACTCTCTTTACCTTCGAATTTAATCTTTCCTATTCCGGGAAAATACTCTTTTGTTGCCATAATTTTAATTGAATTTTAAAGGGTTAATTATGTTTTGATTGTTAACTGTACTATTCTAATTCCCCTCGTTTTCAGAGGAGAGTTAAGTTAGCATTATTTTGCCATTGATTTTTCCAAACGATGTTTCCAGCGTGCATAAGCATCTGCATATTCCTGGCGCTTAGCCTGATTAGGCTCGATAACATCCAGTTTTTCCAGCGTTGCGAATGCTTCGTTATTATCTTTATAGATACCTGCACCGATACCCGCTCCCTTGGCTGCACCTACCGAACCATCCGTATCGTACAGTTCGATTACAGCTCCCGTCACACCTGCCAGCGTATCGCGGAAGATGGAGCTAAGGAACATATTTGCATGGCCTGCATGGATTTTCTGTACAGGGATGCCCATACCTTCCATAATATCTATACCATACTTGAATGAGAATACAATGCCTTCCTGAGCTGCACGCACAATGTGTTGTTTGCCATGCAGATTGAAGTTCAAGCCACGGATAGAGCAGTTGATCTCTTTGTTTTCGAGCATACGTTCCGCACCGTTACCGAAGGGCAGAATACTGATACCTGCACTACCGATAGGAGCTTGTGATGCCAGTACATTCATTTCATTGTAAGAGATGCCTTCGGGAGCAATCGTACGTTTCACCCAAGAATTAAGAATACCCGTACCATTGATGCAGCAATACCCCCAGACGGGTTTGTTCGTCCGTGTGGTTTACGTGAGCGAATGTATTTACGCGTGATTTCGGATCATAGTTCACTTCACCGTTCACACCATATACAACGCCCGAAGTGCCTGCTGTAGAGGCGATTTCTCCCGGATTGAATACATTCAGTGAAAGAGCGTTATTCGGTTGGTCACCTGCACGATATGTGATCGGTGTACCTTCCTTTAATCCCAATTCTTTTGCTGCGGCAGCATTCACACGTCCTTGTTCGGAGAATGTGGGTTTGATGTCCGCAATCAGAGAGTTATCGAAACCATAATAATCCATCAGGAAGTCGGCTACACGATTGTTTTTGAAATCCCAGAACATACCTTCCGAAAGTCCGGAAACTGTAGTACAGATTTCACCGCTCAACTTCATGGCGATGTAATCACCCGGCAACATAATCTTATAAATCCGTTCGTAGATGGCCGGTTCGTTTTCCTTTATCCATGCCAGTTTAGAGGCAGTGAAGTTACCCGGAGAGTTCAACAGATGTGAGAGGCATTTCTCTTCTCCCAGTGTTTCGAAAGCTTTCTGTCCGTAAGGCACAGCACGCGAGTCACACCAGATTATGGAAGGACGCAGCACATTCTGGTCTTTGTCCACACATACCAATCCATGCATCTGATAAGAGATACCGATGGCCTTTAATTTCAGCGGCACTCAACTCCGGATTCGGCCTTTCATAATAGCCCGTGGACAACTTTAAGTTTTCCCACCAACTTTCAGGAATCTTGTTCCGCCCATCCGGGGGTTTTACTGCGATAATTTTCGCTTCTGTTTTCCGGGAAAAACATGACGTACACATTTACCTGTTTCAGCATTGCAGACTCGCTTTAACAGACGAAATTACCTATGTCATAACTAATAAAAACATGATAATATTTACGATTTAACGATTTTCAATTT
>VOFK01000742.1_pt1 | contig 12990 bp, 23 predicted proteins | sample 5384121 | NCBI WGS metagenome assembly VOFK01 (sample SAMN12384730, study PRJNA508395) | human gut metagenome | isolation source: healthy gut J | host: Homo sapiens | reverse complement strand
GACAATGACCGTTATAGACATGGTGGCACGGCAGACCTGCGTGAGCGCATCACTCCTCTCGTCATTCAGTTCTGCTCTCCATTCTGCCGGGCAGCGAAATTGAAGCAGAACCTGTCGGCGCAGACATAAGCGCCGGTCTCTTCAATAAGCTTTTATAAAGCCGCTGTCATCGACCTCGGAGGCCGGATTAATGCTATCCTCGCGCGGTATTCCTATCCTCCGGCTCGCGCGTTTTTATCTCCTCAAGCGTCTCCTCAAGCTTGTCGATTATGAGATACTGCGGCATAACATATGTAGCAAGGGTCAAAACATGGAACTCGTAGCCTGTTATCCTCGGGCGTGCTTCCTTTCGGAAGTTTCCTATCTCGGTTATAACGCGGCAGACGCGGTTATGCTCCTCAACGGCCTTGCGTACAGCAGCATCCGAGACATCGATGCCGTAATTTTTCGCTCAGCGGCTTGAGTATGTGGTTTTTGCACTGCAAAACCAGCAGCTCGACGCCATTTTCATCGGCCTTGAGAGGTATATCTCCATAAACTCGTGGAAGAATTTATCGTTCCCCTCGCCCATGGTTTTTAAAAGCTCCATATTCTCAACGCAGCGATTTATCATCGTGCAGCCGTCCGGCGCAACGACGCAGTCGGCAAAGTTGAAACCGCCCTCAATAGCGCGCTCCAAAAGTGCCCTTGACGTTTCGCACAGAAAGCTCGTCATATAATACGTTGCGATGTCCATTGAGCCGGTGTTCGGAAGCGTGCAGGCGAATGCCGAAGGCATTGCCAAGGTTCATAAGCGGTTCCGGCGTGTTCTCGCAGACAAAGGCAACGCATATCTTCCCCTCTTGCTTTGCCTGAGCGATGAGCGCGTTGTTTGCCTCCTGCAGGAGGTTTTCAAACCAGTTCAGATGCTTCAGGTCTCTCATTGTTAAACTCCCCCATTTCACATTAAATTCCGATTGCGATCCTTTCGGATGCTACATGTTAACATTTTATCATTTTTATCATTTATATTCAATATATTTATTCATTTCTCCGATATGTCTATTAATATAGATATTTTTTGTATATTATAACTACATTTTTACACTGATTGTATGTTTTCGCTTATACTGCCTGTTGAGTTATATACTGCTGCAAGGCTTTTGTTTAGTTTGAAATGTTTGGGGGGTAAGTATGAATCGTTTTTGATACTTGTGTGGATTTTTAACAAAAAAACTCCCCACGAAGGATCGTGGGGAGCTGAGATAAAAAAGAGATTATTTCATTGATCTGAAGATAAAGGTTGCTATCTGTGCGCGGTTGCAAACGCCGTTTGGAACAAACTGAGTGGCGGTGTAGCCCTTGGTGATGCCCTCGTCGAGTGCCCAAAGGACAGCGACGGGTAGTATGCACCGGACTGAACGTCCTCAAATGTGTTTGTGCCGCTTGCATCGGGGGATTTCTCGCTGCGCCAGAGGAAGGTCACGATCTGGGCGCGGCTGCAAACGTCATAGGGGCTGAACGTGGTCTCGGTCGTGCCCTTGACAATGCCGTTTTCAACTGCCCAGAGGACTGCCTTCTCGTAGTAGCTGCCGGCAGCTACATCGGTGAAGGAGGTAGTGGTGGCCTTGGGCTCGGGAGAGCCTGCCGCACGCCACAGCATGGTGACTGCCTGTGCGCGGTTGCAGGAAGCGTAAGGCTCGAAGGTGGTTGCGGTGGTGCCCTTGACTATGTTCTTCTCTGCAAGATCCATTACGCTGTCGTAATAGTAGGTTCCCTCTTTGACGTCGCTGAACGGATTTTCGAAGCCCTTGGCCTCGATCTTCCAGGTGGACTTGATCTCGGGGTCGATGGTGCCCTTTGCGGTGATGTAATCTGCAAGAAGGTTACGGGCCTGGCCCTTGTCCTCGCCCTGGATCATATCGTACTGGGTGGAGTAGATAACGCGGCTTTCGTCGTTGGGCTTAAAGTCGCAGCCGTGCTCGTTGATGTAGCTGACGTAGTTGCCGCCGCCGTTGAAGCGATAGTTGTTGATAACGATGGGTGAAGGTATCGGTATCCTGAACCTCTTTTGCCGTTGTAGGTCATGGAGGCTATGCGGCTGCCGGAGGGAGCGCTGGGGTCAATGACATAGCTGAAGCCGTCGCCGTAGATGACATCGTAATAGGTAAGGCCGCCGGTGATGCCGAAGGTGCCGTCCTCGTTGGTAACGACCTTGAGGCGGAGCACTCAAGCCAGGTGCGTACTTCCTTGCCGCTCATGGTGATTTGGTAGAACCAGTTCTCGTAGCGATACAGGCGGAACATATCGCCAAGCTTGATATCGCCTGCCGGGATGAGGTTTGCGGCATTGCCGGAGGTAAGAGGAGCGGTGATGGAGAGCTGAGCCGGGGTATCGTCGCTCTTGTCATTGGGGGTGTTTTCGCCGGTGCGGTCGTATGCGCCCCAGATCTGGACCTGGTTTACAAGGTCAACGAATGCCGAAGGAGCGGTGCCGAGGCCGGAGGCGGTGAAGTCGCCGCTTGCCTTGCCGATGGGCTTGAGGCATGTAGTCGTTCCAGGTTGCTGTCTCATACGGCTGAAGTGCTGCGGTAATGTCTGCATCCGGCTCGTAGAGTGCCTCCGTAACGCGGCCTTCACGTTTGGTCATAGGCTCGTTTGAAGCCTCAACTGTGTACTCGCCGGTGGACTTATTGTAGGTAAACAGTGCGCGGCCGACAACGGCTGCCTTGGTGCTCGGGGAGATAACGGGGATCTCCTTGCCGTCGGTGTTTGCGATCTTGGTGACACCGTTGCGGTGCTCATGACCGGAGAAAACGAGGTCGATGGAGTTGGTGGTGGAAACAAGCTCACGGATGAAGTCGGAGTTCTCGGGGTCGCCGTCGATGCCGCTGTGGCTGACGAGGACGATGAGGTCTGCCTGTGCCTTCATCTCGGCTTCGTAGTGCTTATAGGTCTCGACAACGCCGGCAAAGTAGATGCCCTTCCAGTTTTCAGGAACATCCCAGTTTGCGATGTTGGGGTTGCCTATGCCCATGACTTGCGACCTTAACGCCGTCATACTCCTTGATGACGTAAGGAGCATAGCCGTTCCAGGTTTTCCAGTCGCGGCTTGTGTCGTTATTGGTGCTTGCATCGAGATAGTTTGCCATGGAAACGCCGACCTGAGATTCGGTCTCTGTGGAAGCGGAGGTCAGGTAGTCAAGCTGGCGCTGAAGAATATCCATGCCGTAGTTAAACTCATGATTGCCCACGACCCACATGTCGTAGTCCATCATACGCATGACCTTCATGGCAGGATCCTGTGCATCCTTCTGATAGAACGCATAGTAATATGTCAGAGGTGTGCCCTGAATAGTGTCGCCCGAGTCGCTCAGGAATACGTTTTTGTACTCTGCGCGCTGCTGCTTGACATATGTGGCAACCCTTGTCATGGCCTGATAATGGGTTCCGGATTTGTCTGCGTCCTGCGTGTAGTCAGTTGCAAACTGCTGTCCATGCACGTCGGATGTGTCGAGGAAGAGTATCTGAACCTCGTTGGAGTCGGCAAATGCAGCCGGCACCATGGTCATTACCATGCACAGTACGAGCATGAATGCCAGAAAGCGTGACAGTCTTTTCTTCATTCAAGTATCTCCTTTGTTTATTTTTTTACACCGAATCAATTTCGATGCCTTCAACAAAACTATACCCCTTCTTCCGTACTAAGTCCAGCGTTCATTTCATTTTTGGCATTAGCACTAATTACGGCGGAAAAATGCTTAAAAATTCTGCAATATTTACATTTCCTTAATGCAGGTTTTACATTTCGCGCCATAATCTGAGATTTGTTGTGCTCACGAGAACTTCACAAAGCCCGTGAGCGTTCCGAGGGGATAGCCGAGCGTCCAGTCGCTGTCGCCGCACTTGGGGCAGACGGTGCCGCGCTCGTGCAGCTCGTCGATGTAAGCCTCGGCGCGCTGTATATACATATTGGTTTTTGCAACGTGCTTGCATTTCGGGCAATAGACGAGGTAATTTGCAAAGCTGTCGTATATGCCCTTTTTCCTGTTTTCCTTCTCCTCGTAGGACAGCGCTCTCGGGAGGATATTGTGATTTGTATAGCTCATTGTTTTGCCTCCTCAAATCAGGTGCTTTCGCGCTTCACGCTGTCATAATGCTTATCGAGAAACGGCACGATGACGCTTCGCATAAGGCGCATATCGAGATTAAAGTAATACACCGCAAAGAGCGCGGCAAGCGTAAGGCTGCCCATGCCCATAATTTTAGCCAGAACTTTCATGCTGCTTCTCCTTTCTTACCAGCCCATCTCATCATCGAAATCGACGAGGGTCGGGTCAATGGGCTCTTCGTGCATAACGCTCTGCATATACTGATTGACAGTCTTGCGCGCTTCGTTTGTGGGAACTATGCGGCAGTCCATAAGAGAATGCGGCATCCAGATAATGTTGAATCTGTCGCGGTGCTTATGGAACTCCTCCTCAAGAAGTCCCTGCGCGCCGGCCATGCCCTTGCAGCCAATATCGTCGTACATGATGATGGTATCGCAGTTGAACTTCTCCGCTGTCTCCCACATCTGCATGAGGTGGCGGTTGCCGCCGACGGTGTGGGTGCGCATCGGGGTTCTTGCATGCCAGTCGGCAATGTCGCTCATCATGGTCTCGCGATCGGTGGTATCAACGATATTGTGGCCGGTAAGCGAGTCCATATTGATGACCGTCATGATGCCCCAGCAGTTATACAGCCACCACGCCGTGGGCATAGTATGTAGAGCCGCATGACCATGCAAGCGCACGGTGACGCGCAAGCGGGAATGGGTGGATGTTCTTGCGAACGCACTTTTCAAAGACGCGGTTTATCTTTTTGTTTGCCTTCTTGAAATATTTCGTGCCGCCCTGCTGATAGAAATAAATGCGGAACAGGCCCTGAACGACGGAGTTGAGCGCGCCGTTATCGCTCTTGGCGTAGATATCCCAGCGGTTGAGCGAGCCGCGGTTAAATTCGTTGGTGTCCTCGATATGCTCGATAAACGTATCCCAGTTAAACGGAACACCAAACTGCTGCTCGAGGAACTCGATGGCGGAATAAACCTCGTGAACGCCAAGCTCCTTGGTCGTGGGATCATCGTACATAAGAGGCGTTGTGAACGGATGAACCGCTTTTTTGCCGTCGTTTGACAGCGCGCGCCACAGCCGTATTATCCATCATGTTCGCGTCGCAGGGGGTTATTCGTTGTCAGCCAGCAGTTGCCGATATCAGGGTACTCGTTTTCGACGGCGACACCGACCTCAACAAGAGGCAGGTGCACATATCGCCCGGAATGCCGCAGGCAACGGCCTGATCGACATAGTAGCAGCCGAGCTGCTTGCGCATGAGCGGCAGCATGAACGCCGCGTGCTGCATGTTTATCGCATAATATCCGGGAAGCCGAAGATTATGTGCTTGGGCAAAGTGTAGTCAAACGCAACTGTAACGTCCGACCGATTTGGTCTCGCCGTGAGCCCTACGGTCGGCTCGCAGGCTCTTCCACCAGGGTATCGGTCGAGTCGGAGATCCCGAAGTCCAGCGCATTAAAGAAACTGCTCTGAGCGGCTTTTTTCGCCGCGGTCGCCCTCGATCCACTTATCTACCATCATGGGAGCTGCAAGATATGCCGACACCGAGAAATTTAGGCATTGTCCGCAAGCACCTTGCCTTTGAAGAACTGACTACTCTCTTGCGGGAAATGATCGAGAAAATTGTGGTGCATGAGTGCAGCTATAATGAGAACGGCACCCGCAGGCAGGACATTGAGATTTATTACGGCTTTGTCGGCAAGATTGACTTGCCCGAATAACCGCCCGACCTATCCGGACACAATGGCCAAGTGTCGGATAGAACGGCAAAAATTTTTACACTTCTATTGCTTCTTTATCACACATAAGCAAAGGCCGAACGCATTAAGCAGGCGATTGAGCTGACCGGATACGTGCGGTCCAGCCAGGGCTCGCGCGCTGCGCACCGGCTCCACCAAACTCATCGGCGTCATCGTGCCCAAGATTAACTCGGAATCCGTTAGCCGCATTACCGCCGGCATTGGCGGTGCTCGGTCGCCGTGGCTACCAGATGCTGCTCAAGCCAATACCGACAACGCCCCGATCGCGAGCTCGAGTACCTCGATTTATTCAAATCACCCGGTTGATGGCATCGTACTCGTGGCGACCATGATCACCGATGAACATCGTGCGGCCATTGCGTCTTGCCATGTGCCCCCATTGTGCTGATCGGCCAAAACGTCGAGGGCGCGGCTTGCGTCTATCACGACGATTACGAGGCCGCTTTTGAGCTGGGCCGTGCGCTTGCGAAGCCGTTGAGGAAGATTGCCTATATCGGTGTTACCGAGGAAGACCGTGCGGCCGGTTATGACCGCCGTCGTGGTTTTGAGGCGGGATTACGCCGCGGGTAACCCGCTCGATGCCGCCTTGATTCGCCTGGGGCTCGTTTACGCTCGACTCGGGCTTGCGGTGCGGCGCGAGCTGCTTTCCGTCGCTCCCGATGTTTCGTTTATCGCCTGTGCGACCGACACCATGGCGGCGGGCGCGCTGCGTGCCATCGATGAGGTTCGCGGCATGGGCGAGGGTATACACCGCGTGAGCGGTTTTGGCGACAACGCGTTTTTTGCGCGCGCTGACGGGCGGCATTCCTACCGTGCATTATGGGTATCCTGACCAGTGGCGTCGAGGCCACCAGCATGCTGCTTGACACGCTCGATGGCGTGGAGGGGAGAGCGGTCTCAAAGACGCTCAAGCTCGGCCATCAGCTTATGAATGTCTAGATTTTGGGCATGTCTGCCTGCCTCTGAGGCCCCTGTTTGTCTCAAAACTACCATTCGCCGGCTTTTTCTACCGTTCACCCTACTATGAAAACGATTACAGACAAATGAAACTGAAAACGATTACAGTGTAAGTGTCAAAATGGCCGGGTGCATATGCGCCCGTTGGAGGAAAGGGAAGTCATGGACTACCGCAAATCAGCCCAAGAGGTGGCTCGACAACATCGGTGGCGCCCGACAACGTTGTTTCGGCCGCACACGGCGCCACGCGTCTGCGCCTGGTGATTGCCGATAACGCCAAGGTCGACAAGGAGGCCCTCGAGAATATCGACGGCGCCAAGGGCGTCTTTGAGGCCCAGGGCCAGCTCCAGATTATTTTTGGCACTGGCACCGTCAATAATGGGTCTATGACGAGTTCATTGCGCTCAGTGGCGTCGAGGCTGCCACCAAGGCCGAGGTCAAGGAGGCCGCGGCAGCAGCAGAACATCTTTATGCGTGCCATTAAGGTGCTCGGCGACGTCTTTGTCCCCATCATCCCGCCATCGTGGCTTCGGGCCTGCTGCTGGGCATTATGAGTGCCCTCAACTTTATGGCCTCCAACGGCTTTTATCGCGCTCGACACCAATAACTTTATCTACAAGATTGCCGACCTGGTCTCGGGAACGTCGCTTTGGCATTCTGCAGATCCTGATCGGCTACTCCGCGGGCTAAAAGGCCTTTGGCGCCAACCCGTACCGGGCCGTCGTCGGTGGTGCGTTCATCAACTCCTCGCTGCAGAGCGCCTACACGGTTGCCTCTGAGGGCGTGCAGACCATGGTCACCATCATTCCCGGCGTGTACGGCTTTGAGTGGGTCGGCTATCAGGGCCACGTGATCCCCATCGTTGTCATCGCCTGCGCCATTCTCGCCTTCCTCGAGAAGCGACTCACAAGGTGTCCCCGAGATGTTCGACCTCTTTGTGACCCCTGCTGTCTCCCGGTGTTCGTGACCGTGCTTCGTGACCCTCGTTGCCGTCGGCCCCGTCTTTGTCTGGGCCGAGAACGCCGTCCTCGGTCTGATCCAGGCTCCTGCTCACCCTGCCCTTCGGCATCGGTTCCTTTATCGTCGGCCTGTTCTATGCCCCCCACGGTCGTTACCGGTATCCACCAGATGTACACCGCCATCGACCTGGGCCAGCTCGCCCAGTACGGCGTGACCTACTGGTTGCCCATCGCCAGCGCTGCAAACATCGCCCAGGGTGGCGCAGCGCTTGCCGTTGCCTTTAAGACCCGCGATGCCAAGATTAAGGGCCTGGCGCTTCCCTTCGGCTCTGTCCGCCTTCATGGGCATTACCGAGCCTGCCATCTTCGGCGTGAACCTGCGTTTCTTTAAGCCCTTCATCGCCGGCTGCATCGGCGGCGGTTGCGGTGCCCTGGTCTGCGCGCTCACTTCGCTGGCTGCCTCCGGCACGGGCGTTACCGGTATCTTCGGTATCCTGCTGTGCCTGGCCCAGCCCGTGCAGTACGCGATCATGTTTGCGGTCGCCGCGCTGGTTTCCTTTGCCGTCTCGTTTGTCCTGTACAAGGACGAGCCCAAGGCTTCCGAGCAGGCCTAGGATTCGCGTAAACATCACGCCCGCAGGCTCCATCCTGTGGGCGTTTTTTTTTATATGGAACCCTCGATTTGGCGTTCGTTGATTTAATTCGATTGGATACCGACATGTCTAACGCACTTCAGCGCGATCTTGCCAAGCTCGTTGCCGCTGGATGCGGCCGCCTGCCGAGTGCGGCCATGGCGCCCTATGCTCAGCATTTCCATATTATGCCGCCGGCGGGCTGGCTCAACGACCCCAACGGTCTTTGCCAGGCGGGCGGGTGTTCTTCACGCTTATTTTCAGTATGCGCCGTTTGATGTGAACGGTGGCGTAAAGATGGGGGCCATGCCACAAGCCGCGACCTTATGAACTGGGAATACGTTGGCGCCCGCTGCTTCCCGACGAGCCGTTTGACTGTCACGGTGTGTACTCGGGCTCCGGCTTGTCGTGGACGGTCGCATACGCGTGCTCTCTATACCGGCAACGTTAAGCTCCTCCGATGCGGATGGCGTCTTTGACTACGTCAACACCGGTCGTCGCGCCGATACCGTGTATGTCGAGAGCGTTGATGGCCTTGCCGATGGACAGAGTTTAGCCAAAAGCGCGTGGTGCTGGCGTCGGATGATTATCCCGAGGATCTGACCTGCCACGTGCGCGATCCCAAGGTGTGGCGTGACGCGGCCGGTCGTTATCACATGGTGTTGGGCGCGCGTCGTCGCGTTGACGGGCCGCACGCGAGAGCCGTTTTTGTGCGATGCACGGCGAGGGCGCCGGGCGTGATGTGGGCGAGATCCTGGTGTATGGCTCGGCCGATATGCTGAGCTGGGAGCTCGAGAGCCGTGTATCTACGCCCGAGCGTTTTGGCTTTATGTGGGGAGTGCCCGGGGTATCTGGAGATTCGAGACGGATGGCGTGTACCGGCGAAATGGCTGTCGCTTCTCGCCCCAGGGGCTCGAGGGCGGTCGTTGGGACCGCGGTAATGTGTATGCCGCTGGCTACTTGCCTGTAACGGGGACATCACCGGTGGTGACGGTGCCTATGAGCTGGGCGAGTTCCGCCTGTGGGTCGCCGCTTTTGACTTCTATGCTCCGCAGGACTTTACGTCCGAGGACGGTCGCCCACATTTTGATCGGCTGGATGGGCATGCCCGATGAGCCACCTATGGCAACGCGCCCACCGTGGTGTGCGGCTGGCAGCACTGCATGACGGTGCCGCGCGAGCTTACAGCCGGTGCCGGCGGCGTGGTGCTGCAGCAGCCGGCGCGCGAGATCGAGCAACCATTATGCCTCGGTGCGTGTGGGGGGAGGGCTCGTTTGAGGTTGCCGACGATACCTGCTTTGACGTTGTTGTCGACGGTGTGACGACGGCGGCGTTTACCGCGATCGTTGATGGCGAGCTGAAGCTGGCGTTTATGCCGCCGCGGGCGAACTGCCTTCGCGCTTTGAGATGCGATTTACCGATGAGGGGTCGTGCTTCTGCCGGCTGCGGTCGTACTGTGCGCTGGGAGCCCGTCGACGAGGTGCGCAACGTGCGCATTGTCGGCGATGTCGTCGGTCGAGGTGTTTTTGTGAACGATGGCGCGCTCGTGCCAATTTCGACGCATATATCCTGAGGGCCTATGGCGTGACCGTTGACGCCCCGGTGCGAGCGTGACCCACACACGCTCTCAACATCTCGTCGCATATCGGCGCTATACTGCAGCCGTTCACGATGCGGGGAACACCCGCATCGTGGGTTTTTGCTTGTGAAGGGACGGTGCCTTGTGGATGTACAGCAGCTAGAAGAGGCCTGGGCTGTGGGGGCCGGCGCGCGTGAGGCGCGCTCCTGTTGCGGCTTCGCATGTGCCGGCGGCGCTGTCTCTGTTGAGGTGTGCGCCCCGGTGACCGCCCGGGTTGCGTTTGCCGATGACTTTGCCGATGCGTTTACTCGTGGCTTTGATGGCTGCGATGTTGGGTGCTGGTTGGGGAGCCGTCGGCTGCAGTGTTTTCTGCTGCGTCCGAGGGCTTTGATGCTTCGTTTGATGCTGAGGGGCCGCACCTGGTGGTTTGTGAGGAACACGATCGGTGGCTTTGGCCTGCGCGTGCCCGATCTACGCGCTCTGGGTCGTGCGGCTCGCGAGGCCCGTGCGCTGCTCGTGGGGATGGATAACACCGTGACAAAGCGTCTTTGGCTGCGATCCACTGCGTTTGGGTGCCGTCCTGTCGCTTGAGGCACTCGACCGTGCGTGCGCCGGTAAGGCTCCGCGTAAGCTCGTTGCCGCTTCGGTGGCGCGCTCGCAGCTCAAACGCCATCGTGTGGATGCCGCTGCCGAGTGCGCGCATGCGCTGCTCGAGGGGGTGCCGGATTGGCCGCACTCGACTTGTCCTCCGGATGATGAGGCTGAGGTTCTAGAGCACGGGCTCGACACGCTCGACATCCGCATGCAGGCACACTTCGACCGCGCGCGTGCACTGGCCGAGTATTTGGCCGCGAACGAGATAGTGCACGGCGTGCGCTATCCCGGCTGACCTCGCATCCCGATCACGCCATCGCGACCGGCATCCTGAGCACGGTTTTGGCCCGGCAGTTGAATTTGACCTTATCGAATGCAGCGCGGGCGAATTCTTCAGCATACTGCCAGACGAATTTCCGCATCGCCGCCGGCGGCGGCAACAACGCGCCTTTCGGGCCCCACGCGGCAAGCAGGGGAGCACCATCCGTCTCTTCGCCGGCACCGACGACCCCTTGATCGTGGCCGCCACCCTAGACAACGCCCTCCGCAACTAGCTAAATCATCCTCGACTCCATAAGTTGCGGTGAAATAGGGATTGATTTTACGGCTTTAACCGCATAAACAGTCCCTATTTCACCGCAACTTATGAGAAGGGGTTGTGCAGCTAAAAAAGCCCCGTCCCAAATTGGCTACTCTTTGATGCTGGCGATGAGGGCGTTGGCCTTTGCGGCAATTACTTGGTTGATGTCGGTCTGCAGCTCCTCGTAGACCGCTATGGCTCGTTCGCCGGCGGGGTGAGGGTGGATCCGCGGGCGCCGTCGCGCTCGATGAGCTTGCAGCCCAGCGGCCTTCGGCCTCGTTTACAATGCGCCAGCCTTGAATACGCCATGCCCATGCTCTTGGCGGCGCGGTTGAGCGAGTGCTCGCGGGCGATACCCTGCAGCAGCAAGACACAGCCGTGTCCAAACACGCCCGGCAGATCTTTGTCGAACGCTTGAATGACCAACTTTGCCGTCGTCTTGTACTCCATGTGCTCCACGTCTTCCCGCTAAAGTGTTTGCTGGGGCAAACGCAAAGCCTGCGTCAAACCCTCGTGTGCTCTTCTTAAATCATGCATTGTAGCAGTCAAAGTGCGTTAAGATACTTCCCCAGTATTGGGCGCCCAAGGTTGGGCTGGTCCTACGAGGCCTGCAGCCGACCGGTCGCATGGAAAAAGGGAGAAACATGGCTACGTTCTTTCCCGGTGAGTCCCACACGTTTTCGGAGTATCTGCTGGTCCCCTCGGTTACTCGTCCTCGCAGTGCATCCCCAACAACGTCTCTTTAAGACGCCGCTGACCCGCTTTAAGCGCGGTGAGAAGCCGGCAATCACCCTGAACATCCCCATGGTTTCCGCCATCATGCAGTCCGTTTCGGAGGGCGTCGACATGGGTGTCGCGCTCGTTACCGAGGGTGGCCTGTCCTTCATTTACGGTTCCCCAGAGCGCCGAGTCCGAGGCCGCCATGGTCAAGGCCGCCAGGCGATCACAGGCCGGCTTCGTTCAGTCCGATTCCACGCTGACCCCCGACACAGACCATGGAGCAGGTCATCGAGCCAAGGAGAAGACCGGTCATTCCACCATGCCGGTCACTGACGACGGCACCCCAAGGGTAAGCTCCTGGTCGTCGTCCAGCCGTGACTATCGCCCCAGTCGCGATGACCGCAGACGAAGGTCTCCGGTTCATGACCCGCGTGAGCAGCTCATCGTGGTGACAAGAACATCAGCCTCAAGGTTGCCAACGTCATCTGGGACAACAAAGCTCCAACGCCCTGCCCATCGTTGACGACGGCGATCACCATGAGCATTGTCTTCCACGCAAAGGACTACGACGACCACAAGACCAACCCCAACGAGCTGCTCGATAACGACAAGCGCTATGGTTGGTGCCACGTATCAACACCCGCGACATGCCGGAGCGCGTGCCGCTGCTCATCGGCGGCCGGTGCCGATGTGTCCTGTGCATCGACTCTTCCGAGGGCTTCAGCGAGTGGCAGAAGCACACCATCGAGCGCGCCCAACTACGGCGAGGTCAAGGTCGGTGCCGGCAACGTCGTCGTCGACGCCGGGGGCTTCCCGCTTCCTTGCCGACTGCGGTGCCGACTTCATCAAGGTCGGTATCGGCGGCGGTTCCCATCTGCATCATCGCCCGAGAGACCAAGGGGCATCGGCCGTGGCCGAGCCACCGCGCTGATCGATGTTCGCCGCGCTGCGACGAGTACTACGAGGGAGACCGGCGTCTACGTGCCCACGTGTGCTCCGACAGCGGTATCGTTCTACGACTACCACATGACGCTCGCCCCCGCCATGGGTGCGGAGCTTTATGATGCTGGTCGTTACTTCGCCCGCTAACTTAATACGTAATTGTGGAAGAAGATG
>VOFK01001648.1_pt1 | contig 13018 bp, 24 predicted proteins | sample 5384121 | NCBI WGS metagenome assembly VOFK01 (sample SAMN12384730, study PRJNA508395) | human gut metagenome | isolation source: healthy gut J | host: Homo sapiens | reverse complement strand
CATATTGTTCGATGTCGAAGCGAATAGCCTCCGCCCCTGAGCGCCGGACGATCTCGAGTACGATGCCGTGCTGGAAATTCCGAAACCAGCCGAAGTCCTATGTTCCCGCAAATAATCCCGCACGAGTTCCGCGACACTCCGCAACGCTTTAGCCCCGCCGGGTGCCAGCGATCCGCGATCCGGCGGAGAGCACCGCCTCGCCAGCTTGCGTAAGCGATGTTGAGGCAGGAACGATCGCGGGAGAATCAAGCCGCCGTTTCCGCAGAAACAGCAAAAGCCATGATGGCAAAAAAACATTGCTATCGGTACAGCCAGAACGAGCCAGGGAATGTTGGGGTGTCCCAATACCTGTCCAGGGCTTCCGTACCATACGGACCTCGGAAATGCCTCTTTTCGAGTCGCGATCGTCATAACCGACAAACGCCGTGATCGGATGCCGGTGCTGTCACCGTACGGGTTTCGCCCGGTTCAAGTGGAGATTCAGCCTGCGCAGCCGGACGCCGGGCGTCAGGCTTGCCACCAAATCGCTTTCTCGACCAGAAAGCAATACGGCCTCCTTGCCTCGCGCAGTCGCCTGTGGCCAAGATATCGACCTGTGAACGAAAGCGTACCTCCGGCCCGTGGTTAGCCTCGCAGATTGCGGCCTCGAATGTAGTGTAACTCAATCCGTGGCAGAAAGCGTCATTGCACGTCCATCACGGCATCAAAGTTGTATTCGCCCTCCATCACCCCCTTTTTCTGACAGGGTTGTAGTCGGCGCGGCCAACGCATCGGGCCGGGCGCTGAAGTTCGCATCCCTGCAAGCAGAGATTGCCAGTGTCACCCGTAATTGCCGCAGCAGGATATCTGACGACAGCCTTGCGCCACCTTGGCTCTATATCGCCGATCAGACGCGGCCGTCCCTCGCTCAACACCAATACGTAGGGCTTTCCCTGTAGACGCCAGTTCGCGTGGGACCAGTTTTTCCGGTTTTCGCGGACAAGTTCAGATCATTCATGTTGCCCTTCGGAGTTTCGCACGTTCTCGCCGATGCACACGATCACGTTCGCCCGCATCGTAGCCGCTGCCGCCGCACTGCTTCGCCGATTCGCACACGCTCCACCTGCCAATTCTCGCGGGTGCTGGCCTCGTACGCCTGGAATCCAGGTAACATGATCGACTTTACGCGCCAAGCGCCTCTGTAAATCGTGGCTGTAACGATCTGCAGCTCATCGCAACGCCTCACCCCTGCCAGGTGTAAGACCAGCCGCCGCGTTGAGACAGCGCATGGAATTGGCATTGCCGGTGAGTTGGTGATACGCGCCGACTTCCTCGGGAGCGGTAGCAGACCCTCCGTCAGCTTTTGAGCAGCACCTCCCGACTCCCCGGCAGCTTGCAGCCACGGCGGCGAATTCCTCCATCACTGCGAACGATCGAACTTCGGAAGTGTCTCGGGAACGGCCTTTCGAACAGCCTGATGCGCATAACCGCAAAATCCGACGAATGGCATCATCGGCGTGCCTGGAAACCAGCCCTTCCTCGACCAGTTCAGCCGGAGACGCAGAAATCTCGGTCCAAAGCGAACCATGGCCAGCCGATCCCGGCACATAGCGATCCGAACCGCATCCCAGGCTCGGCGATGGTCCTCGCTCATAGATTGTAACGATCACCCTCGTCCCAAAGTTCGTTCTTCCTTCTCACCGTGAGCAACTTTGCTGGCATACCGTCGTTAAGCGGACAGCTGACCATCAACGACGCCCTCGGCCCGGATACATTCCGAGAAAGGTGGGCAAAGCTGCGCAGGGGGCGTTGCGCGTAACGGACGAAGCGGCGTTCGGTCCTCCGACACGGGACGCCGTAGGCCAGCAAAATGCTTCAAACAAGCAGCCACCATGTCCCGATCCGATTGGGACGTTCTGCAAACCGCGCACGGAAGCCGCCGCCAACCGGGAATTGACACAAACATCCTTCTGTACTCTCCCAATATCCCGACCATCGGGGATCGCGTGTCCCAAACTATCACCGGCGCAAAATTTCCACGGAATGGCACAGGCAATGGGTTTCCTCAAGCTGAAATTTCCGACGAACGGCGCATCACCACAGTTCAGCGCGGGCACCCATGTTGATCCCCTGCGGAAAAAGGTTCGCGGGTGGAAGCACCGTGCATTTGATCGACACCGTAAATGCAGGGGAATCCCCAGGCAGTCGAGCGAACGACGCCGGAATCCTACCGATAATTCACGTCCATGCCTCCCCGACTGCGCCTCATCGAACGGCACGTTGAGAATCGACCCCACTTTGTACGTCCGATGACCGTATCGAGCAGCTCATCGCCGATGAACGGATGCCCGGAATCATTCATCATCGGTCACCATGCTGGACGGTCAACTCGACACATTTGGCCGATTTTCTTCAAGCGTCAGGCGGCCAGAGTATCTTTTTCAACAAATGGGTTTCGCCGTATCGGGCCGATAGCGGGCGGCACTGCGCAAACAGCGCATTGCAGCCCATACAAATCAACAAACAAGCTATTATTTTCATTGCATCAGAATTTGAGTCGTCGCAGGGGCTCCTGCGGTTTCAGTACGTCATGCACCTTGCGCTCGGAAGCTTTTGGCGACAAAAGGCAGCCGCTGACAATGTCGTCGGCAGAACGCCCTGCCCGGCCGCTAGTGCCCGAATCGACGACAAACGCCGAAATACGCCGTCGAACGAGCCAGATCGGCAGCCGCAAAACGAAGGGTCAGCGCCTGGTGACTCCCCGGGCTGTAATTCCTGCTTTTGGCAAAGCTCCTCACCATCGGTTGGCAGCCTCAGGCTGCAAAGTTCAACGACCTCCGTCCGGCGCGCGAACCCGTATTGGTTGGCTACACGGAGCGTTACCGCATAATCAATCCTGAACGCCTGACGGCCGCATCTCGTCCACTTCCGGAAGAAGGTCGTATACCCCCAAACCATAGCCGAAAGCGATAGACACCGCCTCCGGAGCATGGGTCGAGAAATAGCGGTAACTCCACCCAGATATCCTCTCCTCGTAACAGGTGAATCCCAGGTTTCGCAGGTGCCGTTCTGCGTCGTCGGCCCACCCGCCGCGGCGCCCCCCATGATGAACCTTTTTGTTCCTTGATCGTGATCCCACAACCGGGATTGAAAGAGCATGGGGGGAGATAGCGGCGATTGGCGCTTATGGTATCGTAGAACCGTATCGCTTTTTCGTGATGTCCGGTACGATGATCGTACGGGTCTCCTTCAAGCCGTGCCGCATACCCCTTTTCCGTATTTGATTCGTGTACAGGCGATAGGGCCTTGAAAGGCGCTAATACCAACTGATTGCTCTATGACCCGGTAGAAACCTACCCAAAAGAAACCGAAAGTCTGCTTGAGTGCCGCGGCGACGTTCGCCATGTTAGCGATTAGGTCGGTCTCGTTACCTACCAATGAGGCGATTTGCGGGAGCAACGTCTCATACATTTCCTGTTTATCACCATTTTTAATCCGTAGTTCCTCTGCCATATTTAAACTATTATAAGGTCGCGAATATAAAGAATAAATCGAAATATCCGTATCTTCGCGGCATGACAAAAAACAAAATTCTCCATTGGTATTAGGGACCGAGCCTATCGGTAAATTACTTACGCAATATGCGATTCCTGCGATTATCGCAATGACAGCTTCTTCTTTATATAATATGGCCGATAGTATTTTTATCGGTCATGGAGTGGGGGCGTTAGCGATTTCCGGCCTAGCCTTTGACCTTTCCGTTGATGAACTTGGCGGCCGCTTTCGGTTCGTTGGTGGGGAGTCGGCGCCTCTACGTTGGTTGCCGTGAAGCTGGGGCAGAAAGATTATGAGGGGGGCGGATAAGGTGTTGGGGAATGTTTGATCTTGAATGTGGTTCTGGGTGTCGCTTTCACGATCGCTTTCTTTGTTCTTGCTTGATCCCGTGCTGTATTTTTTTTCGGCGCCAGTGAGAACACGATCTCATATGCCCGTGATTATATGCGGATTATTCTGTATGGCAATGTGGTTACGCATATGTATCTGGGATTAAATGCGGTCTTGCGCTCCTCGGGTTTTCCGAGGATGGCGATGTATGCTACGTTGGCGTCGGTTGTTATTAATTGCGCCTTGAATCCGTTGTTTATCTTTGGGTTTGATGGGGTATAAAAGGAAAGGTTTGCTTGGGCGACGGTGATCTCGCAGGTAATCTCGCTTACCGGACAGTTGATCCATTTCTCGAGACCGAAACAACTCCTTCATTTCAAGAGAGGTATTTATAGGCTGCGCTCGGAGATCGTGAAAGGTATCTTGTCGATCGGTTTATCTCCGTTCTTGATGAACCTTTGTTCCTGCTTGATCGTGATCCTTATCAACCGGGGATTGAAAGAGCATGGGGGAGATATGGCGATTGGCGCTTATGGTATCGTGAACCGTATCGCTTTTCTTTTCGTGATGATTATCATGGGATTTAATCAGGGTATGCAACCGATAGCCGGTTATAATTATGGTGCCCGGCTCTATTCCCGGGTGACGGACGTGACCCGCCTGACGATGCGCTGGGCGGTAGGAGTGGCTACGCTGGGGTTCTTGCTTTGCCAGTTGGTGCCGTCGTGGATCGTCCGTATGTTTACGAGTGACGGGGAGTTGATCAGGTGCCGCCTCTTATGGCCTGCACATCGTCTTCGCCGTATTCCCGATCGTGGGCTTCCAAATGGTGGCGACTAACTTCTTCCTTTCCATCGGCATGTCTAAGAAAGCGATCTTTCTCTCCTTGACCCGGCAGATGCTTTTCTTGATACCCTGTTTAATCATCCTCCCCCCGTTATTCGGAACTCTCGGTGTCTGGATCAGTATGCCTATCGCCGACACGGTGGCGGCGATCGTGACGGCGATCGTGCTTGTGAAACAATTTAAACAATTCAAATATGGAACATAACGTGATATTACCTGCGGAATGGTATCCGCAAAGTGCCGTGCAGCTTACGTGGCCGCATGAGAATACGGATTGGGCCCCGATATTGGACGAGGTGATTCCTTGCTTCGTGGCTATCGCCAAGGGAAGTGATCAAGCGAGAGAAGTTATTGATTGTCTGTCCGGACGAGACCGCCGTACGTGAACAATTGGGTGAGGTTGATTACGACCGTGTCATTTTTTCGTGAGATGGATACGAACGATACGTGGGCAGGATCACGGGGAATTTCCGTCTTCGATGAGGGAACGCCCATGCTTTATGATTTCGTGTTCAATGGCTGGGGAATGAAGTTCGTCGCCAATCATGATAATTTGATTACCCGTAATCTTTGTCATATGAAGACCTTCTCCGACGAGGTGGTGCCCGCTAATATGCAACCTTTCGTGCTGGAAGGCGGTAGTATCGAATCGGATGGGAAAGGTACGTTGATGACTACCGTTGAGTGTCTGGCATCCGTAAACCGTAATGAGTATTTGCAACAAGAGGAATTGGAACGTTATTTGAAAGACGTATTTGGCTTGGATCGTATCCTTTGGATTACCAGCGGTTATTTAGCCGGGGGACGATACGGATAGCCACGTGGATACGCTCGCCCGTTTCTGTGAGTGCGGATACGATCGCTTATGTCCGCTGCGAGGATGAGGAAGACGAGCATTATGAGGAACCTTTGAAGGCGATGGAGGAGGAGATCAAGGGAGTTTACTAGGGCGAATGGTGAGCCTTATCGTCTGATTCCACTTCCGATGGCGGATCAGGTGGAATGGGAAGGGGAGCGCTTGCCCGCTACTTATGCTAATTTCCTGATCATGAATGGGGCCGTATTGGTTCCGTTCTATGACTCACCGAAGGATGAGATCGCTAAAGCGGCTTTGCAGGAGGCGTTCCCGGACCGTGAGATCGTGGGTATCAATTGCCTTCCGCTTATCAAGCAACACGGTTCCCTGCATTGTGTAACGATGCAGTATCCAGAAGAAGCTTTATCGAATAACAACTACAACCAATTAAATATGAAAGTAGGATTAATACAACAAAAAAAGAATACCGCTGATAGAGCGGCGAATATAGAGAAGCTAAAGGTAAATATCCGTAAAGCTGCCCGGGAGGGAGCGGAATTGGTCGTTTTACAAGAACTGCATAACGGCCTGTATTTCTGCCAGACGGAAGATACGAATATGTTTGACTTGGCGGAGACGATCCCCGGCCCATCGACGGAAACCTTCGGTGCCTTGGCGAAAGAATTGGGTATCGTCTTGGTGCTTTCCCTTTTCGAGAAGCGTGCCCCGGGCCTGTACCATAACACGGCCGTCGTCTTGGAGAAAGACGGTACGATCGCCGGGAAATACCGCAAGATGCATATCCCGGATGACCCCTTATTACGAGAAGTTCTATTTTACCCCCGGTGATTTAGGCTTTGAGCCTATCAATACCTCTGTGGGGCGTCTGGGCGTGTTGGTTTGCTGGGATCAATGGTATCCGGAAGCAGCCCGTTTGATGGGATAGCTATGCGTGGCGCCGAGATGTTGATCTATCCGACCGCTATCGGCTGGGAAAGTAGCGATACGCAGGAAGAGGGACCGTCAGTTGGGTGCGTGGGTGACCATACAGCGGGGACATGCCGTGGCGAACGGACTCCGGTCATTTCCGTAAATCGTACCGGCATGAGCCGGACCTTCGGGACAAACGGGCGGTATCCGGTTTTTGGGGAAACAGTTTTGTGGCCGGTCCCCAAGGTGAGCTATTAACCGTATTCCCGAATGACGAGGAGGAGGTACGTGTGATAGAGATCGACAAGACTCCGCGGTGAGAACGTGCGTCGTTGGTGGCCTTTCTTCCGGGATCGCCGTATCGATGCGTTTGGTGGTTTGACAGAACGATTTTTAGTATAATGACTGAATACACGCAAGAAGAGGCCGTCTTCCGCATGAACGAAATGGGGAAAAAAGCGGGACGGCCTTTCCTTTTTATCATTGATTATAAACGAGAGCGGATCTACGTGGAGAGTCCGGAAGAGATCGCTCCCTCCGAGTTATTGTACGATTTGAACGGCTTTTACGAATGCGAATCACGAATGTAACTTGCGGGATTCCTCTCATCTTATCTCCGGAGAACCTGTTGAATGGCAACCCTCGTATGTTTCTTTCGAGGAGTATGCCCATTCAGAGACCGTTGCCCGGCATATCCATGCGGGTAATTTCTTATTTGGTGAACTTGACATGCGCTACTCCGGTACATGCGAATCTCTCCTTAAAAGATATCTTCTACCAATCCAAGGCGATGTATAAGCTTTGGATGCGGGATCGTTTCGTGGTATTCTCGCCGGAGATATTCGTGCGGACGCGGATGGTCTCATCTATTCGTATCCCATGAAAGGTACGATCGACGCTACGCTGCCCGATGCCCGGAGACGTATCCTTGATGATCCCAAGGAAGCGGCGGAGCATGCCACGATCGTGGATTTGATCCGGAATGACTTGAGTATCGTAGCCTCCGAGGTTTGTGTTCCCCGGTATCGTTATATCGATGAATTGCGTACGCATAACGGAAGTTTGTTGCAGGTCAGCTTGAGATAAGAGGCCGGTTGCCGGAGGGATGGAACGGCCATGTCGGGGAGATTTTGTTCAGCCTCTTGCCTGCCGGCTCCATCACGGGCGCTCCCAAGAAAAAGACCTTGGAGATCATCGCCGAGGCGGAGACCTATGAGCGGGGCTTTATACGGGGGTGATGGGGTATTTTGACGGCCAAGATTTAGACAGCGCCGTGATGATCCGTTTTATGGAACAAGTCTCTCCCGTTCGTTTATTTTCAAGAGCGGTGGGGAATCACCTCTAAAAAGTGAGGTGAGATCGGAGTATAACGAGATGAAAACAAAAAGTATATGTGCCCATCTATTGAGACCTTATCTGGGAGTCCGTTTGTGGAGACGATCCGGTATCGAGAAGGGACGGATACATAACCTTTTACCATAATGCCCGGATGAACCGTACCCGCAGGGAGCTATTCCGAGCGAGGGAAGAAATTGATCTCGCGGGTTATATTCATCCGGGGCCTCATCAAGAACGTACCAAATGCCGGGGAATATACCTGCGAGGTCTTAAAGGTAGAATACGTTCCTTTACCGTATGCGTCCGGTTCATTCCTTTGCGATTGGTTACATGCGATGAGATCGATTATTCCTATAAGAGTACGGATCGTCAATGCCTAAATGATTTATTCGCCCAACGAGCGGGACATGACGATATCTTGATAACCCGTACGGTTTGCTGACCGATACTTCATTTGTAATGTCGCCCTTTGAATGGCACCTCTTGATCACTCCCGCACGCCCTTTGTTATGCGGTACGATGCGTGCTTACTTATGGATAAAAAGGCTTGGTACAGGCCGGGGGATATCCCCGGTAGAGGATTCTGCCTAAGTATACCCGTATCCGTCTGTTTAACGCCTTTGATCGGTTTCGGCGAAATCGATGAGATCATGCGTATATACGTATGACCCTACGCGAGTATCGGCGTGGCCCTGTGCCTATATAGGTAGGGGTTAGCACCGATCCGTGTGGCCTTACCTATATAGGACATGAATCCAAAGGTGTTTCCTAGAACAAATATATCCTCCATATTGCTGATCCATTCTACCGGACGGCCGGCCACCTTATTGCAAGTGACACGGCGAATTTCAAGGGGAGGATAATTTCCCCCAACGGGATGCGTAACCATCCGGCATATTGAAATTATGGACACCGATCAGGGAACCTAGCGCTGGATACCGACCGAGGGAGCTACCAAGAAACCAGGGTCTCGTCATTACGGCGGTCTATGCCCATCTCGAAATAACTATACAGGCCGAGGAAACGTTTCGGGGAAACGAATATATCCATGTTATAATTGGCGCCCGCCTTCGTTCCAGTTCTTGATCGTGTAGGAGGAGGAAGGCGTGCATATAATAACCGGAGATCGGGGATAAATGAGCGATGTCGCCCGGCTCCATGATCATGCCTTTCCCCTTTACCGAACTTATGCCAATTGATCATGCTGACGTTCAAGCGACCGCCATATGTCATGACACCGTCCTGACAAGGTGGATCGGCGTACCGATCAGAACATGAAGGGAGTTGGCTACCTCGACCGGATAAAGTTGGGGTAAAAGCGTTTTGTACGATCAGTTGTAGCTCATCCCCTGCGGTCGGCGACAGAAGCTTCCAAGGGGACGTCATCCAGATCCGTCCCGGGATCGGGAAATCCTTACCGGAACGATCGTAGACGAACTGGGCAGGTCGTCCTCGTTCGGAAGGGATCTCGTTCAATATAGGCTCCTCGCCTTCGATCCTTCCAAAGCATTCTGGTAAGCCTCCAGACCTCTACGATAGACTCGCAGGTGGCGGTCACGACTTGGTAGAATACTTTCGTCTCCCGCCTCAGCTATCGCCTTTCTCGAATAAGGGTGCTTCCGTGACCCGGATATGCCGGTAATCATCGGCCTCGTTGTACTCCACATCATGTTTTGTTCAAACGTTATCGCCGTAAGCGTTCACAAGTTCCCACCTCTTTAGGTTGGCAGTCTGTACGGGATGGTATTGTAGAAATCGTGCAGGCTCTTATTGTTGGATACGGCGGAGGCGGAGAAGCCCCTACGTACCATTTGGTGTCCGGAGGCGAAGGAGTCTTAGGAAATGCTCGGCGAAAGCCTCGTACATCGTGGCGTAGAACATAAGGTTGCTGGCCATTTTGCATATCTCTCTTTACGCATCTCCTTGCCTCGCCTCTTGCGCTAGGTAGATAGCGAAGATGTGGATGCAGAAATACTTGCTCATGGAGGGCAACTGATTCAATTTATTGAAGACCTTGTTTACTTCCGGGAGGGGCGTTGAAGGCGGCGGATCAGCTCGGGGTCGATCATCTTCAAATGCTCGTTCAATCCCTTGCCATAGGCGTAGAAGTGGGAGGTCCTTGATCGCTAGGATACCGTAAGCCAGATTGATGTCGAGTAGCTCCTTGCTGTTGGCTCCGGTGAGGAACTCGTTCATGGCTTGTGTCTCCAAAGCCAGCGTACGGTTCGTCTTGGAGAAATGGGCTCTGCAGGCCTGTCTCCAAGAGCATGGGATTTTCCACATGGTCGCCGGCCAATCCGCAAAGCGTACCGTAGGTCACGATATTCGGCAACTGCGTCAGCTCATTCATGGCGCGTAGGCGTTCGAGCCGGGCATATGCGACATGTTGAGGATCTGCAACAGGCTATCGGCACGACAACCTCGTTGGGGAAAGATACGTTTTCCACCAGATACTTGGGAGAAGGCTCATACTTTTTTGGTCCGCCGATCTTACAGTGCTCAGCAGAAATCCCATACGAAGGCCGAACTTGTTATTGCGCTGATACCATAAGTAGCATCCCCAAAGCGTGAAGAAGTTGTTTAATAGTGTTTCTTGTTCATGGCCCTTTGTTTATTATAATTACCCGAACAATCAAGCGCTAACTTCAACTCCGACGCTTTTGATATTTGAACCTCTCGGAAGTCAGGTGCTGGTCGCTACCGAGTCGCTGTAATTTGTATAACATGGGAAACCATAGCTGTAATATAAAAACGTTCAATGTTTTATATTATAGCTTTTGGATTGGCTTGAGAACGTATTGAACAGAATGCTCGTGCCATGAGGTGCTCCTTGAATATATTTGTCGGAGGGTATTGTACCATCCCTCACCCAGATACAGCATTCCGCTAAAACCAGATCGCCCCATGCTCGGGAAATAACGTTTGGCGAAATAGTTAGAACGTCTCCGGCGAAGTGCTACGGGCGCTGGCGAAAAGCAGTCCACTGCTGCGATTAAACCTGTCGTTCGGATGGGCTCAGCCGTGCTGTTGAAGAAAGCGGCTTCCATCTCGCTGTGCAATTTCCTGCAGTCCGGGCAGGCCGCGCCGAAGCTCGTATCCGAAGGTCGGTACGGGAATGTAGGGTATTTCCAGAAGCCGTCCATCCAGTAATATTTGGGCGTGTAGGTAAGGCTTTCGATAAATCAGGGGTGAACTCGTCATGATCCTTGGGATCCAACTGTCCTCGTTCTTTCACGTGCGTACGATAGTGGTGAGCGCGAGTCCGGGTTTGTTTGAAGCGTTCATCGTGCTCCCATTCGGTTCATCAGCTTGGCATAGCAAAAAGTTTAAAATACTGAACGGATTAATAAAGGGCCTTTGAGACTGCCGATTCAGGATCACTGAGAATCAGCTTGGTTGTCGGCTGGCTATCGTGAGTTGAGATTTTTGATACTCCCAGTTTGCTGTTAGGCCGTAGGCGCAGCTCTTTCTCCTGAATAAACCTGATCTTGGGTGGAAGCGTAGCTGACGGTCATGCCTCGAATGTCTTACTGATACGTGCTTCTGTTTATAAGTATCCCAAGTTGCTTCCTGAAAGATAATCTGGCTGTGAGAAGCCGGAATACTTCTCACACGAGCGGTTTTTGTCCCTGCTGACCGTGCTGGTGTCGCCTGAGTTGAGGTAGCTGTCCGCTCTCACCACGCCTGTCTTCGGCATTACGCGGCCGTCGGTAGTGAAAGCGGCTTGTCCCTCCGGCTGTTCCAAATGTAGCTGTTCGCAGTAAAGCGAGAAAGTCGGAGTATCGGGCAGCGGCTGGCCTGACGGAGCGAGTATGAATTTCCTGCTCTCATGGTTTCCTCTCATCTTCAAGACGATTTATAGCGGAAAGCGGCGTGGATGTCGCTCTCATCCGGTTGCCTAGGGCATGGTAGCACTTCCGTGCGGTCAGCTCTTTCCGGCGCGGGATAAAATGCTTTCGTCACGGTTAGAAACGTGCTTTAGCCGAACTCTGAGAAAGTGCCCCTCGTATCTTTGATATGCTGGTTTTACAGTCCGTGGAAAGTTCGCCTTGTTACGTACACAGGTTTCCGATAGCGTTTCTGGTCTACAGGGTGAACGATGTTATACGAATAATGTCGAGATCGTGTCCAAAAGCCTTCCCGCTTCGAAACGTAATATTTTGTTAATCGGCTTAGAGTGCGCTTACGATTCTCTTTATTGTAGATCGGGAGTGGACGTCTGCTGACTGAATGAAAGTTATCTCCTTTCCGGCGAGATATTTGCCGTTGATGGCGATTCCGGTTATTAAAGTATATCGGTCAGATGTCGTAGCGGGTGGTGAGGCCTGCCTCATCAAAGAGAGCGTCGCAGGGATGACGTTTACCGGGAAGCATCAGATAGGCATCGCAAACAGCTTGTTTCCGGGGGAATGTAATGGCCTTTTCACGTAGCCATGGTCGTGTAGATGGGGCTTACGATTACCTCGCCGCATGATGGAGTCGGTCAGGTATTTTGGTAGCCAGGCCTGAAGTGCAGCGAAGTATGGACAAAGGGTAATGGCGTTCCGTCTCGATCCTCATCCCAAGTCAACAGGGCGAAGGCTACTAATGCGATGGTGCCTTAATATTTTTGCTCGTTCACCGGTTGCTAGCTAGAGGTGAACGGATAGCTTTTATTTGTCCAATCAAACAGCCAGAAACGAACAGCTGCGTCTGCAGTTGTAGAGGCATAGTCATTCACCGTCGGTGTATCTGTTCCAAAGCCGAAATGATGTCGGCAAAGACACCAAGTTCGATAGTTTTGTTATCCGTTCTCGCATGAACAGTCGTAACTTTGATCGTCGATCCGGCCATCACGGCGCAGAAACATATTCGTAGGTCTGCAGCCCAGTAGTGGTGAAATGAGTATCCCCGCCGTTCTGGTTACCGCCTTATCCGCTTTGATAGTACCCTTTGCCGGCGAAGCATCGCCGCCGCCGCTTCAGCGTGGCGAAACTGAGAGCGAGGCGCGCTTTCTGGTTAGCGAGCCACCGAAGCGTCTGCAGCACAATGCCGGCCAAAGCGCCAGTCGATGCGGGTGATACATTTGATGGTGCTGACGGGCGGCGGTCTGGGTTTGTGCGGCGAAAGCGCTGCGTCATTCGCCTGATATTTGCGTCATTCGCCAGTATCGCGGTACCCGGCGGCGGCAGAACCGGCGTACCAAAGTTCTGGTCTCATGCTCATCCCTTTCTTGAGCAATACGTATTGAACGGTGCGGCAATG
>VOFK01003468.1_pt1 | contig 13038 bp, 25 predicted proteins | sample 5384121 | NCBI WGS metagenome assembly VOFK01 (sample SAMN12384730, study PRJNA508395) | human gut metagenome | isolation source: healthy gut J | host: Homo sapiens | reverse complement strand
GGAAAGAATCTTCTTCATAGCTTTCTTTGTATCCTCTGTAATGATTTTTTGGTCCTGTTACATAATCACCATACTCTGCTGTGTTAGAAATGGAATATCTCATGCCTGCAAAACCACTCTGGTAAATCAAATCAACGATAAGTTTCATCTCATGGATACACTCAAAGTATGCATTTCTTGGATCATATCCAGCTTCACACAAAGTCTCAAATCCAGCCTGCATCAATGCACAAACACCACCACAAAGCACTGCCTGCTCACCAAAGAGGTCTGTCTCTGTCTCTGTACGGAAAGTTGTCTCCAAAACGCCGGCTCTTGCACCACCAATTGCAAAGGGAGTAAGCAAGAGTGCAAGTTCCAGAGCTTTTCCTGTTGCATCCTGATGTACTGCTACCAAACAAGGAACACCTTTTCCAGCCTGATACTCACTTCTTACAGTATGTCCCGGTCCTTTTGGAGCGATCATTGTTACATCCACATCTTTTGGTGGAATTATCTGGTTGAAAGTGAATGTTGAAACCATGAGCAAACATAAGCATATTTCCCGGCTTCCAGGTTTGGCTCGATGGATTCTTTGTAAAGTTTAGCCTGCAGCTCATCATTGATCAAAATCATAATAATGTCTGCTTTTTTTGCAGCTTCGGCTGCCGTATATACTTCAAATCCCTGCTCTTCTGCTCTCTTCCAAGACTTAGATCCCTCATAAAGACCGATGATCACGTCGCAACCGGAATCTTTTGCATTCAGAGCATGTGCATGTCCCCTGACTACCATAACCGATTACGGCAATTGTTTTACCGTCCAGTGCTGCCAAGTTACAGTCATCCTGGTAATAAATCTTTGCTTCTGACATATTTACAGCCTCCTAAATTAATTGTATTTAAAGCCTATCCGGGATAAAATCCCGTGGATGGTTTTCTAAGTAGTAAATTACTTTACTCTCTTTGGCTCCATCATAAAAAACCACGAGCCAAACCGGAAATACCGGTACGTACCAGTTCTTTTATCTCATAGCCCTCAATCAGTTTAATAAAAAGCGTCTAGTTTTTGCCTGATTACCCGTCAACTCAATCATCATTGAATTGTCTGCAACATCTACAATTTTCGCACGGAAAATATCAACAATCGCATTAATGGTCTTGCGTCTTTATCTGCTTCAACCTTAACCAATATCAATTCACGGCATACCGACGCTTCACCGGTAAGCTGTTTGACCGGATTTTACATCTTCTAACTTATTAACCTGTTTTTCAATCTGCTCCAGCACAATATCATCCCCCCGTAACGGATACCGTCATACGGGAAACATGCCGGATTCTCTGTCTCACCAACAGTCAGGACTGTCAATATTATAACCACGGCGGCTAAATAAACCGGCAACACGGCTCAACACACCGGAGGTATTATTTACTAATATAGATAAAACTACTTTACTCATGGGATATGCCCCCTCTTTATCGAATATCCTAGCGTATTAATCTGAAATAACGCTCATTTAATTGTAGCAATATAGGTCTTTATTGTCAACTCTTAAAGAGACTTTTTAAGTGCGGATTTGTTGCTTGGCAAATCCGGCACAAGACTGACCGCGAATTGTCTGGCTTGTATAGCCGCCTTCAATCGGCAGGCTGAACTGATGGATTTTTGTCGTACCCATCCGTACAACAGCAAGCAGATATGAATAAATATCCCGCTCATCTACATCTGTTTTTACGTTTGGCATAATCACTTCTGCCAGTTCAATCATCTCTTCCGGAGACAACTGTTTTACCTTCTTAAGAATTGCCTGCATCGTCAGACGCTGACGTTCTGTTCTTCCGTAATCATCTCCTTTTCCGCTTGCCGTATAAACGCCCGGATAATGACCGTCCGGCTGTCTCTTACCATGACGGATCCGGCAGTAGCCAAGTGCCTGCTGCCCGTTAAAGATTTGTTTTCCCTTTTTCACACTGCGGTACTTTCTTCGTTTGATATAATTGGTCTGACGAAGATTCAGTGCCTCTGAATCAGTCAGATTTACCTCGATACCGCCAAGTTCATCAATAACATTTGACTAACAAAGGCGTCGAAATTCACTTCCACATAACCATCTAATTTGATACCAAAATTTTTCGCCAATGTTTTATAAAGCAATTTGATACCGCCAAAGGAATAAGCAGCATTTAATTTATAACCGCCATATCCCGGTATATCCACATACATATCACGCATCAAAGAAGTCAGTTTCAGCTTGTTATGTTTAATATCCAAGGTTGCAATCATCATCGAATCCGAACGTCTCTCAACATCCTTATCCTGTTCATCCAGATTCTTATCTGCACCAACCAATAAAATATTCACAATTTCTGTATCACTGTCTAACGCATATTTACTCAAATCCATCCCGGATACTTTATTCGATTTGTCGTAATTCATCAAACCCAACATTTTATCTCCGGTATGCTTAACATAAGCCAAACCACTGCCTGCAGTCATCGACAACAAAATTCCAATCACAAGAAATACTCTTGCCACAATCTTCCCTTTTCCCGCTTTTGTTTTACCCATATCAGGCCTCTCTTTCTATTCTCTCGTATTTATAATAAGAAAAAACAATCCTGCATTTCGAATCAGACCGCTTTTCAAAAAAACCATATCGCAATGCCAGATAGCGTCGTCCAAAAAAGGAAGCATCCGTCATTGCCGCAAACTTCGTTGCCGTTTTTCTCTGTTCCTTGGTCATCTTTGAATCAAAAACCTGCAAAAAAAGCTTTTCCCTGCCGATACGTGTCCGTCGCGTACCTGCCGCTGCTCTTTCATTTTTGGAAATTCTTTTTCAAGTAACCGGAATACGATGTTCCTCCGATTTGATTTCCTTCATGCTGGCGGTACATAAGTGTCGCCTCCGGCAAATATCCAATGGCACCAAAGTGACTGCATATCAAAAGCAAGCCACCAGTCATGCACCCGTATTTCTTCCGGCAGCTCTTTCAAATACGGAAGAATTGCCCGGTTCATCATAATGGTGCAGCCAATACACTTTTTTCCATAAAAAGATGCGCGGTGTCAACCTTTTTTACATTCAAATGACTCATTTCGTGAAAACGTCCCGTTTTTTTCCGGTACTGCTGTCAAAATTCATGGCATCGGTAAAGACAAGCACCGGCTTTTCCTGATTTTCTCTCCATCTGTTTCATTTTTCTCCAAGGTAAGCTCTACCTTATCCCAATTCCAGATATCATCCTGGTCACACAGCATAATATACGGGCTGTCACAGCGAACAATGCCAGACATAAAATTTCTTATATACCCTTGATTTTGTCTTATTTTCAAAGAGACGTACACGACTGTCCTTTTTTTCATATTCGCTTTTGCAATCGAAACTGTGTCATCCGTAGAGCCGTCATCACATACATCCACTAAAAAGATCCGGATAACTCTGTGAAAGCAAGGAACCAACTGCCCTTTATATATTTTTCACCATTATATGTTGCCATAACAATCTCAACTTGTTCTTTCACTCCTTATCCCTCCAATACGATGGATTCATCGAAAATTTCTTACCAGCCAGAGCGGAAGTTTATCATACTTTGCCAAACCGGTATCCTAAAAACTTAAAAGCCGCTTTGGAAAATCAAATCCGGCACAAGATACCATTTTCCATGACGGAACAAATATTTCATCGTGTTTTTCACAACCGCATTCCCTCGGATTCCGATTTCACCCCATCAAAAAATTTCATGATACTGGCGCTGGGAAACTGCCAAATCAAAATTTCTCGTAAACTGCTGTCTGTAAAGTGTATTTATGAGCATGGATAACCATCGCCTCTGCCACATAAGCAATTTTATATCCTGCCTGTATCACTTTCGATGCCATAATCATATCTTCATTGAAAAAATGGTATGAAGCACAAAGCCGCCCATTTTTTTTCATATACATCTTTACGGTACATTGCGCAGACATTTGAGCAGAAATACGTTTTAATGCCCATTGTTTCCAAATCCCTTTTGATTTCACATAGCTCTTTGCCGGATAATTAAACTCTCTTGTATAATGTTCAATCACACCAACCGTATCATCCGGCAACTGTCTTCCATAGGCTGTTGCGGCTTCTTCCTCTTCCATTGCCCGTACCAAATTCTCAATAAGGTAAGCATCAACCGGAACTGCATCCTGCGTCATAAAGAGCATATAATCTGCCTTTGACAAGGCCGCCCCCTTTATTTCTGGTGCCGCCATGGTCAAAATCCTTTTTCTCAATCGGAACAATCTCCACATTTTCCGCCTTTTTGTAACATCTGTAAAACTTCTTCATCTTCTTTTTCCTCAACTAACGTCTGCATAAAAAAATACATGTGAAGGTTTTACAGTCTGTTTGTTCAGCCAGTCAATTAGTTTTGTCAATTTTTCTCCCGGACGGTATACCGGAATAATTACATCAACCACCATCAAAATCCTCTTTCTTACTTCTCAAGCAGACGGTTCACTACTTTAACCGCCTCTCTGGCATCTGCCGAATAGCCATCTGCTCCAATTTCTTCAGCAAAACTTTCTGTCACTACTGCGCCTCAATAATAATCTTGGCTTTTACGCCCTGCTTTTGCCTCATCCACAACTTCTTTCATCTCCATCATCGTCGTTGTCATAAGGGCAGACAGACCAATAATCGAAGCATTCTCAGCTTTCGCAGTATCCAAAATTGTCTGTGTTTCCACATCTTTTCCTAAATCAATGACATGATACCCATAGTTTTTTTTTCAGCATCAGTGCCACCAGATTTTTCCCAATATCGTGAATATCGCCCCCTTTACGGTTGCCACCACGATAGTTACCAGTTTTTCATTCCCTCTTGCCGCCTCAAAAGCGGCTCTAAACGGTTAATCGCCTTTTCCATCGTTTCGGCACTGGCAATAAGCTGAGGGAGAAAATATTTCTTCTGCTCAAATAATTCGCCGACATAATTAATTGCCGCAATCAAATACTTATCAATAATCTCAGACGGCTCGGTTCCCTTTTTCAGTTCTTCTTCCACAAGTTCAAGCACATGTCCGCTCTTTCCTTTGACAACCGCCAAATACAACGGGTGGTAGTCTTCCTCTGCTACTTCATTCTTTGGCTGGCTCTGCGTAATCACAGCTCCCGCCACACCATTAATATAATGCAAATCCGCTTCTTCTTTATTCAAAAAGCAAATCCGAAGCAAGTGCGGCATTGACAAGCAGCGTCTGAGATGGATTCGCAATTGCCATCGTAAGTCCCTGTCCAATCGCAAGTGTTAAAAATGCTGTATTAACAAAAACTCGTTCCGGCAGTCCAAAGGATATATTGGAAAGACCGCAAATTGTTGCCACCCAATTCATTTTTACAGTAGCGTATCGTCTCCAACACTTCAAGCGCGGCATTTTTATTTGCTCCTATCGTAGCCACCAGACCATCCACGACAATATCTTCTTCTGCCATTCCCTGACGTTTCGCCTCATCTAATATCGTATGGATGATTGTTTTTTTCATCCAAATCTTTTGGAAGTCCGGCATCCGACAAAGGAAGCAGAATAAACATTGCAAGCCGTATTTTTTTGCAATCGGTATTAATTTTTCAAACTTTTCCGGTTCCAGAGAAATTGAATTGATCAATGCTCGTCCCGGATAAATACGAAGGGCACTTTTCTACAACATCAACATACTCGAATCTATACTAAGTGGCAAATCCACTGTCATTGTCAACTCATTAACCGCACGCAACATCATCTTTTTTCGTCAATTCCATTCATTCCCATATTGACATCCAGAATTGATGCACCTAATTTTTCCTGCTCTTCTGCCATATCCATAACAAGACTCAAATCACCCGCACGCAGTTTTTCCTGCAGTTCTTTTTTCCCGGTAGGATTGATTCTCTCGCCGACAATTCGAAATCTTCCATCTAATGAAATCGGTGTAATGTTGCGCTCTGTTGTCAAGGCACGGATACTTTTTCCTCTCCGGAATTTCTCTTGCTTTTTCTTTTTACCGGCTGACAAGTTTCTGAATATGCTGCGGCGTTGTTCCACAGCATCCGCCAAGCACAAAGTTGCCCCAACATCCACAAGCGGCATCATTGCCTCTGAAAAAACTCTCAGCATCCATATCGTAACACGTCACACCATCCTGCAAAAACGGCAGTCCGGCATTTGGTTTACGACAAGCGGAACACAAGCATATTCCGCCATCACTTTTACCGCATCTACCATCTTATCCGGTCCTGTCGAACAAAGTTAATTCCGATGGCATCTGCCCCCATCGACTGTAAGACAACCAATGCTGTCTCAGGGCTCGTTCCATACAACGTCCGTCCATCCTCTTGGTACGTAAGCGTCACAAGCGCCGGTATGTCACAAGTTTCTTTTTACCGCCAGCAAGGCAGCACGGCATTCCTGCAAACTCATCATCGTCTCAATCGCAAATAAATCGACGCCCTCTTTCGCCAACAAACGAACCTGCTGTTTATAAACATCTACCAGTTCTTCGAACGGCATACTTCCAATCGGTTCCAACTGCTGCCCGGTCATGGAAATATCCCCCGGCAACATAAATTTTGCGGTCTGTTTTACTTCTGCGAATTGCTTCTTTTGTGAGACCCACCAATGTTTTCGTAAGTTCTTCCTGCTTAGACGCAAGTCCATATTCATCTAATTTAATTCGATTACAGGTAAATGTCGGTGTATAAAGGACATCCGAACCTGCCTCAATATATCGGCACTGTAAGTCAATAAACACTTCCGGGTGTTTTGCAATCCACTGCTCCGGACAATCCCCGCTTTTCATACCGGCCTGCTGTAAATTTGAACCGGTTGCGCCGTCTAATACCACAAATCCTTGTCGTAAAAATTCTCTAAAATCCACTCTTTTTGTTGCCTCACTTTCAAAAAATCCCCATTTCACAATAGAATATCATGAAAAGAGGGATTTTGCAATCTTCGCTTATAAGCTGCGGTAAAAAACTTTCTTTCATATCACACCGGCAGGAAAAACTAAATCATTTAATGCCTTCGTAAACGCAGATAACATATCTGCCACCTTCTCAACTCTTGCATTATTTCCCATATGCCCAAGACGGATTACTTTTTACCGGCAAGAACATCAAAGCAGCCGGATATCAGAATACCGTATTTATCTTTCATAGTGTTGATAATATCTATATCACGCAGTCCCTGTGGCACATTAATAACAGTCACAGTAGCGGAATCTCCGTAATCCAGATAAAGAGATAAACCTGCTTCTTTCACTGCTTTTCTTACTGCCCCGGCAATCTTATGATGGCGGGCTACACGCTCGGTATCTTCCTTCACCAGTCTTACCGCCTCACAGAGACCATAAATATCACTGATTGGCATCGTGTATGGAAACCACTTATCTTTGTAATAGTTCTTAAATGCAAGAATATTACAGTAGAAAAGAAGCCACTTTTGGTTTTCCGGCTTTCCATCGCTTTCATGGCATCCTCACTCACTGTAACAAACGCAAGTCCGGGAGGCGCCGACAAAGCTTTCTGTGAACCGCCGCAAATCACATCAATCTGCCATATTCATTGACTTTCACATCTTCACCAAACATAGAGGCAACCGCATCGACTACCGTAAGAATCCCATACTGCTTTAACAGCGGGCAAATCTTACTGATATCATTGAGCACACCACTTGGTGTATCACAGTGAACAACTGTTGCGTACTTAAAATCGTGATTTTCTTTTTTAAGTATTCTGCTAAATCTTCTATTACAATCGGATAGTGATAATCAACGGTATATAAGGTTGGCTCTCCGCCGTAAAGACTTACAAAATCAGCAAAGCCTCTTCCAAAAATACCATTATCAATAACCAACACCTTATCCCCCGGCTCTGTCAAGGTTGCACAGGCAGCCTCCAAGGCAAGAATCCCCTCGCCGCCCAATACATAAGGTCTCGTTGTCAGTGCCAAGAAGATTTGACAAATCTTTGCATACCTGATGGTATTCTTCACAAAATGTCTCATCTACATCCGGGTTGCAAACGCCCCCAAGCTTGCTTCCATTACAGAAGCTGCCGGCATCGTAGGTCCCGGTTTCATCATCTAATACATTCTTATCATCCTTTCTGTCCGTTCTTTTTCGCCATTAAGCTTCCATAGAACGTTTTTACCTTTGCCATACCGACACGTGATACCAAAATAATCGGAATAGCAATAATTGCTCCTGTTACAATCTGCATAATGTTGCCCGGAATCGAAGCTAGCGGCACAACAAAACTTGATGTAAGCAATACCTCAAACAAATAATAACCAACTAATTTAATTGCAAGAACAACAACCGTTGCCACAATCAGATTAACAATCGTTGGTTTTTTCTTTTTACAATTAAACCAAATACAAAGCCCATCAGACCAACTACAATCAAAGTTGCCGGAGCATATACAATCCATGGAGAAAGTACATCCGATAATGCCATACCAACGCCGCCGCAAATCGCACCAACACGCTTGCCGAAAAAATGCTGCTGCAAAAAACATCGGAACATTACCTAAGTGAACCAGACCACCTTTGCCGGTATTAATCTGCACCTGAATGTATCTTGTCAGTAAAAAAGTCAAGGCAGCAAATACGCCGCACATCGTAATTTCGGATACTGTAATCTTTCCTGTACCCATCTGTACTGTTTGTTGTTTTGTTTTTTGAATCCATTGTTTTGTCCTCCTGTATAAATTTCTCTCTTATTATACAAAAAGGCTGGCTATATGAAAACTGCCAGTTTCTTATTTTTTTTTACCATGCCAGTTTTCATCCATTTCTCTCCAAAGATGTTTTCCAGTTTTTTTTTCGAAGTAACTCCGGATGAGACTCAAATGAGCAAAATCATTAAAACGCTCCAGAATAAAAAAGTCTCTATCCTCATCGTAAATCAAATGGGTAAAACTTGTCTTTTCGAGGTCGATTCCAAATTTTAATTTGTTCTCCTGACCGGTATGAAGAATATCGGCACACACCGAGCGTATTACGCCGCCATGCGTTACAATAGCAACTCTGTTTTCCTCTCTTTGACAAATTTGTTTAATTTTTGGCATAACTCGCCTAGCAACATCACATCCGCACTCACCGCCTTCCGGATAGGAAGGTCTTCTTTATGAGCCGCACGTTCCTTACGAAACTCAGCATATTCCGTACGAATCTGTTCATCCGTTTTCCCGGTAAATCCACCAAAAATGGATTTCTTCGATGTCTGCCACTTCTTCAACCGGCAGATTCACACAGTGTCCAATAATTTCTGCCGTTTCTTTTTGCGCGAATTAACTGTGAACAGTATAACTTTTCCAACTGATAAGAAATCAGACGCTTTCCGGCAAGTTTTGCCTGTTTACGCCCACTTTCATCCAGAGAAACATCGACATTACACAATTTAGAGCACTGTCTTCCATGCCGAATCAAAAGATATCTTTCATCTTTTCACACCTCCTTAACTCTCTGAAAAACACTATCAGTATACGAAATCCGTGTTCTTTTCGTCAAAATTGTTTGCGAAGACCTTTCATATATTTTTCTTCCTAGTGCGACATTTCCATATTGCTTTACCAGACAAATCCGCCGATTTACATAATCAATTTTTTTTCTACATACAAACAGTTTACTGCAATCGAGCGATGGCACTGCACTAAGTCACCGCCACACTGCTCCATACAGACACCAAGTTTGCGGTACGGAAACGAAAAAGACATCATACCGGGTATGAACATACAGCGTTTTTATTGCAGATTTCCAGATACAAAATATCCTTTGCCTCAAACATGTGTATACCAAGCCGTGTGTTTATCACCAGCGCCTTTGCAGCACCCTTGTTATCAAAACGTCCGTCAATCCAGTGAAGTAGTTTTTCCAATCGTTCTTTCTCAATTGGTTTTATCACATAATCAAAACAATGAAATACATGAAATGCCAGACTTTCATACGTATCATCTTTTGCCAGTAAAATCACCGGGAGCAGATAAAAACGCTGTAAGCCTCTCAGACAAGAAACAAAGGCTAGTCCTTCCTGTTCCCTCTCCTCTATATCTACTACTACAACATGAATGGTGTTTGTCTCTAACATATGGATTGCTTCCTGCTGACTTTCGACACATAAGAATTGAAGATTCCATTTGGCTGCTTCCCAGTCTTTAATCGGATTTGACTTTGAGAAAACAAGAACTTTTGTCACCGATACTCCTCTCCTTCATCACTTAGCTGCTGCTTGCAGTATTCGAGCAGTTCACACACCCTGCGGTTTCGTATCGCAAGATGTGAATCCACTGATTCCCGTCTTGCCTTCTGCCTGCCAGCTAACAGATACAGCGGATCTACATCGAGCTTCTCATATAGAATAACAAGTTTTTCAACATCCAGCCCATACACTCCTCTCTCAATCTTTCGATAATGTCCCTACACTCACGCGGAGCAGTTTTGCCATATCATAAAAATCCATATGGGCACTTTCTCTCACATCCTGTAAACGTCTTCCAATAATTTCATTTTGTTCTTGAACCATAATTTTTCTCCTCCTTAGTCTCTATTCTACCAAAAAAAAGCGCTCGTTGGACGACTTTTTTTTGACGCAAAACGACAAAGCACCAAATTACAAGGTTTTTTCTGTTTTTTTTCATAAAAAATTTCAAAAATGTATACCGCAATCACTGAGAAAGCACTTTATCCAACACATCTGCCAAAGGTGCTGCTGCGTTTTTTGCTTCCTCTACCGTATTATTTTCATTTCCCAGCTCAATCAATAATGAACGTGGTTCCAAATGCAGATTGTAGCGGTATCCTTTTTAAATAAATTGGTTTGGTAAATCCTTCATAGTATTCCATAGCCGTGCATTTCATCTGAAGACTAAACGCAAGATTTCCCTGTAGATTCGGATTGTATAAATAAGGAATGGCACCCGATTTTGTTCTGCTCATACCATTAAAAAACATGACAATCGCCGTTTTTTTTCCCTTGAATAGTAGTATACGTATGTTTTCCTTTACCGACCGAATCGCGGTGCAAATCAATCCAGCACTTTAATACCCGGATTTTTTTTCGTATATTTTGAACCCTTCCAGTGATTTATTGTATGCAAGACTCCTGTCAATGCCCCGTTAATAGAATCATATCTCGTCGTATCATGGTAAACGGAATATCCCTTTTTCCAGTTCTTTTGTAAGTTCTGTACCAACGCCGACAACGGAATCGTTAATATCGTTTTTTTGCTGTCTGAAAACTCTTCCGAGCACCATGCGTATGATAAATCAAAATTTGTTTTTTCCCTTTTTCCTTTTTTAATTTCAAATTTATGTAACATCGCAGCCACATCAAACTGCTTTTTTGTCACAGAAGTCGTTGAATCTATAATATAAAAATTTTTCCACAAATAATCCACACTGAGTGACTCCCGCAATTGTTCCACCGCACTGTTTTTGTGGCGGACAACCTGGCTTGACACTTCCACTGCCGGCTGTTCTTCTTCCACGTCACCAATAAGCGGCCACTTGGTTTTGGTATCTGTCCTTCCCAGTTCACGGTTTTCAACTACTGCCAGTTTTTCCTTTCCCGCATCACTTTCTGCCAGCGCCTGATTTGGCTCAAAATAAGACTGTCCCCCCTAAGAGTTCCGCTAACACATATCGTCCTTCTTGTCCATTCCAAAGGCAAAAACAACTCTCCTTTGCAAAGAAATCTTCCCCTTCCTCTGCTATTTCCATTTTCCCTGCATCTTTTTATAACAAAAAAGCGCTCCTGCTAAAGAGGTGACAAACACCCACAATTGCGACCCGCATGCCAAACTTCATTTTTCATTCTCTCTTCATATCTTCTTTTCATAAAAAGGATATGCTGCTGTTTCCATAATTATCCGTTTTTGAAAACAATGATTTAATACTTTTGCAAGATCTTTTACTAATTTGATTTACCGATTCGTCAATATTTTTCGGCGTTACCATCACATCGGTTGTTTCCTCGGTCAGAATTTCATAAATAAACCGCTCAATTTCCTCCTCCGAATACCCCTGTTTCTCTAATACATGCTCCAAATGGTCGGAAATAATGGTTGCCGCATCTACAACCGTAGGAACACCAATTGCAACAACCGGAATTCCAAGCGTCTTTTGGTTAGTTCCTTCCTGCGGTTTCCAACGCCGGCACCAGGCTCAATTCCCGTATCTGTAATCTGTACCGTTGTACAAAGCCTTTGCACACTTCTGGATGCTAATGCGTCCACAACAATTACCAAATCCGGTTTTGTCTTCCGTATAATCCCCTGTAATACCTCTTCAGTCTCAATTCCGGTCTGCGCCATGACACCGGGTGCTATTGCACTCACACAGCCATATCCATTTTCCTGCATAAAAGATGCACCAAATTCTTCTTTAAAATGTCTCGTCACAAAAGGGCGTCTGTCATTTTCGGTCCTAATGAATCCGAGGTCACTTCCCTTGGTTTCCCAATCCAACAACCAAAACGCTCTTTTTTACGAAGTCCCTTTATCATACTTTTCCAACTGTTCACAGACACAGAGCAAAAATGGCTCTCTCTCGTCAATATCTCCATGAAGCATAAGTGGTGATTCGATTGTAATATAAGTTCCTTTTGGTTTTTCATTGCTTTGCTGCCTGCTTCATCCCGAATAATTACCGTCGTAATTTTCACCTTGCCTTGCAGACATTTTTTCCTTTTTCCAGAACAACCCCCTGTATTTCTACATGATTTCTGGGAAAACTCTCTCTTGCCTCTAATGCTAAGTCCGTCCGTTTTTCTGGTCATTTTTGCCGCCTCCTGCACTGTTTTGCATCCAATCACAAATTTATTGTGTCCTATTTTTTATTTTTATGTTAATTTGCAACTATTTACTTGACAATATGTGGTATATATAATAAGATAATTAGGTGTGTTTGTGCTGTTGTCCGTGTCCGACAAGCCAAACCAAACAAAGAATGAATTTAATTATTACGATGGAGGTGCTGGAATTGGCAAACATTAAATCTGCAAAAAAAGAATTTTAGTAGCTGAAAAAAAGAGCTGAGAAAAACAAATCTGTTC
>VOFK01004197.1_pt1 | contig 13042 bp, 20 predicted proteins | sample 5384121 | NCBI WGS metagenome assembly VOFK01 (sample SAMN12384730, study PRJNA508395) | human gut metagenome | isolation source: healthy gut J | host: Homo sapiens | reverse complement strand
GAAGTAGAAATCCGAAACTCACCTGTGATTCATCCAATCTTTACCGTCATAAAAACTAGCAATACTATACGTACCACCATGCGGAGTTTTATGTATTACTCTCTCTTGAAATTTCTTGGGCTCAATCATCTTTAAGCAGCTCCTTCAAAATCTTATGACGATTAGGATAATATTTAGCAAGTGCTTTGCTACCATAAGTATAATATATCATTATACTTTCTGCAAAATCTTCTTCTGGAGGGGTTTTTAGCATATTCATTTACTGGTAGCCCATGTATTTTTTGGTATCTTCTTCAATAGCCTTTAACCATTTTGATCTAGAAGAAACGCCGCTATATAAAATATCCAACAGATGACCGCACTCATGAAGACCAAAATTTCTTAAAAGCCGTCCTTCGGGAAGTGCTTCTCTATTGTTGCGCCAGAAAGTAATAATATATTCCTCCGCAGTTGCATATGCATGGGTAAAACCTTGGTATGCCTCAATCCATTTCTCATCTGCAGGGGCAATATATATCCAAAATCTAACTTCCTTTATCCTCTCCCAATTTTTCAGGCAAGTTTGCGATCTGTGGCAATAGCTCATCCTTAGTTAAATTTTGCATTTTTTTTTTATTCAAATCTACAGGCATAATAAATTTTATACCTGTATCAGCGTCTAAATCAATTATTGATTTTTCTGACTCGGTCTGAATCGGGAACATCATCAAATTTATTAAAGAACCTAAATTCCTTAACTTCATAAGGACTTAATTCAAGACGTTTATTCGCTTTAACTTCTCCGGTCGGAGTTACAGCAGCAGCATTCCAGTTATTTAAATCAATAATTGAATTGCAATACACCGACATCTATAATCCATTCCTGGATGTAGCTTTGGTGCCGGGTAAATTTTTCTGCCATTGATTTCTCCAATTTTACTATCATTCCAGAAAAAAAGATCTCCATTAAGTTCTGCATGAGATGCACGTACACGTTCATCTTCTGAAGTACGCCATTCATAACAATAAATTCCAGCTTCTTCTTGCCTTCTTTTTGTTGTAACTGCATTCAAATTTCCAATTTCGTTACGAGCAATGAACTTTGCACGATTATCCGTTATATTATAAAGATCTTTTACTTCTTTTTGTACATCCTTGTACAAAGACCCTCGTTGAACTGCATTGCTGACTATAGTCGCTAATTTATCTGTATAAGTGCTAACAATACTATTTACATGTTGAGATTGCTGAGAATACCATTCAGACGTTACAGATTCAAGTAATACTGTATCATTTATAAATACATCTACCTGAAGGCAGTTTCTAAAACTACGGCGCAAATTATCTTTCGCAGTATTATCTACACCTTTCATAACCCGTTTAATACCAGACATCACTTCGGCCTTTACACCACTAACTTCAAGTTCTTCTAACACTTTGCCTGATATACGTTCACTATCAGTAGAATCATACCTTAATACATCTTTCAATGTTTCAATATTTTCTAAAGATAACTTATTCAACATTCTAACCATGGCTCTCAGCAAACGATAATATTCACGCTCTGAGCTTTTGGGATATAAAATTTGTACAGATGGCCGTAGGAATCTAATCGGATTATTCAATTTCATCATCATCACTCAAATTCAACAAACTCCCCTTAATCGGCAGATCATATTTTTCTGCCAAATATGGTCTCACTTCACTTGAATCGAGCAGCTGCGATTCCATTAAAGAATTAATCGTATCTATTTCAACTTTTACACACTCAGCGTTTAACTTATTTGTTTCTGCAACCTCTTTTTCAGTTGGTATCCACAGTGGATTAAATTTAATAGTCCAGTTTTCAAGTTCCCTTCCTCCAGTTGGTCCGTCCTTACACAGCTGAACTGTTTTTATTAACTTTTCCAATTGAGGTTTTAACTGGCGCCTTTGAACTTTACCAACGACATCATTGTAGTAATTTTCCAAATCTCCACGACCCGTACTATTTAAACCAGCTGGCGCACGTCCAAACAACACTGTAAAAGGAATACCTGTCATTGCGCAAATATACTGTCCAAAGTTGTCCAAGACGTCAGGAATTCCTGACATCGGTACATTAAAGACCTGATATTCATCATCTGTAGATAAAGCAATAGTATTTAAAATATTACGTGCCATATCAATTAAATCCAAACGCCGCTGCACCTCTTCTTCACCACGCGGAGTAGCTAATTTAGATCCCAATTCGTTTAGTTTTGTAAGCGATGTGCTCATGCGTTCAAGTGCATGTAATGCTGTCGCCTGAGCTGTATCACATCTATATATTCCTTTTATAAGACCTTCAAGACAACTCATACCGCAACCATTACGACTAATCCGCAAATTTTTCGGTAATAAGTCACCATCAAATATTAACAATCGACTGTGATGAATATAAAGAGGTCTACCACTCAACGGTGGCGTTATCTGATACCATTCTGGCTTGCCAAACTGCTTATCAGTCGGATCATCATTAATCAAATATCCACTAAAATCCTCAATAATGCTTTGCGCATCATATACTTCCATTGATTTTATTGATCTAAGACGATCCCAATTTACTGGTTCCTCTTCAGTCCCCCCATCATCCATAATCATAAAAACACAACTACGGCCAAAGTGCCGCGCCCATGTTAAAGCTTCTGCCAAAATAGATTCAGCAAGCCTTTCATCAAGATATTGAATGATAAGGTTTTCTTTGTCTCCCTCAATTTTATAGCCATTTTTCAAGGCAGCTTCTGCTGGCAAACTCGATATTCTCTGAACCAACCTATTTGACCAAATACCTTCTAAAAATTGGTAGGTTAAAGGTTCTTCCAAAAAGAAACTATTATCTCTAGTATATTGCCGCGCACCTCGGCTAATAAAAAGTATTAAAAAATCCATCTGTTCTATCAACAGACTTCTTTTTTACTATTGTTTTTCTTCATTAGCTTGTTAAACCTCCCCACGGACTAATGCTCTGCAATTTATTAAAAGCATCACTAGATGCATCAACCATATCATCATGGACGCTCTCAGGAAATGCTTCGAGTTCTGAGAAATACATTTCATTCCAATCAGCGGCGAGGACTAATACGTTGCCAGCCTGCCATTGAGCTGAAAATGGCTCTGAACGTGTAATCTTGTTGCCGCTTGGCCGAACAGTATCAACAGCAAATCCTGTAAAATGCTTAATATAACTTTCGGCTTGTTCTTTTTGCCAGCTTGACCTGGATCTTGTGGCACCGTAATATATACAAAACCTAATTTGGCACGGTCAATAACCCCTGTATTTTTGGTTATGTTGCGTACTCCGGCAGCGGCTAACTGAACACGTTTTACATCGGCTACAATATAAAGACCGTTATCTGTTTTACCCATTAATACCCCAGCCGTTGCATCAGGATCAGGATCTATTGGAGAAGGAATAGTAGCAGCTAAATCCCATGATCGTACCCAAGCAATTACATTATTCGGAATAGCGTCAACTATCTGGATAGAAGATCGTTTAAAATAAAGCCCAGCCGCAGGTCGTATTTTCCAATTTCCATGTTCTAATCTTTCACGTTCCACAGCACCAAGAGCTCTAAGGTTACCTAAATAACCAGGGTCTTTTTCCATCAAAATTTTATTGTCGGTTAGTTTACTTGCAATAAAAGTGAAACTCTTGACCTGTTCTCTGATAATCTCAGGGGAATGAGCCATAACCGCCTCCGGTGTATCCCCCCAAATGATTTCATCGCCCAACCTGGTAAAATAACGAATCACTCCGCTTCTCTCTGGGATTGGATAACCAGTATCGGCATCCCAATACCATTGAATAAACGGAGCTACCCAGCTATCAGCATCAGGATTGGTCGTTCCACGGATGTATGGTTTCACTCCACATGTAGAACGATTCCGTGATAACATGTACCAAAATTGACCGGATGTAAAATGTGTAATTTCATCAAACCCAATCAAAGGAATCTGAGCACCTTGATATGCAAATTTATCCCGTTCAAGTTGCAAGTGAGCGAAAGATATTTTTGATCCAGATTTAAATCTAAATCTAGGTTGTGGATTTTCTACAGGTATGCCGCCAATTGGAACATATAACCCTTTTGCTGTATCCCATAAACCGCCTTCATTTTTTATCTGATTGCTATTTCTACGAAATATAGTTGCACCAAATCCATCGTTATTTGTATGTCTAAGTGATTCTAACAACAAAGCATATGTTTTCCCTCCACCGGCAGCACCTCCATAGAAAGCAATATCAGCTGGGGTTGATAAAAACAGTTCTTGTGGCCCTACTTGTGGTCTAATAATTTTAGGTGCTTCATTAATCATTTTTCACACCACCATTATTATCGCCTCTACCATTATCCGGTAAATAAAAAACAACCGAAGGACCTTCACTTCCATTCGATTGCTGTCCATTTGAATCATCACGTTTTTACACGCTCTAACTCTAAACGCTTATTATCATATTCCTTCCGGTGTTTATCCATAGGATTCATTTCAAAATACTTGGCCAAAAAAGCAAGCGCCTTATTCCGGTTTGAAAGTTTAAGTGAAATCCCAAATTTATCATTCTTTATACTTTCAATAACTCCACCATCCAATTTATCAAGGCTTTTTATATTAACGCATTCACCCGAACCAGATAATTCGATAAAATCAGTAATATCAGCAAATGCAATTTGCATATACTTTTCAAGCACATCTTCTGATGATAAAAACATCGATTCATTACGCATTTTCTTTAATCTTTCAATTTCTACTTTCACTCTATCTCTGTTTAATATCTTATATCCAAGCTGACGCGCATAACGTTCTTGGACGTCATAGCCAGCTCGTAAACATGATATTTTAGCATTATGCGTTTCCAAATATGCCAAAATAAAAAGTCGCTCTCTATCATTCAGTTCTTCGTTATTTTCAACATCTTCAATGATTTTTTTAGCGACTTTTTTTCTCTTCGTAGTACTCCGAATATTCGATTGGAGTACTCCATTAATTTTTTTATCCCAACTATCTTTGCATTTCCATCCAGAAACACTCTTTTCAGGTACGCCCAGCCGTGATGCGATTTCCCTCAATGTAATAAGGCCATTACTCTCTTTATATATTTCATATGCCCGATCACGTTCAGGACTTCTCGCTTTAGGCATCAACCGCCACCTTCCTTTTTCTCTATGTATAACAAAAGCACTCATAGTAAAATGAGTGCTTTTTGTATTAATCTTAAATTTTATTCCTCTATAGGCCCTAACTTCCCATAAAGTCGTTGATACTCTCGAGCAGCCTCCAAATTTGGAGGTATATGACGTTTACGTTTCTTTATTTTCGGCGGTCTTCCATCCTTTGAAGCAATTATTTCTGTTTCTTCTACTTCATAACCAGTAGCGCGCCGCCACAAAGCCCTCCGTAAAGCATCATTTTTACAAACATTCGTTTCTTTTTCCATTGTTTTCTCACCCCAGTTAGATTATAATTATTAGTTGAGATAGCAGCTGCAAAACTGTGGCCACAGACTTGGTGCTATCTCCCTATGCTGGGAGAGGTTTTCCAGCCTAAGAGTCAGGCGCTCCAACGCCTGGCTCTTTTTTCATTGGCTGACTTACCCCCCCCAATTAGCAAATGTGCTTATTGAGAGGATAAGTGAAAATCACTTATTTACTTTTTACTGCTTTGTTCCCGGTCATTTCTTCGTAACGCCTGATAATCACGTCACAGTATCTTGGATCAAGCTCCATCGTATAGCATTTTCTGCCGATCTGCTCAGCTGCCATCATCGTGCTTCCGCTGCCGCCGAACAAATCTATTACCGACTGTCCTTCAAGGCTAGAATTGGCGATAAATTTAGCGCACAAGGCTAACGGCTTCATTGTTGGATGTTCTCCGTTCCGGGCCGGTTTTTCGACATGGACTACGGTAGCAGCATCCTCAGTATCGACAACAATATATTCCGGTACCTTTAATACTACCTGACCGATACCAAAGTTAAATGTTACCAATTTCTTGCCATCGACGTCTTCAGTAACTGTCACCGGAAACAGCGAAGGGATAACGGTGCTCTGCCTCCGTCCGCCGTAAAAATTGTGGCCAGCATCAGGCTTCCATCCGTATAAAATAGGCTCATGCTGCCATTGATAGTCTTGGCGTCCCAGTGTGAACTGATTTTTTGCCCAGATAAGGCATTGCCTTAACGACCAACCAGCCTTTGTCATTGCTCCCCGGAAATCACTCCCGGCGCTATCGGCATGACAAACATAAATCGCACCACCAGGCGCTGTGACTTTTAATAAGTTCTTCATGAATGCCAGCAAGAACTCGTTGAATTCTTCTGCCGGCATATTATCATTTTGGATTTTTAGTTTTTCATCGGTCCCGCCTTGATAATCTACATTATACGGCGGGTCTGTAAATATCATGTCAGCAAGTTCGCCGCCCATAAGCTTCAGCACGTCAACTTCGCTTGTGCTGTCGCCGCACATTAATCGGTGCTGACCAAGCTGGTAAATGTCGCCAAGCTTACTCTGCGGAGCAACAATTTCAGCTAAAGCAGAATCGACATCAAAATCATCTTCTTTGATGTCCTGTTTTGCATATTCAGCCAACATCTCCGCAACTGATTTATCAGAATAACCTAACAGCCCTGTGTCATAATCCATACTGTCCAGGTCAACAACCAATTGCATCAGCTCATCCTGATCAATGTCCGAAAGCTCTGCAATGCGGTTATCAGCAATCATGTCCGCCCATTCCTCGGCATCATTTTTATAATCCTGCAGATCCACCGGCACAGTTTCGCAACCAAGTAATTGAGCTGCAGCTAATCTGCCATGACCACGAATCACAAAGCCACTTCGTTTTGAAACAGTAATTGGTGCCCGCCACCCATGAGCTTCTATTATCTTTGCTAAAAGCTTCACTTGCTTTTCCGGATGCGTATTCGGATTTCTGGGATTAGGTACAACTTCAGCTATACTTTTAAGCTCGTCATAGGCACAATGTATTGCAATCTCTTTCATTTCTTATCTCCTAAAAAATCGACAATTATGACATATAAAAAGCCGGAACGGATTCACTCTTTTGTGGTCCGCCCGGCTTTTTTACTTTTTATAAAATTTTACACTATTATTTTACCACGGTGTAAAAGATAAAAAGTCCGGGACTAATTGTGAAATTATTGTGAACTCACTTCTTTACTTCTCATATTTAAAGTCAATCAATTTTATCGGGAGCTCCAATACTCCTTCATGGAATGCAACAGCTGCTGTATCAGCCAAAAATTTGTCTAATAGTTCAAAATAAGTTGTCCTTCCGATACTCAGCAGACCAGCAGTTACATCTGGCGACTCCCCTTTAAAATACCGCCGCATAATTATTTCCTGTGTCTTTTGATGCCGATCATCGTCATTTTGTTGGTAATGATATATCATTGTATCCATCACCTTCAGCCAGCGTTCAGGATAATCTATGGTCACTATAAATCCATGTTCATTGGTTATCTCTACTTTCAAAACTTCTTCTGCATTTCTAATAGCAGCATTACCAGTAGGATCAGGCTGCGAGTAACCGATATTACCAGTATAAGAACCTCGGTCCAGCCGTTCTAGTTTTGTTCTCCACACAGCCTGTTCGATAGAATTTCTTTGCCTATATTTTTTATTTATTATATTCAGTGTCTTCCGGCTGATAATGCTCATATATATTTCCTCCGAAAACATGTATTGACCTTAGACATGTTTCCCTCTCTACATCCCAAACTATCAAATTACTTAATTACTCTTCCGTTCAAAATAACAGCCATAATTTCAAATGATTCTTTTGTCTTAGCATTAATCATAGTTTCAACTTTATTCATAGCGTCAATAGCATCAACAGCATCAACCGTTTCAGAATGTTGCCGTAACTCTGGATCATTAGAATATTGATAAACAACTTTATACTCTAAAGCCACATCTTCACTCTCCTTTCTTTAAATTAATCATCGATGTTTTCTTGTGCGCCCAATAGCTCTACTAATATCTATAGCAAGGTCCCTTTCTTTTTGTTCGTACCTTCGCCTTTCAAATTTTATCTTTTCAGCAGTAGCCTTATAAGATTTATATGTATCACATTTATCCTAACAAGCAGCACGACGTTCATTACAATTTTTACAAGGTCCATCTATTTTAGCCATGCTGCACCTCCATTATTTATTACTTAAATCATATATGACTCCTAAATATGCATCACCTGTTACTACCTCCGACCAAAACAAAATACTAAAAACCCACACATAATAGCAAAATAAATTATCATCGCTAAATTATCGCCTATTTCAATCATCAAATACACCGTCCTCATTATTCAATATTATTAATATAGCCTCTGCCTGCTTTTTAGTTAGTTCTGCAGAGACAACTATTTCTTGGCTATACGATTCCTGGATGTTGTAATAACAGATTGATCTATCAAGACGATAAATCGGTATTATTTCATACACTATGCTTCACTCACTTTCTAATAACCGGATAAAACCAACGGGCTTAATTTGCCAAGCACTAGGCAAATTAGCCTTAATTGCACATATATGATTAGCCAATTCATATGCTCCCATATCACTATTGCCATGCTTTACCATAGAAAACGGGCATTTCTCGCAATCTCTATTTTTTAGGCATTCGTCTTGAATGGTCTGTAAGGCTTCTGATAATTTTTTGTAATCTGTCATTTTTCTTCACTCCGTTCTGTATCTTCCACATTTGCCGCTAAAATCCGAATAAGCAAACAGTTCCCACTCTGGCAAATTATCTGGTATAGTGCTTGCATGACGCATACAATCAGAGTTTACACACTTTTCTCCTTCGTAAAATTTGTTACTAGCTAAGCAGAAACAAATATCTCTATAGCACATCATTTTCTGTTTCACTCCAATCTAACCTTTGCCCGCAACGTGGGCAGTAATTATCGCTGCGCATTACTTCTACTTTGCAGGTATCTTCGGGGCAGAACCACACCGACGTCCCAATCACACATGGCCCATCATTGCTATCATCGTTTCGCAAATAAAATACCAATGGCTTTTTGGGTAAGTCCCTATTACGATCAGTCATTATCTATTCACTCTCACTTTCAAGCCAATATTTTATACCAGTTTGACATGGTAATTTTTACAGTTTTCACTGCCGCACTTGTAACCACATATTTTTTTTTGACAATTGTTTCTGCCTGCTGCCTCAACAAATGCTGCCATTTCTTCAATGCTCATAGCTTTAATTCTTTCGTAGTTAGTCATTTCAGCTCTCCTATTCTTCTCTAAAAATCAATATCAGGATACTTATAAAGTAGCATTTTCTTCTTCAGCAAATAGACCTGCGTTCGCATCCCTTTCGTGTCGACATAATATATATGCCCGTCATCTTCTGTAACCTTGAAATCCGCTCTGTAAATAATTGGCCTTATCCTTTTGCCTGCAATCTCGTAAGCAGGCTGTAAAACAAATTCAGGCTGTAATTCAATACTTTTTACTGCACCGGTACACTGCAACCATTTAAGATTAGCGTAGTAATCGGCTTCTTTTGTGCTGTCAAATGCAATGCCGTCCACCTCGGTAATCTTATTTCCGTATTTCAGAGCCGGATCACAACCTGATAAAGCCGAAGCAGGCGTTACACTGTCAGAACGAATTTTTTTCATGAGATGCGGTGGTAAATTATCCCATCCCATCTACTCCACTCCATTCCATTCTTTAAAATAAGCTTTCTTCCGGACGTACTTCATATATTTTGCAACGCTTATTTATCTCATCCCTAAACGGACAAACCCAATCAACAGCATTAGTTGCCGACAATGCTGGAGTATAATGCTCCGGAAGAATATGATTCTTCCTAATAATATGCTTCTTGATAACTTTGATTTCAAATTGGGTTAATGGCAAACAATTACTACAGCAATTACCACAATCTGAACATTTACCATTTTCAGCACAAAAGTTTATGACTTTATCTTTATTAATCTGATCAAACAGCGTTATTGCAGCCATTCGCATCACTCCTAATGACATTATTAGTCTTAGCGATTTGACTCATAAAATAATCCCAGACGATATCACGTTCATCAAATGTTTTAAAACATTCTGTCACAATAGACGTCATCCCATTATTACCAGTCTCATAAATAATCCAAATTTTAGGTTCTTTAAAGTCAACACTCATAGATGTTATCTGGTCAATCCTAATCAGTCTCTGTATCGGGGATTGATCCAAACTTCTACGTGAAGCAACTCGTATAAAAGCTTTGGGTTCAAAGTTGCATTCCCAACTTTTCTCGACAGCATCACCTTCATTTGGAACTAAGTTTTTAGTATTATCACTATTAGTTATATCTTCCATTCTAACGCTCAACGCTATCGCCAATTTCTCTGCGATAGCTTTCGATACATTTCCGCCATTTAGTTCCAATTGTCTTATAAAATTTAAATCAACTTTACTTGCTACAGATAATTCAAACTGATTCATCAAAAGAATTTTCTCTTGCTGCAACTAATTTATTTTTATTAATAATCATTTTATTTATCCTCCCACATAAATTCGCATTGACCAGCTGCAGGATTATCTCTTGCAACCGGAACACCTAACCGATGGTATAACTTACGATATCGACAATTTTCAACTTCAATACCTTGTGTACATAGATGACACGATTCAAACGCATGGTCTATTACCGTATATAAATCATCAATAGATACTGTCACAAGCTCCTGGGGATTCTCCTTATCAGTTGGTACATATCTCTTATCGTCACTGGTCACATAAACCATTTTGTTATGATTATGACGGCGTTGCACAGTCTGCAGTTGATCCTTATCCAAGCAAAACAATCGTTCTTCTAACACCTTTTGGCAATTAGTTGCTGCAGATCGCAAGCGCTTTCTCCACTCCGATTCAGGTGTTCTATTAGCAATAGCTTCTAATTCTCCTGAGAATGTGCCAACCTTCATAGCATCTAACATTTCATTTTTTTGACATATAGCGTTCTTTTTTTCATCAAATCACCCTATTTCGATACATTGTCATTAAATTAGAAATTGCCTGGCCATCCATATGTATATTATTCTCTGCAGCTAATGTAGCAGCTTTGAGAACTTTACCAAAGAAATCACGAACTATATCGCAACCATGTTGGTCCAACGCTTTTTCCATTGGAATCCCGCAATATTTTAAACTGGTCCTTGGGTATTTTTTATTTTTTATCAAGCTGTTCATCTCCAATGTGAAGTAATCTTGCGTATACCTAAAATCTATTATTGGTTAAGGCTTTGTAAACAAAGGCAACACATATACCAGTAAAGACAAAGCATGAAGTATATAAAACAATGTAATCAATCATAAGTTAAAGTCCTTTAGGCTAAAAATTCTTATTCCCTTAGCCTTTGCAAAAGCGTACTCAGCCAAACATCCGCGGGATGTTTGCCAAGCGTTAGCAAGTAATAATCCGTTACAAACGTTCAACAGATCTAAACAGATATTTACACCATCGATATAATCAACATCCACATACATATGACCAAAATTAAGTACTGGCGAAACAAATACATAAGAGTTATTGCAATTAGTCGTCAGCTTACGAACGAGATCCTCACACGCTTTTACGTTTACATCATCACCACCAAATGGATGAGCAATATATATCAATTTTTATCCATAAAAAATACCACTCCCTCCTACGATTCTTTAAAATGCCACCCCAAATGATTGTACCTATCTGCACAATCACACTGTTTCATACCATTTCCTGCCTCTTCAGGGACAAACCCAGCAGACTGACAAATAGGACATTTATTTAGATACTTAGGCAGATATCTCGATATAACACCAAAACTCAAAAAAATCTGCCGGCTTTTTTATAATAACGAATCTGAGTACCAACCTTTTCACGTTTTAACTTCAGCACAGCAGAAACAATGTCATCAGGAAAAAATCCCAATATCAACAAGAGAATGAAATGCAGCTTTAGCAACTTCTTTTTTTTTGTTTGTTTCGGGTATAAATCCCAAAAGTCATCAAATGTGTCAGACACTAACTGCTCTTTGGTTTTCCCTGCAGTATTAAGTACTAACTCATATAGTACTGTATTGGATTGTATTGGATTCGTATTCGTATTGATTGATTGGATTAGGCGGGCAAATGATTTCATTTGATTTCAGTTGATTACAAGTGTTAGCGTTTGACTTCTCAACACCTGTGGATAAAATCGTCTTTGCTGTATCAGGTGGATCAGGATATTTACTTTTACGAGTTCTAATCTGCTGGTGTTTACCCCAAGTTACCAATTGCAAAGTACGGTTGCCCATTTGCTTCATAGCGAACCACCAAGCCTACCTTCGATAACTTATTTTTAGCGCATCATCAACAGTCGCTTTTGTTATATCCTTCAACGGAAACAGCCTAGATTTAATAATAGGAATTCTGCCATCCATACGTCCATAATCATCAGAAATGCTTCCCGTAATCTGATTGCTTTCTAATATCTGTTCTTTTTCTTCCCGCATCTGACTGACGTAATATTGGATATTTTCACCAAAAAACAGTAAGAAATCACTGATAAAAATCCCACCATAGGCTTCTTTCATTTCCATGGTACGGTATTCATCATGTTCCCCGCTCCGATAGTGCAAAAAGACACGGTTTCCTCTCCGATTCTGATACTCTATAAATACCTTATCATAAAAACCATATTTTTGCTGTAAAAAGACAGGAAATCTTCGATAAAACGAAAAATAAATCTTTTCTGCCGTAAAATCTGCCAGATAGGTATCTAACAGTTCCATGTATTCTTCCTGCTTATCTTTATGGGATGCAAGATATTTTAAAATTGCCAAACGGCACACCGGTATCTGTTTTTCTTCCGGTCGTTCCACCAGATGCCTGAAGAATCGTTCACTGATCACCATATGTTCTACAAAGTATGCCTGCGAAAAATAGTTCAGATAGGCATCTTTTATGATCTCTTTTCCACCATTTCACAATAGCTTTAAAAATCTCTTCCGTAAGCAATACGTAACTGAACGAAGCACACTGAT
>VOFK01003585.1_pt1 | contig 13047 bp, 22 predicted proteins | sample 5384121 | NCBI WGS metagenome assembly VOFK01 (sample SAMN12384730, study PRJNA508395) | human gut metagenome | isolation source: healthy gut J | host: Homo sapiens | reverse complement strand
TCAGGTACTTCGTTCGGTATGTGCTTGCTTCGGGATCCGCCCCGTGAGGGGGTCTTTCGCAAAGCAGAGTGATCTCCGCGTAGAGGGCGTCGTGAAATCCACGGCACTCGACGAAAACTGTTCCACGCTGGGGTCAAGAAATGCGTTTGGGGATCGACCCTGCGTGATCCTTGCTATCGCCTCCACGATGGCGTCTCGCCACTTTCGGGGGCGTAAAGCCGTCAGACGGAGTTCTTGATCCCGTCCATGTACGCTGTATTCCCGTTCGTCGGGAGTATTCGCCCTGATGACCTCGTGCAACTGCGGCCACGAGCGTTGCCATGCCGTCCTTGTCCGGTTTCCCGGTGGAGTTTTCCAGCACTTCCTTGAAATGGCGCCGAAAGCCGCTGTATGCGCCGAGTGTCCTTTTTCTTCTTCCGAGAGTCGGCCCGCCGTTCCTGTCGAGCGTGAAGGCCGTCTTCCAGCGTCGATATTCGGCGAGTGGGGTTTTCTTATTGAATACCATCTTCGAAAGTATTTGGACAGTTCCCGTCAGTTCGGTATAGAAAGCAGTTCGTAGTCGGGCTGTCGGCGAAGTCGTCCGTGAGGTCGTACTTCTCCAGCACTCCGCGGCAGAGGGGCGCAGGCTGAACCGCCATGCCGTCGAGGAATCTCCTCCTCGAATTCCCTCCAGAGGATGTCTACCAGCGTGTTGTAGGTGAAAAGTGCAGTCCGCAGTAGGGAGTTTCACTCGCGGGCAATTTCTTCGACACTCGATAATGGTTTGCAGCCCGAACGGATCGCCTCGCTGTACGCTTTGGGCGGCGCTGTCGGGCGCTCGGCGATGAATTCACCTTCGGCAGATGAAGTTCCGGGTGGCTGTCCTTGAGGTAGGATAAGCTGAAACGAGTCCGTAATGGGACATTCCCCCGTAAAGTATGAAAGATGTTGCTTGTCTGGCATGATAAAGTTTAGTGGTCGTTGATAATCGGCGGGGAAGAGAAAGCGCGGTTCCCGCGAAAGCGCCGACTTTACTAAAACACTTATCGAAACAAGCGTATCTCGTTATGACCCAGGTCTTTTCCAGTGGCAAAAGGTAACAATTGGCGGCTTTGTTCCTCTTTCCCTGCCTGGGGTATCGTGAAACCGAAACGAACGAGATGCTGAACTGGTCATCGAGCGTGAGGGCCGCGTCAAAATTCCCGCGCCGTTTTGACGATCTCCGGATCGTGCCGGTTTTGCCTTTGGTCGAAAATAGTTCCGCGGCTGCTTGTCGGTCCAGGCTCGCTTGCAGACCACGGTTCTCCATACGGTCAGGCCGCAATCGGATTCTGACACGCAACGGCGAGTTTGGGATAGAACACCACGCCTGCCGCAACGCGGGCAGGCTTTGTCCTCCTCCGCGCCGTCGATTGCTTGCTGCGTTCTTTGGCGATTTGCGAGGGGCGAAGACTTCGATACCGATGGAACGTCGGGGCGTCCGCCTCTCCCCGGTGGCAGCGATCTTCGGGGACAGTTCCAACCGCCCGTCATGGCGATTGCATCGGCGTACATCTTGTCGACCACGGCACACACGGCCAGTCTTGTCCGTGGGTACAAGCGACTTTTCTCTCGCCTGACATACTCGCGGGCAGCGCGTTCGATGATGATGGCGGCACCGGGTGGCAGCGGGCGTGCCGATGCCGGCGTCGCTTCATCGCCTCGCGTTTGCGGCCTCGTCGAGACAGTTCGTCCGGCGGAGGTTTCCATCGCCGCAGCTTCAGCAGGCTCGAATTCCGCATGAGAGAAAGCGCGGCACGAGGTCTGTTTTCTGTTCCGTGCCGCATCCTTTGACGGGCCAGCTCGTCGCCCAGCGATACGTCGGGAAGGAGCATGCGCCCTCGCTTTTATCTCCTCGATTTCAGGTTTCATTCGAGGACGGCGCCAGCCCGTCTGGAGACCATGACTACTGCCGCAGGGCCCGTGAGGCTATGCGCGCTTTGCAGGGGTAAAGGGAAGTGTTTTTCTTTCGCGCAGGCGAAAGGTTTCGAGCATCCGCCCCGCGACCATCTCGCCAGACGATGCGGTGAGGTGCGGCATCGTCAGTTCGGAAGGAGGTTCTCGGTGGGGAAGCGTGGTGGTCGGCGATCTTTTCGTTGTCCACGCTTCGGCGGGAGAATGCGGTCCATCCAAGCTCGCGTATTCCGCGAAACAGGGATGGCGTGTCATGTTCCCGATGAGTGCCGGAATCTCTCGCCACATCTTCCGATGGCGTGAGGCCGGTACGGGGATAAGTGATGAACTTCTTCTCGTAAAGCGACTGGGCGATGTCGAGCGTTTTCTGCCGAAAAAACCATACCGGCTGTTGGCCTCTTTCTGGAGTGTCGTCCAGGTCGTACAAAAGAGGCGGCTGTTCCCTGGTCTCCCTTGCGCTCCACGTTCACGACGCGTACCGTTCGGGCGCCGATAACCTCGGCACGGGCTGCTCCGCCTTCTCCCTGCGTCGAATTTCTCCGTGGAGGACGGTGAACTCCGTGCCCTCACTTTGCCGTGGAAAGACTTTCAGCCGGAAATAGGTGGCGGGCTTGGTACCTTGTTCTCAGGTAACGGGAAGATGATCGCCAGCGCGTGGGGGTCTGCACCGTCCGAGCGACCAGACACCGCCCGGCAGCCACAGCAAGCGCTGCGAGGCGTTGATACCGACGATCCAGTCGGCTTCGCTGCAGGCTTTGGCCGAGGGTAAAGGTTTACGTCGTATTCGTTGCCGGGCGAAGGTGTTGTAACCCCTCGCGGATGGCCCGGTCGGTCAGGCTGCTGATCCATAACCCGCACGAAAGGGGTACGGCATTCAGGTAAGTAGATGTAGCGGAAGATCCAGCTCCCTTCACGCCCCGCGTCGGTCGCGACGATGATGCGCTCGGCCATGCCGAACAATTCCCGGAGAATACCGAGCTCTTTTCACGACACCCGGTCGGCCTTATACCTTTACCCTCCCGAACCTGCCGGGGCAGGAGGATGAACGATGATGGCAGGATAGGCAGGTTTTCCCGGCGGAAACCCGCGATGCCATACTGTTGGGGCATTGCCAGCCCGACCAGGTGGCCGAAGGCCCAGGTTTACGGCATAGCCGTTTCCCTCTATAAAACCGTCTTTACGGTTCGTGGCTCCCGATGGCGGCGATCTCACGCGCCACCGAGGGCTTTTCTGCGATAATAACTTGCATGATGATTCGGATTTTTCAGTGGTTGTTTTTCTTGTAGTTCTTCTTTCTCTTTTTCCGGACGGGCGATCAGCCGGCGGTCGTAATAGACATGGTTGCTGTTCCCGTCGTAATACTGCCGTCCGTCGTCTGCCTCCTCCGGGGCTGCGTTTACCCGGCCGGAGGTATAAGGCGGCCAGCGCTGCGATCAGGAGCGGCGGCATGGCTCCGGTCTGCATGTAGAACCATTTCATACGTTATACCTTGACACCTTTGAGTTGCTCTTTTTTGCAGCTGCGGCGGTAATTTCTCCTTTGCGCCGGGGTGGCTTCCTGCTGTCCCTGCTTGAGCGGCTCTTTCACACCTTTGACCGCTTCGACGCGGTCTTGCCCTCGGAATTGACGGCGACCTGGGTACGGCTTTCAACGGCGGGTTTGACCTCCGCTCCCTGCCGTTTCGCACGGTCGGGATTCCAGCGGAAGAAGTCCATCTTGTTACGCTCGAAGTTGGGCTTGACCCAGGCGTTGAACGGCTCACCCTGCCCGTCCTTGACCATGCCCTTGATGTAGAAAGCCTTGACATCCGCCCGCTTGGAGGGGTCGTTCACCGCTTCCGTCCACTGGTCATAAGCCTCTTTGGGCACGGAGGCTTTGAGGATTGTCCGGTGAATCGTGAGTGTGGGCTGTCGTTCGGAGGCCGTAGTTTCCTGCCGTCCGTTTTTCTCGGCGGCCTTCTGGCGGTAAATCTCCTTGTTCTCCTGGGCGTAGCGGTTGCGATCCAAACCGTCGTAGGTAAAGGAATAGTTACGTTCGGCCGCGTCGATTTGGATATAGGCATCCCGCTTATAACCCGCGCGGGTGGTATATCCTTCGAGCAACACCTTTTGCCGCCGCCGTAGAAATCCATCTGCTTGCCTTCCGAGAGGTCGGCCTCCTTGATACGGGCACGTTTTTCGAGTAGCGAAACGGGCATGGGTTCCAGAGTGTTCGTCCATTTGTCTATCGACACGTAGCAGGGCGTGAGCTTGCCCGGCTCCAGCTCCAGGTCGATCACTTTCCCGGCATGACGGGTGTTCATCAGGTTCGTTTTTCGCCTCCTCATCGAGCAGCACCCCGTGGAAGGGGGCGTCGAGGTCGGGCCGTTACTGCCAGTAATGCGGCACGACGCGCAGCGAGCCGTCCGCCTGCTCTTCGAGCGACACGCGCCCTTTGGTGGAAACACGCATCCCGTTCTCCAGTTCGGGGTTCATCTCCACCAGCCCGTTGGATTTATGTCCGTAAGACATGGCTTTCAGGTGTGGCTCGATGTCCTCCATGCGGATACCTTTCTTCTCCATATCCGCCAGGTCTATCTTCGTGACGTCCAGCGGCTCGAACTGCCGCTTTGCTCCTGCGTCTGAAGCCGTTCGGAGGGGTCGATACGGTAATTTTCCAGAATCTCCGGGTCGAAGTCGATGCGGATAAGTTTGTTCAGGGCATTCTCCGTCATGACGAAGATACCCGTGTGGACGGGGTTCTGGGCCTGTTCCATGAACTTTTTGAAGAAGGCTTCGAGGGCTGAATCCTGCGTGTTCACGTTCAGCAGGCTCGCCACGTTCTGATCCGTGGGGTCGGCGGTCTGGATATTGCCGTCCCCGATCCACGCCGGTAACGGCTTGCAGTCGTCCGTCGTCGGCATTCTGAACGAGCATGACTTGTTTAGCGTCGTTCTTTACGTTTTCGTCCATAATTACGAGTGTTTTTAGTTAGCACCAATAGCGATGCGGGAACGAAAGTAAGGGGAACCGGCTGAACGTAAAAAGAGTTGGAAAGGCTATGGAAGCATCGGGCACAGAAGTGGCCGCTTGTGGCGCAGGGCAGAGGAAATCGGAGAAACGGAGCCCGGGGAAGGACGGATTTGGCAGAGGGTATTTTCGTGGCTCCTCACCTTATTTGTCAGGTAGTCGGGATCTATTGTTAAATGTCAATAAAGCGCATGGATAACCCGTGTTTTTTTATAAATTTGCGAAAACGGGTTTCAATATCCGACAAAACGTGAGGCATGGAAATATATACCCCAAAAACCAAGATCAAACTTTCTCCGGTGATAAGAAACGGGAGAGAATTTGTCGAAGTGACTTTCGGTAATGACAATGACATCCGCTTGTCGCTGTCGAAGGAAGAAAAAACGTACTGCTTGTCGGCGGCAGGGGCTTATCTGCCGGCAGAAGATTTCGTGCTTGCCGAGTTCTTCGACCGCTATGTAAAAATGGCGTTTATAGACTATTCTGCCATCAAGGAAACCGCACCCCGTAAAGAGGAAGACAAACGGCCGCCACTGCCGGAAGGCTATCTGGAAAAACTTCAGCAAGTGCGTTACAGTGACCATACCGTAAGGGTATATACCTCCTATTTCCGCGATTTCCAACAATATTTCGAGGGGCGTAAGATTGAAACGGTTACTCCCAGCGAGATAAACGACTACCTGTTGTATCTCATCCACGAGAAAAACATATCCTCCTGCCAGCAAAACCAGCGTATCAACGCCATCAAGTTCTATTACGAGAAAGTTCTCGGTCAGGAACGGCGGTGTTACAAGGTGAACCGTGCCAAACGGGAGAAGACGCTGCCCGACGTGTTGAGCAAGGAGGAAATAAAGAAAATACTCGACGCGACGGTGACAGACCTGCGCTTCTTCTGCATGTTCTCCATACTCTATTCCGCAGGGTTGCGCATCAGCGAACTGCTGGAACTGAAACCCGGCGACATCAACGAATCCCGCTCCCTGATACGGGTGCGGCAGGGTAAAGGGAAAAAAAGACCGCTACACCCTGCTGTCAAGACCGTTGATGAAAAAAGCTGACGGAATATAACAGACTATACAAACCGAAAGTGTGGCTTTTTGAACACAGACCGGGAGAACCTTTCACCGAGAGTATATCGTGTCGAAACGGCTGAAGGCAGCGGCCCGGGAAGCGGGAATCACGAAACGGATTTATCCGCACCTGCTGCGCCATTCGTTCGCCACTCACCTGCTGGAGCAGGGAACCGACATCAAGATAGTGAAAGAGCATGGGACATAACAATATCAAGACGACAGAAAGGTATGTCCACATAGCCGACACTTTCAAAAAGCAATATCAAAAGCCCGTTGGACGATCTGTTGATGGAGGAAGACGAGGTCTGATACTTAAAAGAAAATAACAGCCAAATCGGCTGATAGTATAACATTAATCGCTGAGAAAAAATATGAATAATTGGATTGCAACAGAAGGAAGCCCATTTGTCATTGTTGAGCAACAATATGCCCATCAATGGAACGGTCAAGAAGACTACAATGCTATATGTAGCGTAACAGATTACTTGGGGAAAATCTATATAGACAATCATGTCCTATTGGTAATGGGGGAGATGAACCGAAATGGCTACACGCATTCCCGTAAATAAAAGAAAAGATGGAGCAATCTTAATAATTCGTTGGAAGTATGCTCCCGATTATCTAACGGTGGAAAAAACTTCTGAGAATGATATAGTAACTGGAGCAGAACCGATAGAAGAAGTTGAAGTAAAATGGGATTCTACTGAATTAGTCCTATTTGATTCTTTTTGTCTCCCTATTGTGAAGCATCGGTTAAAAGTGTTTTTATCACTACAAAAACATCTTGTATAATAAAAAACTTATCATTACCAAAAAGACGAAGTATCTTTAATAATACATTCAATCCAATAAAGACGATTAACATGCGGCTAAACCCCCCCAGAAAAAGGTCGGTTAGCCACCAACCATTAGTCGCTTGAAAAATAAAAAAAGAAAATGAGTAAGATAATGATATGGGTCGGTCAATTCGATTCCGAAGCTGACGTTGAGAAATATATGGATCAATCGGCTTTCCGTCAATGGTGGAAAGATTATGATGAAAGACAATAAGGAACTTCGTTGCCAGTTCTGTAAGGAGCTTGGTGTAATGAACTATGATGAGGATTTTCTTATTATGAAATTCACATCTGACGGCTTGGCAGGATTACTTAACCTTATTCCTGCTGATACCCAAAAGATAAGTCTGTCGATGGCTGATAAAAATATTACAATGGCAAATGCTGTTATCTGCTATAATTGTCGTGAGGGTATATCTCCTAAGAAGGCAGAGAATGCCACAACCATGACTTATCTTGGTACGTTTGAGTTTGAACTGTCGCCTGAAGGTGTACAAGGGTCTAATGCTGGATTAGAATATATGATTTGGATTGGCACAACCGATAAAAGTCGGGAAGAATTTATGGAGTATTTCAATCAAGATGAATACATGAAAGAAATACGAGATTACAAAGAAAGTCGTACAAAGAAACGCCCAAATCCGGAACATCGCTGTCAGTTCTGTAAAGACATTAATATAAAGTATTACTATCCAGAATTTCTAACTGTGGAAATTAAGGATGAACCCGAAAATCCTTTTAATCTTGTTAGAATGATGATTGATAACAAACTTGTCCTTGACTGGTATATTGAGTCCGATATTGATGAATACCACATAAAGCCATCAAATTGTATTGTGTGCTATATACCCAATGGTTTCAAGGACAACAAAAGGAATCAGAAAATCTTTATTAAGAAGAAAAATTATGATTCATATGAAACACCTAAAAAATTTGTGGATGAATTAGACAGTTACAACGGTATTCAATATTTGGAAACTTATATTGCAGAATAAAGCGACTAACAAACGGATAATTTCCCTTAAAGGTCGATTATCCACTGGACATTATCCGCAATAAACAAAGAAAATAGATATGGAAAAAGAAAAAAAGCGAACGGAAGAAGCCATACAGGTATTTAGAAAAATGCTTGTAGAAGAATTTGGCATTAAATCAACAGAACAGTTCTTTTTCAACAGAAGGAGAAGATATGGCTGTAATCTATGAGAGCATGAAAGTCGAACAAGAAAAACTTCAATCTCACAGACGAAGAAACAAATGCTGTCTTAGATATAATTTTTTGACGAACTGGATGCTCAAAATGCGGATAACAAACAGCAAACCGACTAAACAAGCGGAACGCTGCCAAACATTAATCGCTGAGAAAAATATGAATAATTGGATTGAAACATCAGGAAGCCCATTTGTCATTGTTGAGCAACAATATGCCCATCAATGGAAGGGTCAAGAAAAACTACAATGCTATATGTAGCGTAACAGATTACTTGGGGAAAATCTATATAGACAATCATGTCTTATTGGTAATGGGAGATGAACCGATGGCTACACGCATAGTAAATAAAGATGGAGCAATCTTAATAATCCGCTGGAAGTATGCTCCCGATTATTTAACGGTGGAAAAACTTCTGGAGAATGATATCGTAAACGGGATTGAACCAATAGAAGAAGTTGAAGTAAAATGGGATTCTACTGAATTAGTCCTATTTGATTCTTTGTCTCCCTATTGTGAAGCGTCGGTTAAAGTTTTTTTTTATCATTACAAAAAACATCTTGTATAATAAAAACTTATCTTTATCAAAAAGACGAAGTATCTTTAATAATACATTCAATCCAATAAAGACGATTAACAAGCGGCTCAACCTCCCTTAAAGGTCGGTTAGCCACCGAACATTACCGATTAACAATGACAATATGAAATGGTATAAAATATACTTGAATGGAGAAAATCGAATATGGAAGAAATGTATTACATATTCGTGGGAGTTTATATATGAAGATAAAGAAATTAATTTTCAAAGAATTATAGATTCATCTTCATCGGAAAGGTATCAGATAAAAAACTCTTATCAAAGGTAAGGGGGCTAATCGCTAAAAATATATCTGGTTTGGGCAAATAAGGATGCCAGAATTTGCTGAAGTTAGCCATTTGTTTCTTATTAGAGAAGATGTCTTGAATATAAACGAATTGTCCTCCATAAAAGCTTGAATTTCTTTAAAAAGAGTTTCAGTGCATGGAGATTTCCCGTTCAATTATATGGTACTTATTTTTAACGAAGTTGTTGATTGTATTGATAATATCCATTCTAAAATAGAAGAATTTGAATGCATGAGTACACTTGTGTTAGATATGTCTAAAATACCTTCATCTGTAATGGGTTCTTTTTAAAAGGGGGTGGAATAAATACGGTTTTTATAAAAAACATTGTCAATGAAAATATGAAAATGCAATTACTTCATTTGTATAAGGCAAATGAGTTTTTAAAATTTAAAGAAATAGAAATAAATGGCACATCGGTAACAAATGGATAAATCTCCGTAAGAGAGATTATCCGCCGAACATTAGCAACTTTACAAACTAAAAAAGAATATGAGTGACCAAATAATTTTTTGATGTTGACGGACTTATAGAAAGCTCAAATCCGTCAGAGAGATAAAGACTACGCAAAAAGTCTGTTGTCAGAACTTATTAAACTACGCATACGGAAAGGGGCTTTTGTGTGATAATCCATGTGATAATGAAGGAAACCTAATCATGCCTTCAATTATTAAGGAAAGTTCTTTAACAGAAATTGGTAAACATATTTTTTGTTGAATTGCTATTTAAGTGGTTTGCATACACAGATAATGAAAGTGGAAAAATTGACAGAAAAAATAACATCAAAATGTTAAGAGAAATATTACAATCAACTTTTACAAAAAGATTGATAGAAAATAGGTTGCTAACAAACAGATGAAACATTGAAGGCGGTTTATCTGCCGGACATTATCTGCCCAGAATAATTAACAATAAAAAAGAAAAAAACAATGATTAGGTATATTGAAAAAGGCGACATATTCCGTATTGATGGAGTGAGCAGTTATGCGCATGGTTGTAATTGTGCCGGTGCAATGGGTAAAAGGCATTGCCGTACAGTTCAAAAAGCAAATATCCAGATATGTATCTTGAATATAAGCAGTTGTGCAAAGAAAATAAGTTTTGCCCCGGTGATGTTTTTTGATTATGATTATGGCAATGGACATATATATAACCTTGGTACTCAAGCAACGTGGCGAGCACGAGCTAAAATAGAGTATATCGAAAAAGGCACTGATACAGATGCTTGAGTTAGCCAGTGGTGATAATGTAACGGCAATAGCCTTACCTGCAATCGGTGCTGGATTAGGAGGATTAAAATGGGATGATGTAAAAGCAATTATAGAGACAGTTTCAAATGATTATCCTAATGTTGATTTGTATGTAGTTGAAACTTATCAAAGCGAATAAAAAGGCAGATAACAAGCGTATCAATCTCCCTAAAGGACGATTATTCGCCGAACATTATCGTTTAATATGGTAAGTAGAAAAGAAACAGTAAAAAGTTGTTGTGTGAATATACTTGATGATGTAAAAAGAATATTAGCGCAACCTTTTTGAATGTAGGAAAGACTTCTCTTTCCTGATGGTGCATTACATAATGTACAAAAAGAATTGAAAATATGATTTAATGCGATTGATAAAGATATTTACTCGTTTACACCAAGTTATGGCAAATATCTAATAGATTGTTGGCTTGGAGATGAATTAGTAGATAAACTTCTTGATGTTTCTTGTCAATATGAAAAACTAATTAAGTTGAAATAAACGATAGCATACGGATTAATCTTCCAAAGGTCGATTATCCAACAAACATTATCGGTCTAAAAAATTAAAATATGGATAGTAAACTTCAATTATTCGCTAAAGTGTTATTAAAAAGAACACTATGATGAATTTTTTAGAAATGATTCAGTTGTTCAATATAGATAAGAGAACCTTTGTCCTTCAACATAGGAAAATGTTTGAAAAGGGATGGTACGATACAAGCTCTGAAGACAATGAATTTAGTGAAGTAGATATTATGCTTTGTTTTGCTATAGTTTCTCACAGAATGGCAGTTATTGATTGGAGTGGTGAAGAATATTCAGGGCAGGTTAAGCGTTCCATTACGATGATGTTAAAGAATTATGGGATAGAACGTTTCTTATGGAACACTAAAAAGTTTGAGGATTCTTTGGATTGGGACAAAAAATTCGCCGAGGTGACTATTTGCCTTTGTTGTTCCAAGCTATGAACAAGCAACTTAACAGAGGCGGTTATTCCATTGTGTTTTTGTGATACAAAATCGGATTGTTTTCGTTATGCAATATTACCAACTGCCGAGTTTGTGCAATTTGAGAATACGGAATTAGATGATTATCTGACAATCATTAGTCCTAAGATTTACAATATATATCTTGCAGACAAGGGAAATGAATTGCCTAAAATTATGCTGTACTTAAAAAAGAAATTTTCTGTTCCACTAAGTGAAATCAAGGAATTTTGTTCAAGAGATAAAATTTTACTTGGAATAGGGAACTCTATAATTGTGGATGAATATCGAAAAGAAATTGAACAACTTGGAGGCAAGATTGAAACAGAAGAAATAGACCGATAACAAACAGCAAACCGATTGAATAAGCGGAACGCTGCCGAACATTAGCAACCCCAAAAAAAGATGAAAATGATTGGAGAAACTATAAGAACTGAATTTGAAGCATTGAAAAATGACTTTGAAACCATAAGGCAACAAATAGAAGACGATGTTGTCAGGACTGAGTTGTATAAGGGCGAGTTTTATGAACTTACTCCATATTCCTATCAGCGTAATGGTTGCAAACAAGGAAAACCTGTAAAGCGTCCTGATACAATAAAAAGCACCAAAAATCTTTTGTATCTACGGATTTAATAACCAAAATCAAATCGTAGAAGTTAAGGTTGGTTGTTCTATTGAAAATCAGTTTTATCACACTTTCCTGTATTATACAGACAATCTTGTGAAAAGTATTCTATACGATAATGGAAAACATTTGATGAATGTATGCCATTACTTTTTTGAGGGCGGAAAGCTGAAACGGTCACAGTTATGTGGTAGGTATGGTTGCCGTGAAGAGAATTATATCTATAAAGAAAATGCTTTTGACACATATTGAAGTCAAACAATATGATATTGAGGGTAATAGTGGTAATGATTTAATTCATATATTCCAATATCAAGACGATGGGGCTTTTTTAGAAAGTATTACCAAATCATTTCCAAATGGATATTCTGAAATAATCTATAAAACGAAAAGAGGTTGCTAACAAGCGGCTTAACTACCCCTGAAAGGTCGGTTAGCCACCAAACATTAATATTAAAAGGAAACACTATGATACCTGATAAATTGAAAGATGATTTTAATTCATTGAGAAATATGTTTGATGAATTGAAAAGAGAAATTGATAAGAATGTTGTAAGGGAAGAGAATTACAAAGGTGAGTTCTACGAAATATCCCCTTATTCTTATCAAAGAAACAGGTTTAAGCAAGGGAAAATAGTTGGAAATGTAACTTCTCTCAAAACAACTAATAACCTATTTACTTATTATTTCGATGTAAAAAATCAAATTATAGAAATCCGAGAGGGCTTGGAACTTAAAAATCAATTCTATTACACCTTTTTTCATTTATGAAAAGGAACTCATGAAAACTATTGCATATGATAATAGCAAACGTATTGTAAATGTCCGATATTATCTATATGGAAGTAATGGTAAAATAGAGAAAATGTATTCAAAGGGTTCTCGTGAAGTAGAGAAGAAACATATTTTTATGAAAATGACCGCCTACAAAAAAATAGTTATAAGACAATTTGATAGAAATGATATTGAACAGGATACGTTACAACATTCATTTGATTATAAGTCTAATGGAGAATTAAAATCTATTATTCTTTTTCGACAGAATTATATTCTGAAACAATCTATCAGGAAACATAAATTTAATATTAACAAGCCGGGATAACGGACTAACGCCGTTCCCCGTCAAACCATTAAACATTAGAAAATGAGAACACCAATCATAATCCTGTTATTTGTAATCCTGCTTGCCGCAAGCTGCGGAGAGCCTCCCATGCCGCCGTCGGACGAGGAAATGATACGCCA
>VOFK01002119.1_pt1 | contig 13051 bp, 10 predicted proteins | sample 5384121 | NCBI WGS metagenome assembly VOFK01 (sample SAMN12384730, study PRJNA508395) | human gut metagenome | isolation source: healthy gut J | host: Homo sapiens | reverse complement strand
CTCCGGTGTGCTTCGTTCGGTTACTGTTATTGCTTTATTTGGTGACCGAACCGATCAGATTCTCTCGACATGGTGCGTTCGTTCCAAGGCATTGGTGGCTTCGTCGAAAGGTAACGGATCTTTACCTGGGCAGCGCGAGCTATCCGGCCATACGTTGTTTCTGTCTGGCTCAATCAATTTCTCTGCCTGTCATGGTGCTTTGGACCGCAGGGCGGACTTATGATGAATTCTTTTATATTGTTTGTATCTACGGCAGCGGTCTTTCTCCATCTATTTTCGTCGTCTGCGGCGGCGTGTTTCAGGTGGTTCGGATGTGGCATGCTCAGTTCTTGCATTACTACCCCACTTTCTGCTTGCATTTCGGTTTGGCTATTTAGGGTTGGCTTCTCTATTTTATTTCTCCTTCGTGGATGATAGCAACAGTTTCGAGGGTGGTTTTTCTGCCGAAGCGCCCATTGGTCACTTCGTTTCGGGGATGGTGAGGCTTGCTATCTTCTATGGTTGTTTTTCGGTGCTGTTTGAAAGGTCATTGGTATTTCGTTCATTATTATTCTTTGTTTTTTATAATTTCATTGATGCGTTCAGACTGTTTTTCACATCTTTAATGAATAAAGGAGCTCATCATTGTTCAGGTTATCCGTTGATGTATTGTACTGCCAGCATCTATTGTCATTTGTCCGTCGGTTATTTTCGCCTTCCGGCCTCTGTGTTTGTTGCAGCTTCAAACTTTTTGTTTTGCACTTCCATTCTGCTCTGATCTTGCAACAATATCATGGCAGTGATAGATAGTGGAATGCTTGTTTTTCTTTCAGGCAATTCATAATCAGAATTTTTTTCTTTCAGAAACAGCAATCCATAAAACATAAAGAACGCTTGCCAGCAGAAAGATGCAGAAATGGTCGAGGTGCTCTTTAGACCAGCCGAACTGGTGGTGAACTTGTGACGTTCAGCTTTGGGTGAGTGAGGGCACCTCTGTTATGGTCGTTCATGCGTTGCATCAGGTCGCTAGTTTGTGGTGTGAAGAGTGACATGGGAGTTTGAAATGTTGAAAAAGTCGAAACCAACAGTATTGATTCCGCTTTGATATGCAGCAAAATCCATCAATCAGCGGATAAAATCGACCAGAAGCGCGACTGATGGTCAGCACGGTGCCCAACAGGATGAAGAGGTAGATAAAGTTCAATTTTGATGGACGATGCCCGCTCTACAATCACTTGCGTGAGGAATGGAAAGATAAGTTAAAGCAGATGACCACTAATGCCCCAGTATGATTTGTCCGAAATGGCGTCGGCGGTATTATCTGAGCAGCAGAAATTGGAAAGAAGCGTTTGTCTTTTTGTTTGTTTCGCTTCCTGCTGCTTATAAAAGGCGGAACCAGCCAGGCTGTAAAAACATGGCTGTTCCTTTCCTCTCCATTGAACAGGTGCCCCAAGGCCAATGTTCTTTAAATTCTATTTACAAGTCCTTTGCGGGATCACCAATGCTTGGCATATTTTACCTTTCTTTATCCATTGAGTACTACAAAATGATTTTGGTTATTAATGCAGGATACAGGGCAGAGGCTTTGTGTAGTGTTCTGTTGTTACCCGTCCGCGTGGTGTGCAGTCCCAGTCCGGGTTGCCGCTTCGCTGATGCCCAGCAGCGACACGCCTTCGTTGGTAGCAAAGCAGTAGCGGGGGAAAGAGGCCATCTTGTGAATACTCTTTCCCATGGTACATCATTTTGCAGGCGGAACAATGCCACGCTGCATGGAATCGTGCTGGTGGTAAACATGGAACTTGCTCATAATGGTACGGGTGGTACTCCATATCTTGGTATCCTTTCTTTGGGAGTTCTATCTTTAAATCCGTTGAACATGGGTAAAACAATGTGAATGTGCGTTGACCAGAAATTCTACGATACTGTTGTCAATCTTTATTTTTAAGGATTCAAAGATATACATTGCATTACGATGGAAGCTATAGCTTTATCTTTGGCAAAAGTATATCTCAAGCCGGTGTTCTTTCAAATCCAGATTTACATGTATGCAGGGGTTCAATGAAAACCATAAGATTCATGATTTATATTGAACTTTTTTTTGATAACGAAATCGTGTTGGCAGGCCATCAAGAGGCAGGTCCATTTGTGTTTCTGAGTTTCAAATAACATTCTGCTTTTATAACGTTCATTGGCAACATGAATTTGCAATCAGGTTTGAGGCAATATTCTGAAAACTGTAAGGGTTCAGCAACGACATGATGTCTCAGTTTTAGCAATTGCCGGCTTTTCAGTTGACTAACGGTCTGAAGAAGGCTCTTCCTTATAGTGGAGACTTGAAAGGTAAGCGATTGGCTTCCAGCCATGGAATCCAGAGTTGCCGGTTCGTGAAGATTTGCCCATAGAGAACTTTATATTTAACCATTATAGGAAGTGTAATTCTGCCTTTGCCGTAACTGGGATAGCTCTGTTAGGTGTATGCTAACTGGAAGATAATTTGCCGGGATAAAAATGACTGTTATGACTAGGCAGCAAAGGCATTTTCTGTAACTGTTTATGAATTCACCGATCAGTGAACAATCATCGACAGTTTCCTTCATAGAGAAAGATTTTTTAGATGCAGGCATAAATATTTCTATTAGCCGAAAGGCGCTTTATTGCCTTCATTCTTTATAGTTATAGCTGGTTTAAATCAATTGTTTTTCAAGTTATGGCTCATGGTCGGCATACGCTTTCACGCAGAGGGGATATATTCTGTTTCGCTGATAGGTGAATGCATCTATGGAGTGGTGGTCTTTTATATACTTCATCATTTAAAATGTTCCACAGGGTTGTTCACGCTATGCATCTGGAGGTTTGTTCGAGGGGCATATGGTCGGTCCAGTTGCCACTATGTTTGAGAGTCAGTATAGCGAATGTCGTTTTTAATGTATGTTGTTTTTGCTGTAGTTGTGCTTTTTACTTTGTTTGTTCGTTGTCCGGCAATTGAATACATTAGGTCGAGCGGTTCATTTTGGGGCTGGTCGAAACAAACTTTACCGCTGAGAAAATTTCACGCAATAACCAACTACAATACCTGTCCATTCATGGTGCTGTCTGTTTTTTCTTTTTCGATACCATTGATAAGCAGCGCTAATATTAGCCGGTTTGCTCAGGCTGGAGACTTTGCGGGATATTGATATGGTGCCGTTCGCTCCTGCTGAAGTTGAGGCTGTTTCCATGTTCTTAACAACTATTGGGCAGTTCTTTCAGTGGTTCGTGAGCATTGTTTACTGACTGCAAATGTGCCAAGGTTAATCTGTTGTTGGTCATTCAGGTAACACGATTAACTACCCTTACGATTACTTCGTCATGCGGTTACTGTCTGATTCTTGGGTATATTTCCTATTTGTTTCTTCGTATGCCGAATGTTGATCAACCGATGGAGCTTTTCGTCATCGGAAGAGCTTCCTTGCCCGCCAATCGTTATGGTTTGACTATAAAGGGATTTGAGTCTGCTTTTACCGGGGTGATGGCAACCTTCTATGGCAACACTGTCTTTGTTTATTACCTGTCCGACAATATTACTTGTTTTGTGCGTGGCTTCAGTGGCCGAATGCTTTCCACCGATGCCGACAAAAATGTATAAAATGCCATCATTGTTTTATTATAAATTAGATTTGTTTGAATACTCGGGGCATATTGGCGGCGAGGGGTCAGGATAATCAATTCTTTTTCTCCTTTTGCTTTTTATAACTTTTACTAGGCATCGTCTGTGGTTCAACTTTCTACAAAACTCAAAATGTGACATTTCGACAGGCACTGACTTTGGAGTTTGTCCCATTTCAATAAGGCTTTAGCTCTCGGCGATTGCCAAATTTCTGCTATGTCTGTTCTTTTAAGTCTTTCTAAAATGAATTGATTAATACCAGTTGTTTCGCAAAGTCATAACTTTTCCGTCAGACAATACAGTTTTCTAAGAATTCACCGCTGACCCTCCTTTAAAAAAGCATTGAATGTAGGCTTTTTATAAATTTCTTCTATGACTTCATCGCTTACATAGATGGCCCATCCTTTAATTATTGGCTCCGATTTAATGAAGACAAATTCCACAGTTAAATCTTTTTAGTGGCTTTGTATTTCTGAAAATGTTTGTGGAGTATAGATTGATAATTCGGGCACTCACGACTTCCCAATAAACAAGGTTTTAATTTGTTTGATGTTTAATATGTTCTGTTATATCACTTATTTGAATTTGGTTAAAATGGTATCTATTTGAATCTTGAATCATGCTTTTGTAGAATGTCAATTCCATGCTTTAATGCTTTAAGAAGATACCCTTTCTTTGCATTCGATCAAGTCCAATAAGTTTATCTTCGTCTAAAAATGTCTGAAATCACAGCCTTGACATTATTGTATCCTGTTTTTTATATAATTCTCTGGGTACTGATATTAATAGGAGCCTTAGTTGATATATGGTTGAGGTTAAGCCTGAATCTACTAATTTGTGAAGGATGATAATCCAATTTTTTGCAAAATACTTTTCGTATAATATCTATATATGACATTTAGTTGTTTGTTCTTCGATGGGAGCTAATATCTTTTCGGTATCCAGTTCTATGCATTGGTTTTTCTTGTGTTCGGCTTTAATATTTTACGGTTGTAACGCGATTTGGAATAAGTAATAAAATTGTGGTGAGGCGATGCATTTCTGTCGTTAATGTTGCGTTGAAGGTCGCTTATGCAAATCATAATGCATATCTTCTTCTTTATTTGGGGAAAGATTATGCGAGTTGTTTTTCGGAGAAAATACTTTGTGGAATTTGTAAATGTAAAGTGTTATCTAGTTGTTTATATGTGGTTGAATCATATCATAAACTGCATTAGGAGATAAATGAAAGTATGTTTTGCTATTATTTCATCTATAATTGTTTGCTAACGTTTTATTTGTAGTTGGATATAATATCATGAGGCTTTGAAACGGATGTCATGTATCTTATTCATTCTGTAGGCTTATTGTATTTTACTTGCTTGGAATAATAAATTCTGTCAATATCATTTTTAAAATAAATAATCAGGGTTTTAACTTTCTTCTGTATATATTATTGACATCTATCATGGCTTGTGATTAAATTGAGTGAATAAAGATGCACAGATATGCTTATTGACATCTTTCTTTGAGCTTTAACGTCTGGGCTCTGCAGGTGCAGTTGGTTTGGATTTGGCTTCGGTGACAACATTACCAGAACTACAGTGCAGGTACCAGAACCTACACATTACATTTAACTGCTACAGAAAGATACAAATAACAACGCTTCCACCGCCTCCTTTTACATCCATCATTTCTTGGATACCCGGCAGGGCACGGCTGTTTGAAGCCGTTCAGCGCGTCCGGGAGGTCAACGCCCAGCGGCTGCAGACTGCCATCCGGCAGCACAAAAGGTAGTTCGGGGGAGGATGGCAAGTACCACTTTGCCAGCACCTCTTTCTGATGCCAACGCCCTGAACGCAGACCCGACGCTGGGGTTGAGCTACATCGTTGCACCGCCCCGGATGCAGCGGTATCTGGACGTGTCCACCCAGATCTACAAAACTTACCTCAAATATGTGTCCCCGGCAGACATTTACCCTTACCCATTGACGAGGTTTTCATTGATGTGACGGGATATCTGCCCTACTACCACATGAGCGCCCACGAGCTTGCCATGACCATGGTGCGGGAGGTGCTGTACAACACCGGCATCACCGCAACGGCAGGCATCGGCACCAACCTCTACCTTGCAAAGCTGGCCATGGACATCGTAGCAAAGCACATTCCGGCAGACAAGGATGGTGTCCGCATTGCGGAGTTGGACGAGCAGTCCTACCGGTATCTGCTGTGGAACCATCGCCCCTTGACGGATTTCTGGATGACCGGTCCCGGAACCGTCAAACGGCTGGAAGCCCACGGCATCTATACCATGGGGGACTTGGCACGGTTTTCTATCTACGGAGAAGATCGTCTGTATGAGATTTTTGGCGTGGATGCAGAAATTCTCATCGACCACGCATGGGGCTATGAACCCTGCGGTATGGAGCAGATCAAAAGCTACAAGCCCAGCACCAACAGCATCAGCGAGGGGCAGGTGCTGGACCTGCCCTACCCCAACGATAAGGCAAAGCTCATTGTCCGGGAAATGGCGGAAATCTTGATGTTCCGACTCACGGAAAAGAAGCTGGTGACGGAATCCATCACCTTGGAGGTGGGCTATGACCGGGAGAACGTGGACAAGGGCGGCTACCGTGGTCTGACCCAGACCGACCGCTACGGCAGAATCATCCCCAAGGCGGCTCACGGCACCGTCCGGTTCGAGGTTCCTACCAATCTGGGCAGTACCATCATCAACGAAAGCGCAAAGCTGTTTGAGCGCATCACCGACCCGGCGCTGACGGTGCGGCGCATTACCATCAACGCCAACAAGGTCACGCCGGACGAGGGGCTTCTATCAGGTGGACTTTTTTCACCGACACCAAGAAGCTGGAAAAGGAGAAAAAGACTCCAGCAAGCCATGCTGGGCATCAAGAACAAGTACGGCAAAAACGCTGTGCTGAAAGCCAGCAGCTACGAGGAGGGTGCCACCATGCGCCAGCGCGCAACGCACAGATCGGTGGTCACAGCGCAGGAGGTTCGGATGGAAAACTACAAAAATAGCAAGATCGGGCGGGAGACCGCCCAAAAGTACGGGGACATCCTGAAGATGGAACGCCCCCAGACCGAAGAATCCCTCCGCAAGCACCCCCGCATGACCCTTCAGAACCGTGCCAAAATCTTCTCGCCCTTCTCTCCGCTGCGGGGCTATGACGAGCAGCTTGCCGCAGAAAAGCAGCGCACCGAGCGCGTGACCAAGCGCATTCTGACCGAGGAAGAAATGTCGGCTCTGTCCGATCGTCTGATACAGGTCACCAAGGGCATGACCATCACAGTACGGTACTTCAAGGAGGACACTACCTACCCGGAGATTCCCGCAGTGGGCAACTATATCACACTGACAGGAAAAAGCAGACCGCATCGACCCGGTGTTCCGCACCCTACAGGTGGGAGATACCGTGGTGCCCTTTGAGAATTTGGTGGAGGTCAGCGGGGAAGGCATTATGGAAATTGACGCATATCTGGGAATCCGGGAAAAATGAGATGACAAGAAATGCTGAAAGAGATGTTTATGGGATGGCTCTTTTCGGTAAAATAACCTCAAAAGAAGCAAAACACACTTCGGATGGAGGAAAATACCATGGCAAACGGTGATTATGGTTACTTCGGCAAAGGCGATACGGGCTATGCCCAGTACATGACGGCGTTCAACCGCAACTTCGGCGGCTCGTCCGGCGGCGGTGGCGGCGGCCACAACAATGGCGGCGGCGGTGACGGAGACGGCAGCGGCTGCGGCTGTCTCATCGCCATTGCGGTGGTGGTCGTGCTGGTGCTTATTGCCATGGGAAGCTGAGGGCATTCCCATAGCACAAGACGTGACCGGTCACAGAAAATATAACTAGGAAATGTTATCATATAGCCATAGAAAACACCAACAACATTCCGATGGAGGATTTGAATATGAAGGCAAAGTTTTATATCTGTGAGCACTGTGGGGCAATCCTGGTCACTACCATCCATAACGCAGGCGTTCCGCTGGTCTGCTGCGGCGAAAAAGATGAAGGAGCTGCTCCCCAACACCGTGGAAAGCCAGCGGCGAAAAAGATGCCGGTGGCAGAGCTTTCCGGCAGCACCCTCACGGTCACGGTGGGTGCGGTGGAGCACCCCATGGTGGATGTGCACCACATCCAGTGGCTCTTTGTGGAGACCGAAAACGGCGGACAGCTCCGCTATCTTACTCCCGGGCAGGCACCCAAGGCGGTATAAAAGCCGGTGGCGGTCTACGCCTACTGCAATCTGCACGGGCTCTGGATGACAAAACTTTAAGAAATAAACAGGCTCCTGCCAGTAGTTGACGCTTTGTTTTGGCGTGCAGATGCTTTTCTGCGGGAAAGAAGCGTGACACTGTTATAATGGTTGTGTGGACAGCAAAATAAGCGCAGCCCTTGCACCACCCTGCCGGATGTGATAGGATGAAGATAACCACATGAGGGAGGAACTACCATGCCGTTTTTGATGATCCGCAACGACATCACCAAGGTAACAGCGGATGTTATCGTCAACCCGGCGAACCGGAAGCTTTTTGCAGGGCAGCGGCACCAGCCGTGCCATCTATCAGGCAGCAGGGGAGCAGGAGCTGACCGCCGCCTGCGAAGCCATCGGACACTGCGATTTGGGCAGGGCGGTGTGCACTCCGGCGTTCGGACTGCCTGCAACGTATATCTTCCATGCGGTCTGCCCTGCATGGCACGGCGGCGGGTTCGGCGAAGCAAAACAATTAGCCGGTGCATACCATTCTGCATTGGAATTAGCCGCAGAGTACCACTGCGAGAGCGTGGCTTTTCCGCTGCTGTCCAGCGGAAACTACGGCTACCCCAAAGAACAGGCTTTCCGCATTGCGGTGGACACCATCACGCAGTACGTCATGGAGCATGACCTGACCGTGTATCTGGTGCTTTACGACCGGCACTCGTTGGCGGTGAGCCGCAAGCTGTTCACCCCGGTAGAGGAGTACATCGACGACCATTATGTAGCCCAGAACGATGAAAACTACGGATTTCGGCCGTCGGCGCTGGGAATTGTCAGCGCGGCGGAGGCTTCTGGAAGAAGATGCCGCGCCGCCGATGCTTTGCAGTTCCGGCACCCGCCGCGGCACCCAGGGCAGCCCGCAGTCTGGAAACCCTGATGGATAATCTCGGTGAAAGCTTCACCACCCGGCTGCTGCGGCTCATTGACGAGCGGGGGCTGAAGGACTCCACCGTGTACAAGCAGTCCAACATCTCCCGGCAGCATTTCTCCAAAATTCAGTGCAATCGCGACTACAACCCCAAAAAAGAAAACAGTGCTGGCCTTTGCGGTGGGGGGCTGCACCTGTCCGAAGATGAAACCATCGACCTGCTCAAGAGCGCAGGGCTATGCCTTTTCGATGGCTCCAAGCGGGACTGGATCGTGCGGTATTGCCTGGAACAACAAAATCTATAACATCAATCAGGTCAATACGCTGCTGTTTTGAATACGATCAGGAACAGCTGGGTGCGTGATTTGTCGCCTGCCCGGCATCCATCGGCGCAGAGTGGAAAGAACAAATCGAAGCCGACTTCAAAAAGCGACATCAGGGGTAAAGGAGAAAACAGCGACACCCCTTGCCTGCATCACCGGCGGCATTGCCGAAAGCTTTTTACGGGATGCCGTCTGAAGTGCAGCAGGAGACCTTGAAGCGTCTGCCGGAGGAGATGCGGGCAGCGTATGAGCTGTTCCGGCAGAACCTTGAGCGCAGAATGTGACACCGCCGGTGCTGAGGAAGCTAGAGCCACCGCACAGGGATCTGTGCGGCGGCTCTTTTGTGCAGGTGTTTTTCCGCAGCGGCAAGCCCTCGTCAAAACTCCGGGTGCCATTCGTCCCGGAATGCCAATGTCGGCACAGACGATCTTTCCGCACAGGGGCGCAGAAGCTTCTGCGCTATGCAAAAGGCTTATAACTGTCGAAGGTTACGGTCAGATCTGCATGGGCTGCACCGTCGGCAACCTCGCCGGTGTCCGTGTTGATGCCGCTGGGAAGGTCCACGGCAAGCACAAAAGGCACCGCTCTTGTGCAGACGGCGTATCAGCCCACAGGCGGCAAGGCCGGAAGGCCGCAGTGTACCATGGAACCCGGTGCCATAGAGAGCATCCACAGCAGCGTCAAAACTCTGGGTTTCCAGTACAGAACCGTCAGCGCAGATGTGCACCGGTAGGGAGTGCAGACGTTCAAAATTGCGGATGGCGTCCGCGGTTTTCGGCTCGCCCTCGGCCAGAAAGAACGGTCACATCCAGCCATCTTTTTGCGGCGGCGCGGGCAATCACGAACCCATCGCCGCCATTGTTGCCCTTTCCGCAGACCACCAGCAGCCTGCCGGGATGCAAAAACTGCTTTTGCAGTTCAGCGTAAGCCGCCAGCCCGGCGTTTTCCATCATTTGCAGATAGGGGCAGACCGTGGGCATCCCCGGCCCGTTCGATTTCCTTCATCTGCGCAGCCGTCACAATGCGATGTTTCATGTTGGCACCTTCTTTCTATCTCTATTATAATGGATGAGAATGTTTGGAACAAGATGAAAGATACCGGTGCATAGAATCTGTCCCCAGAGAGTCGGAACAAGCCCTCCGGGGGGCCATTTTTTGTTTTTCACTATCTTTTCCGCAGGGGAAAACCATGGTATACTGAACGCAACGAATCAAAGTAATAAACCGGGAGGTACCGTTATGAAGTGGGGAATTTTAGCGACCGGCACCATTGCCAAAAAAGTTTGCGTCTACGGTGGAACAGATGGGCGCAGAGGGGGAGCAGCTTGTTGCTGTGGGGTCACGGCATCTGGAAAGTGCACAGGCGTTTGCGCAACAGTACGGCATCCCCCGTTGCTATGACTACTACGAAGCTCTTGCCGCAGACCCGGAGGTGGAGGCCATCTATATCGCCACCCCCAACACCCTGCACTACGAAAACTGCAAGCTCTGCTTGGAGCATGGCAAGCACGTTCTGTGCGAAAAAGCCCTTTACCATCAACCCGGAGCAGGCGCAGGAGCTGTATCGTCTGGCGGAGGAAAAGCACCTCTTTCTCATGGAGGCATTCTGGATCTGGCTGCTGCCGCTGTACGACCGCCTGCGCGAGATCCTTGCGGCGGGCACCATTGGGGAACTGAAGCAGATCACCTGTCAGTACGGCTTTGTGGCTTCCGGTGCCCGGAAGGACCGCAAGTTTAATTCCGGTCTGGGCGGCGGTGCGCTGCTGGATATCGGCATCTACAATCTGGGCTTTCTGCGCATCCTTACCGGACAGGACCCGGAGAAGGTGGAAACCAAAGAGGTGCACATCAACGAGTATGGCACTGATGATTACAGCTGTCTTGCGTTGACCTATCCCGCGCGGCTGTAAGGCGGAGTCTGTCCAGACCATCGGGCAGGAGCTGGAGCGCAATGCCCGCATCCTTGGCACCAAGGGCAGTATTTTTCCTGCCGGATTTCCAGCACGCCGAGACCATGACGCTGGTAGTGGAGTGCAAAGAGCCGGAGGTCATCCGCTGCCCGGTGGACATCAACGGCTTTGAGTATGAGATCCGGGAAGCAAGCCGCTGCGTCAAGCTGGGGCGTACCGGCAGCGACCGCTACACCCCGCAGGACAGCCTTGCCCTGACCCGCCTGATGTACGACACCCGCATGAGCTGGGGCATGAAGTTTGTGGGCGAGGTGTAAGCGCACACCTTGCCGCAAAGGGCTCTTTTGCGTGCGAAAACATGATATACAGAGAGCGACAACTCGGAATTTATATATAAAGGAGAATATTGATGAAACTGTTTTTTATGTTCGCACTTTTCAAGTGTAGGAAGTTTGATAAAAGAAGAAATTGATAACAAGAAAGTCGCATTTATTCCCACAGCTTCGCTGCGTGAAGGCTACACCGGTTATGTCGGCTCGGCTCGAAAATTATTCAAAAAAGTTGGGAGCAATCGTAACTGAAATTGATATTTCAATGGAGGCTTATTCAACGATACAGTCTGTTTTTGAAGATGCGGATGTGATATATTTTTACCGGCGGAAATTCTTTTTTTCCTTATAGACCAGCTCCGTAAAACGGGAACGGATGAGCTGTTGAAAAGAAAGAATTGGCAAAGGGAAAACTGATGGTTGGTGAATCGGCAGGTGCGATTATATGCGCTCCAATCATCCAATATATTGAACAAATGGATGAAAAGCCGGAGGACTACTCACAAGAAGATGATGCAGGGCTTGATTTGCTTGATTTCTATGTTCTTCCACATTATCTTACAGCACCATTTAAGAAAGTTACCGAGAAAATAATGACTGAGTTTTCGGTTTGAATCTATGCCCAATTAACAACCGTCAGGGAATTGTAATTGATGGTGAAGGTTCAAAGGTTATTTGCAAAGACTACTTGAAAATACCAGTTTGCTGGGCAGACTGGTATCTAAAACACGAAAAACGAGGGAGCAGCCATGGTACTTTATTTTTACGGGAACCGGCAACAGCCGGTATCTGGCACGGCGTATTGCCGAAGGGGGTGGATATGCCGCTTTACGACCCGAACGCCTGCATCAAGGCAGGGGATACCGCCCCGGTGCAGACCGGGCAGGATGTGGTGCTGGTCACGCCTACCTACGCATGGCGCATGCCCGGGTGGTGTCGGAGTGGCTGGGCAAGACCGCGCTGACCGGGGCAGAGCGTATCTGGTTTGTGATGGACTGCGGCAGCGAGATCGGCAATGCGGCAAAAATACAACCGGCAGCTTGCGGCGCAAAAAGCAGCTACATTACATGGGGACTGCCCAGATCATCATGCCGGAGAACTACATCACCATGTTTAATGCACCCCGGAAGGAGCAGGCACGGAGCATCGTGGAGCAGGCAGAGCCTGCGCTTCAGAAGGTGCTGGCGCAGGTCAGAGCTGGGCAGGAATTTTTTCTCCACTGAGAACACCCGCTATGACCGCTTCATGAGCGGCCCGGTAAACCCGGCGTTCTATCGCTTTTTTTGTGAAAGCCGATGCCTTCCGGGCAACGGATGCCTGTATCGGATGCGGTAAGTGCGTGGAGTGGTGCCCCTGAACAATATCCGGCTGGAAAACGGCAAGCCGGTCTGGGGAAAAACTGCACCCACTGCATGGCGTGCATCTGCTACTGCCCCAAAGAAGCCATCGAGTACGGCAAAAAAAGAGCAGGGGAAAGCCCCGGTATCACTTTTGAAGCACTGGAAAAGCAGCAGGACGCCTGAGAGAAAATTAGATGAAGTTTTTATACTTGCATGGGTTGAGATAGAAACCAGACAAGTGATAAAAGAAACGAAGGTCTCGACAGCAGCGTCTGCTTGAGTTTGGCAGAGATGCTGGAGGACAAAGCGGCCACTTATGGGGAACTGTATGCTGCATTTTCAGGAGAGTGTGATAAGGAACATGACGAAATCGTCTTATGTGGGCTCTCT
>VOFK01002277.1_pt1 | contig 13087 bp, 17 predicted proteins | sample 5384121 | NCBI WGS metagenome assembly VOFK01 (sample SAMN12384730, study PRJNA508395) | human gut metagenome | isolation source: healthy gut J | host: Homo sapiens | reverse complement strand
CTCTTCGTTTCAGTTACGTATTGCTGGATATTTCCCATTGGTGAGGGCTTTATATCATCCGAAATGAGCGAGGAAAGATCGCCGCCTTCATGGGCTTAAGCGATGAGCTTATCGAGATGCTTTTTCGTACATCCGGAAGAACAAGGCAAAGGGATTAGGTAAACGACTTATCAATTCGCCTTGCAAGAGACACCCATCCGAAAAGTCGACGTAAATGAGCAAAAACACAACCGCACTTCATTTCTATCAGCATCTGGGATTCCAAGTGATAGGAAGAGAGACGAGACGGATTCCTCCCACAAGCCATTCCCGATACTTCATCTTCAAGTTACACTTCCTTAAAAATTTAAGGTAATCGTGTAGCCTATCATGACTATATGCGTAGCCTAACGAAGGCATTCTTATCAAAAAACAGGACTAGTTACACATAAAAAAAGCCCACCGATAATGGACGATGGGCTAGAACCTAAATGTTTTCACAACGGAATAATCCCTTATTGTGATTTGCTTCAAATTAGTATAGCAAAGAAATAAAAGAATATATTTATAAAAGCAAGTATTTCTTGATAATTTATTTTTATCTTTGAAAAATCGTTAACACAATACTAGTCATGAAAAAAATAGTAGGATTAGATTTAGGTACAAATAGTATAGGATGGGCATTAATCAATGCTTATATAGATGAATATAATAAAAGAACACTTATATGGTATAGAAGCTTGTGGCAGTCGTATTATACCTATGGACGCAGCCATCTTAGGAAATTTCGATAAGGGAAATTCTATCTCACAAACTGCGGATCGAACAAGCTATCGTGGTATACGTAGATTGCGTGAACGCCATCTATTAAGACGTGAGCGCCTGCATAGAATTCTCGATTTACTCGGCTTTTTACCAAAGCATTATTCCGATTCTCTCAATCGCTATGGCAAATTCTTAAATGACATAGAATGTAAATTTCCTTGGGTAAAAGACGAAACAGGTTCTTACAAATTTATCTTTCAGGAGTCTTTTAAAGAGATGTTGGCCAATTTTACCGAACATCATCCCATACTTATCGCAAACAACAAAAAAAGTACCCACGATTGGACGATCTATTACCTTAGAAAGAAAGCTTTTAACACAAAAAAAATATCAAAAAAAAGAGGAACTCGCTTGGATTCTTTTTGAACTTTAATCAGAAACGAGGATACTATCAACTTCGAGAGGTGAAGAGGAGGAAACTCCAAATAAACTAGTAGAATATTATTCATTGAAAGTAGAAAAAGTCGAAGACTCGGGAGAGAAAAAGGCAAGGACACCTGGTATAACGTACATTTGGAGAATGGGATGATTTACCGGCGCACAAGTAATATACCATTGGATTGGGAAGGTAAAACTAAAGAATTTATAGTCACCACTGATCTAGAGGCTGATGGTAGTCCTAAGAAAAGATAAGGAAGGAAATATAAAGCGTTCTTTCCGTGCGCCAAAAGATGATGATTGGACATTAATTAAAAAGAAGACGGAAGCAGATATCGACAAGATCAAGATGACTGTCGGCGCTTATATTTATGATACACTTCTGCAAAAACCAGACCAGAAAAATACGTGGGAAGCTAGTACGTACCTATCGAACGTAAATACTATAAAAACAACTCTATCAAATACTAAAGACCCAAAGTGAATTTCATGAGGAATTACGAGATAAAAAGTTATATATTGCTTGCCTTAATGAGCTTTTTTTATCCCAATAACGAACCACGTAGAATAGTATTTCCACACGAGATTTCTGTCATTTATTTATAGAAGATATCATTTTCTATCAACGTCCACTGAAGAGCAAGAAATCATTGATCGACAATTGTCCCTATGAGGAAAATAGGTATATTGATAAAGAGAGTGGAGAAATCAAACATGCATCCATTAAATGTATAGCCAAGTCTCATCCTCTCTATCAAGAATTTCGCCTTTGGCAATTTATTGTAAACCTACGTATCTACAGGAAGGAAACGGATGTTGACGTAACACAAGAATTACTCCCTACCGAGGCTGATTATGTCACTTTATTTGAGTGGCTGAATGAAAAAAGAAAGAAATCGATCAAAAAGCCTTTTTTAAATACCCGCCATTCGGCTTTAAGAAAACAACTTCAAACTATCGTTGGAATTATGTGGAAGATAAACCTTATCCCTGTAATGAAACCCATGCACAAAATAATAACTCGTTTAGGAAAAGCGCATATCCCAAAAGCTTTTCTTTCTAAGGAAAAGAAGAGACATTATGGCATATATTATATTCCATAGAAGATAAACAAGAAATAGAAAAAGCCTTACACTCTTTTTGCCAATAAGAATAACCTAAGCGAAGAGTTTATTGAACAATTCAAGAATTTCCCTCCTTTCAAGAAGGAATATGGCTCTTACTCCGCTAAGGCGATAAAGAAATTGCTTCCATTGATGCGAATGGGTAAATATTGGAGTATCGAAAACATAGATAATGGGACAAGAATACGAATTAATAAAATTATAGATGGAGAGTATGACGAGAACATTCGTGAGAGAGTTAGACAAAAAGCTATTAACCTAACTGATATTACCCATTTTCGAGCTTTGCCTTTATGGTTTAGCTTGTTATCTTGTTTACGATCGTCACTCCGAAGTCAAGGATATAGTTAAATGGAAGACTCCCAAGGATAGAGATCTCTATTTAAAATCGTTTAAACAACATTCGTTACGCAACCCAATCGTGGAGCAAGTGATAACGGAAACCTTGCGTACCGTACGAGATATTTGGCAACAAGTAGGCCATATCGATGAGATACATATTGAATTAGGACGGGAAATGAAAAATCCGGCGGACAAGCGTGCCCGGATGTCACAACAAATGATAAAGAACGAGAATACCAATTTACGCATAAAAGCACTATTGACTGAATTTTTTTTGAATCGGAATTTGGAATAGAGAATGTACGTCCATATTCCCCAGCCAGCAGGTTTATTGCGTATTTATGAAGAAGGCGTACTAAATAGTATATTAGAATTACCGGAAGATATAGGAATTATATTAGGAAAATTCAACCAAACAGATACTCTAAAACGTCCAACACGCTCAGGAAATACTACGTTACAAACTATGGTTGGAGCAAAAATATCGTTCACCTTATACAGGCGAAATGATACCATTAAGTAAATTATTCACTCCTGCTTATGAAATAGAACATATTATTCCTCAATCACGTTATTTCGATGATTCACTTAGCAACAAGGTGATCTGTGAATCTGAGATAAATAAATTGAAGGATAGGAGCCTCGGCTATGAGTTTATTAAAAACCATCATGGAGAAAAGGTGGAATTAGCTTTTGACAAGCCTGTTGAGGTACTTTCCGTGGAAGCCTATGAAAAACTTGTGCATGAATCTTATTCACATAACAAGTAAAATGAAAAAGTTACTCATGGAAGATATTCCAGATCAATTTATAGAACGGCAACTCAACGACAGCCGCTATATTAGTAAAAGTAGTAAAATCTCTGCTTTCTAATATAGTGCGTGAAGAAAAAACGAGCAAGAGGCTATCTCCAAGAATGTCATTCCTTGTACAGGAGGTATTACCGATCGATTAAAAAGGATTGGGGCATCAACGATGTTTGGAATAAGATTGTACTTCCTCGTTTCATTCGGTTGAATGAACTGACTGAAAAGTACCCGTTTCACTTCTATCAATACCAATAATACAATGATCCCCTCCATGCCCTTAGAGTTACAAAAAAGGGATTCAATAAAAAACGTATTGATCACCGCCATCATGCGATGGATGCCATTATCATTGCATGCGCAAATCGTAACATCGTGAACTATCTCAATAATGTGTCGGCTAGTAAAAACACAAAGATAACACGGCGAGATTTGCAAACCCTATTATGTCACAAGGACAAGACTGATAATAACGGTAATTACAAAATGGGTTATTGACAAGCCTTGGGAAACATTCACTCAAGATACATTGACAGCTTTGCAGAAAATAACGGTTAGCTTTAAGCAAAATTTGCGTGTGATCAACAAGACAACAAACCACTATCAGCATTATGAAAATGGAAAGAAGATAGTCTCAACCAATCAAAAGGGGGATAGTTGGGCTATCCGTAAATCAATGCATAAGGAAACGGTTCACGGAGAAGTAAATTTGCGTATGATAAAAACTGTATCACTTAATGAGGCCTTAAAGAAACCACAGGCAATAGTAGAAATGGACTTGAAGAAGAAAATACTCCTATGCTCGAGTTAGGCTATGACACTAAAAGAATAAAGAACTATTTCGAGGAAAATAAAAGATACTTGGCAAGATATTAATCCATCAAAAATCAAAGTCTATTACTTTACAAAAGAGACGAAAGACCGCTATTTTGCGGTGCGGAAGCCTATAGATACTAGTTTCGACAAAAAGGAGATAAAGGAAAGCATTACAGATACAGGTATCCAACAAATTATGCTTCGGCATTTGGAAACTAAAGACAATGATCCCACATTGGCATTCTCTCCAGATGGTATTGATGAAATGAACCGTAATATTCTTATATTGAATAAAGGAAAAAAAAGCATCAGCCCATTTATAAAGTGCGTGTTCTACGAAAAAGCTGAAAAGTTTACTGTAGGGACAAAAAGGGAATAAGCGAACTAAATTTGTAGAGGCAGCAAAAGGAACCAACCTGTTCTTTGCTATCTATGAAACAGAAGAGATTGATAAGGATACGAAAAAAGTAATCCGTAAAAAGAAGTTATAGCACGATTCCCTTAAATGTAGTGATCGAACGCCAAAAGCAGGGACTTTCCTCGGCTCCTGAAGATGAGAATGGTAATCTACCTAAATATATACTCTCTCCTAATGATCTGGTATATGTACCGACACAGGAGGAGATTAATAAGGGGAAGTCGTAATGCCGATAGATAGGGATCGAATATACAAAATGGTTGACTCAAGTGGCATTACCGCTAATTTCATCCCAGCTTCAACAGCCAATTTGATTTTTGCTTTACCTAAAAGCTACTGCAGAAATCTATTGTAATGGTGAAAATTGCATTCAGAATGAATATGGTATTGGTAGTCCTCAATCTAAAAATCAAAAAAGCTATAACAGGTGAAATGGTTAAAAAATATGTTTTTCCCATTAAAGTTGATAGATTAGGAAATATAATTTCAAGTAGGTTTATGTATACTAACTAATTAGATTTTATCCTATGATTAAGAAAACATTTTATTTTTTGGTAATCCTGCTTACCTGTCACTTCGTAACCAGCAATTAGTTATTAAGTTACCGGAGATAGTAAAGAATGATACTGTGCCCGAAAGCTTCAAACGACAATCAGAAATTACTAAACCAATTGAAGATATTGCAGTGATAGTTCTTGACAACAAACAAATTACTATTACCCAGGGTGTATTGGAAGCATTACTAGAGAATAATTGCGCAGTTATTACATGTGATGGACGAAGTATGCCAGTAGGCCTCATGCTTCCGCTTTATGGAAACACGACACAAAATGAGCGCTTTCGAGATCAATTAGACGCTTCCTTACCTTTAAAGAAACAACTTTGGCAACAGACTATTCAAGCGAAAATCAACAATCAAGCATCAGTATTATGCTCTTGTAAAAACGAAGAAATAAAATGTATGCGAATATGGGCCAATGATGTACGTAGTGGAGATCCTGACAATTTGGAAGGACGTGCAGCTGCTTATTATTGGAAGTATCTGTTCGGACACATAGAAGGTTTTACAAGAGATCGGGAAGGTATACCTCCTAATAATTTATTAAATTATGGTTATGCTATCCTTCGTGCCATTGTTGCACGTGGACTAGTCACAAGTGGTATGTTACCCACATTGGGTATTCATCACCATAACCGATATAATGCTTATTGTTTAGCCGATGACATCATGGAACCTTATAGACCTTATGTTGATGAGCTTGTATTTGGTTTGATAAGAACAAAGGGTATATCACCCGAAATATTAACAAAAAATGGAAAGCATCACTTCTTTCTATTCCTACATTAGAAGTTAAGATTGGAGGTAAACGAAGTCCCTTAATGATCGCTGTAGCTCAAACAACAGCCTCTCTTTACAAATGTTTCAGTGGAGAGCAACGAAGAATCGTGTATCCAGAACGGTAATAATCATGGATCGATTTAGCGAATATCGTATTATGTGGGTGTTGGTATTATTTGACTTGCCTACGGAAACAAAAAAAAAGAAAAGAAAAGCTTATAGTGATTTCCGTAAGAATCTGCAGCGTGATGGCTTTACCATGTTTCAGTTCTCTATTTATGTGCGACATTGCGCCAGCCAAGAAAATGCAGAAGTACACATAAAACGAGTAAAATCATTTTTTACCAGAACACGGGCAAATAGGAATAATGTGCATTACAGACAAACAATTTGGGAATATTGAGTTGTTCTATGGGAAAAAAGTACAACCTCCTAATACACCCGGCCAACAATTAGAGCTTTTTCTAGAAATAATAAATCCCGTCATAAAACGGGATTTATTACATTGAAACTTTTCCTTTTTTTATTTTCTAACCATTCTATCATCTAGTTGATATACAGCATATAATACAGATTTTAAAGCTGTTTCCAATGGATCAAAAATACTAATTTGAAAGTAAATCACAACTAGTGAGAACACCTATGCTACTCTACCTAGCTGTTTCCAATGGATCAAAAATACTAATTTGAAAGTAAATCACAACTATTATGAGAATGGGGATGTGTATGTTGGTGCTGTTTCCAATGGATCAAAAAAATACTAATTTGAAAGTAAATCACAACTGGATTGTATGTTTGATAATGTAATATATTAGCTGTTTCAATGGATCAAAAAATACTAATTTGAAAGTAAATCACAACCGGCCCGGAGCGAAGATCGCCACGTACTCGCTGTTTCCAATGGATCAAAAATACTAATTTGAAAGTAAAAATCACAACGGTAGAGTGCCCGTAACTCTTCGTCATTTTGCTGTTTCCAATGGATCAAAGATACTAATTTGAAAGCAAACCACAACGACACGGGGTTATGTGAACGGCCAGCGTGTGGCTGTTTCCAATGGATCAAAGATACTAATTTAAAAACAAATCACAACGCAAAGCCAACCGTCACCATTCGCCCCAAAGACTGTTTCTTGTGGAGCACAAGATACTATTTTAATAAATACTTAACCTTCTTCAACTGATCCTTTACTCGGTAACACCCTCCGTTATTTTTACAATCAATTGTTAAATCATTTAATAAATTCATATATCGCATATCTATCCATTCTTTTTATCAATGGGGCACAAAAGTAAGCGAACTAGGGAAACTTTGCTAAAAAGACTATAACTTTTACGGCAGAAAAGATAAAGAGACAAACAACAAAGATTGAGAATGGACCTAAAAGAGAGACTATCAAGCCGCTGTCATATAGAGGATATCCATGAGATATTATTTTATGTACAAGGGAACCAAGAACGGAAAAGCAGAGCTATACGATCTGATATTCGATCCGGATGATGCCGTTAGTTATCAAGCGTTATGGGTCTGTAGCCATTTCTCGACCAAGGAAAACGAATGGCTATATGATAAACAGGATGAGCTGATAAATGAGGTGCTTAACTGTGAGCACTCCGGTAAACGACGCATTCTCTTGAACTTGCTTGTACGACAGCCCCAGGCGAATCCCCCACGGGTAGATTTCCTAAACTTCTGCCTGGACCGGATGCTTTCAGCGAAGGAATTACCCGGTGCAAACGCTTTGCATGAAACTGGGATATGAGTTATGCCGTCCCATTCCAGAGCTATTACAGGAATATAAGACACTACTCGATCTGGCGGAACCCGATTTACTACAAATCTCTTTGCGAACCGTACGTAAGAACATCTTAAAAAAATACGATAAAACATGAGAAAGATTTTTCACACTATTCTTCTGTGCCGCCTCCTTGGCCACAGGACTAGCGCAACAAGAATCCTATTTTACCAATCCCGTGATCCACGGTGACGTAGCCGATCCTTCCATTATCCGGATCGACCAGACTTACTATATCACTGGCACCTCCTCGGAATGGGCCCCTTATTATCCGGTTTTTCACCTCTACCGATTTGGTGAACTGGCAGCAAACCGGACATGTATTCGACGAGAAGCCGGAATGGACTAAATCCTCATTCTGGGCTCCGGAATGGTATCAGCATAAAGGGAAGGTATATGTCTATTATACGGCCCGGAAGCAATCGGATAACATCTCGTGCATCGGTGTCGCCGTGGCGGATTCACCTACGGGCAAGTTCAAGGATTACGGCCCGGTGGTAGAGTTTGGGAAGGAAGCGATAGACGCATTTATCTTGGAGGACAAAGGCAAACTTTACATCAGTTGGAAGGCTTATGGATTGGATAACCAACCCATAGAGTTATTGGCCTGTAAGTTGACGGACGATGGGCTTCTGCCTAGACGGAAAGCCTTTCAGCCTGCTGCGTGACGATGAGCGTCAAGGTATGGAAGGTCAGCATTGGTTCAAGAAAGACGGATATTACTATATCATCTACTCCGTGAGAGGCTGTTGCGGCCCGCAGAGCGATTACGCCGTAATCCGTGGCTCGCTCGAAAAAGCTGGAAGGTCTTACGAGAAATACCAAGGAAACCCGATCTTGCACGGAAGCAAGGGAGGTTCTCTCCATCGGTCACGGAACGATTACGACTACACCGGACGGACGCATGTATTACCTATGCCACGCTTACCAGCCAGGAAGCGGCTTCTACCAAGGTCGCCAACCTTATCTGCAAGAGGTGAGAATGGGCGAGGATCATTGGCCTCACTTCGTAACCGGGGAATATGCGAGCCGCACGCAACCCATGCCATTTGCCGAGTCCGCACAAGTGCCGGTATTCGATTTCTCGGATGATTTCACCGGTGCTACCTTGCGTCCCGAATGGAGTTGGAACTATCCTTACACGGATGTCAAGACCGAGATCAAGAACGGTAAACTATCTCTATCCGGAACACCGAAACCCGGCGTAAAGACCGGAGCGGCACTTTGTTTACGCCCAACCTCCCCGGATTACACGTTGGAAAACAGCGATCGTAAACCGGAATGACAGTTGGAAAGGAATCACGATGTACGGAGACGCAAATAACCTAATCACCTGCGGATGCGTAGGAGACCGTTTGATATTGAAATATATCCTAGAGGGGAAAGAACATCCATTGGCCGATCTTCCTCTTCCCGCCTCGCCTTTATATCTACGGATGAAAGTGACCAACGGTACGCATAGCACGTTCTACTGGAGTAAGGACGGACAAGCATGGAACGAGATCGTCGGCGAAGCTCTCTCCGCGAAAGAGACCCGGTCGTTGATCCAATGGGATCGTATCTCCCGTCCGGGATTGTATCAAGAGGGAGATCCTACGGCATCGGCCATTTACGCTTTATTGTCTATTAAAAAATGAATGATGGAATCTAAGTTTCACACGTTTGCCCAACCAATACAATCGATCCCCTTACCGGAACGATTCACGTATCCTTTTCACTATACACCGCATCCTCTATGCGTAATAGCGGCTGAGGAGACGCAGGCATACCTGAAAGAACGAACCGAATGGCGGGAAGAGTTACAAACCGGAAAAATGTTCGGCGTATTGGTGGTTCGTACTCCCGCCGGAGGTCATCTGGCCGGTTCTCCGGGTAACCTAGCGGGGAAGAATGTACATCCTTTCTTCGTCCCCCCGACTATGACCTATTACAACCGGATGGTTTCTTCCGGTAAGGGGAGGAGCGGATCAATGAGATCAATGCCCGTATCCGAACCCTGCAAAGCCTCTCCAGCTCTCGAAGACGCACGGTCGAGGTTACAAAGCACGATCGAATACTGCGATTTCGTATTACAGGCCGCAAAAGACTTGATGAAAAAAAGAGGAAAGAGGAGCGCGACCGACTTCGGCAGTTCCCTCTCACGGAAGAAGAGACCGCACTTCTTATTAAAGAGAGCCAACACATGAAAGCCGCTCACAAGCTAACCAAGAAATCATTGCGGTCTATACTGGAGGAGGATCAAGGCCAAGGTGGATCGGCTTGAGCAGGAGATCGAGCAACTGAAGCAAGAAGAACGCAAGCGACGGTCGGCGGCCTTGCAACGCAAGTTGTTCGAACAATTGAATCCTGAACGCCCGGGGCGAGGTGAAGGACTTATGCGAATTGTTCGCCCCCTACCAAGGTGCGCCGCCTCGCCGGAGCGGGTGAGTGCTGCCGCCCCTAAACTTTGCAATACACCTACCAGCATCAGTTGGAACCGATCGCCATGGCTGAGTTCTGGTGGGGCGATTCTCCCAAGACGGAGATTCGGCACCATGGATATTATTATCCGGCTTGCAAAAGGAAAATGCGAGCCGATCCTCCATCATATGCTACAGGGATTGCGGGTAGATGAAAATCCGTTATTGGCGGACTCTCACCGGGAGACGAAGCTGGATATCCTTTATGAGGATGACTATTTGTTGATCGTCAATAAACCGGCGGGTATGCTCTCCGTCCCCGGCAGGGAGACGCGGACTCCGTCTATCACAGGCTGCATATCCTTTATCCGGATGCCACCGGCCCGATTATCGTGCATCGTCTGGATATGGCGACATCCGGCTTGCTACTCGCCGCCAAGACCAAAGAAGCGCATCAGAACCTACAAGCCCAATTCAAAAACCGAACCATCCAGAAAAGGTATATCGCCTTATTAGAGGGTGAAGTTCCCCAAGATGAGGGAGATCCGTCTCCCGCTATGTCCCCGATCCTTTGGACAGACCCCGGCAAATCGTAAGCGAAGAATTCGGGAAACCTGCCCCCTCACGCACTACCGGGTATTGGAACGGACTTCCGGAAAAACCCTTATCGCCTTTTATCCCCAAACCGGACGTACCCCCAGCTACGGGTACACGCCGCCCATCCCCAGGCACGCTTCATTGCCCCATCCTTGGCGACGAGCTTTACGGACGAAAGGCGGAACGGCTCTATCTGCACGCTGAATATCTAGCATTCACGCATCCTATCACTTCCGAGAGGATAGAGATACAAAAATCACCGGCATTTCCTAGGCGCTCCATGCCATGAGCATCCTAGGCAAAATACCTCTGTCAAGTCAAATCCGGACAGATCCGCGGGCAGGATCTTTGGGAACAACCTCCCCATTTCGTAAACATACACTAAAAAGACGTTCCCTCGTCCGCATTCTTTACATACATAGAAGGGATATCACACTGCGGACAACCGATACTTTCTCATCATCTAATCTTTTCTTTTATCTTTTATAAACATACAAAAACGCAGGTATCAAGAATAAGTCAGCGGCAACCCAAGCCAACGGATCACCGAAACAAACGCCTAAGAACCCAAAAAGCGGGAACCGCATACAAGCTCACCAAGATACGTGCGATCATCTCTGAAACACCCGAGAGCATCGCAAGGTTGCTGAAACCTACCCCCCTTGTATCGCGTAACGCAAGATACACAGTAGCCCGACAGCCGGGAAGAACCAGCAAGAAATATGCAAAAAACTGCTCCGTATAGTCCAGTATCTCGACCTCAGATGGAGCCACAAACAACAAGGCCAGCCAACGAGACCCCAGCATCAAGATCATCCATGTAGCGGCGGCATACGTAAGCATCATCAACGAACTCACTTTAATTCCCTGCAAATACGCTCTGGCTTTCCCGCCCCATAATTCTGTCCGCAATACGTAGCCATGGCGATACCTAAACTCTCAAAAGCACAAATGAAGAACATCTTGATACGGGCGGCGGAAGTAAAGGCGGCGACACAGGCCGTACCAACGCGTTATTGGCGCTCTGCAACATGATACTGCCAATAGCGGTAATAGAAAATTGCAATCCCATCGGAACCCCATCGCCAATAAGGTACGGGCCAGCCCGGCATGAAACCTTCGATCCTCGGAAGAAGTAGCCCCGTAAGATCGGAAATTTCCGAAGCATATATAAATAACATAAAATGGCGGAAAGCCCTTGCGAGAAAAACCGTAGCGATAGCCGCTCCCATCACGCCCCCATCCTAGTACCAAGATGCAAATAAATCCAAGAAAACATTCAAGACCGTAGAGAACAGCAAGAACCAGAATGGAGTCTTGCTATCTCCCAAAAGCCCGCATGATACTTGCCAACAAATTATAGAAGAATGTACAAGGAATACCAATAAAAAGTAACAAACAAATAATCATAGGCCCCATCGAAGATATTCCCGGGTGTCTGCATCCCCGCAAGATATCCCGGCAATAGAAACCGGAGATAGCGGCGATCACCACGGACATCACCGTAGCCAATTGCAACCCCACCGCCACGTAACGGCGCATCGTGGCGTAATCCCTCGCCCCGAACTTCTGGGCTACCGGGATGCCAAAACCGGCGCAACATCCGTTACAGAATCCCAGAATCAAGAAAATCACCGAGGTACTGGCTCCTACGGCAGCCAGCGAATTAATACCTAGAAATTTACCAACGATAGCGGCATCGATCAAAGAATAAGTCTGCTGAAGCAGATTCCCTAATAACAATGGCATCGTGAAACTGAATAGAAAGAGGGAATACAGCACCCCTCGTCATCTCTTTTGAGTTTGCCATACATCTAAATTAAAAGGATAAACAAAGAGGATAGAAAAACTGATTAGTCATCGCAAAGGTAACAACCCTAAGGTAAAACGCAACTCTCTCCATCATTATTTCAAACCGGAATTCACATAAAATAACAATGCCCATCGTAAGGTCTTTACAATGGGCATCGTAAGGTGATTAGAATGCCTATTGTAACATGCTTACAATGGGCATCAAGGTTTTCTTATTCCAAAGAGAATGAATAGGGGCGATCACTATCCTGCGTACCTCGCTTTTATTAGGGTATCACTCATTTGGTATTGAATTTTCGCACCACCTAGCAACTGCTCGTGTGTCAAGAAATTGCGGGTGTAAGTCTTGCCGTTTACTTTCATAGCCTTGATGTAACGGTTCTCCCCTGATCAGCCTTGTCCGCTTGGATCAACACCTGCTTTCCGTTATCCAGATGGAGTTTTTACGGATTTGAA